>ERZ772769.35-NODE-35-length-39246-cov-6.92202_pt1 | contig 39246 bp, 55 predicted proteins | sample MGYA00580987_ERZ772769 | MGnify/ENA primary metagenome ERZ772769 (study PRJEB29015, sample SAMEA2738043) | human oral metagenome | biome: human oral; feature: human-associated habitat; material: saliva | place: China | collected 2234 ...
CATTCTTAAGTGCATTAGTATTCGGTTATATCTGTAGTTTCTTCTTCAAATCTACTAAAAATATCACTGGACTTACTATTTACACAAAAGATCAAGAGTACGTAAAAGAAGCAAAATAATAATAAAGTCAGATCTCAAAAAATATAATGAACTTACAAAAAGCAGTCCTCAACCCAGTGTTGAGGATTGTTTTTTGTCATGAAGTTAGTAAATTGTAATTGTAGTGACTCGATAACCCCTAAATCGCAATTTTTGAGTGACTGTCATAATTAAGATATAATTAAAGTGAAATATGTATTCTGAGGTGTTGGAAAGATGGATTTAGTAAGAGAAAGAGAACTAAATTATAAGATTAATATTGTTAGAGATGAGATGGACTTTCAATTATTAACAGTTGAATTTGAAGCTGTAGATTATTCAAAAATTCATGCGGAGATTGTCGTTAAAAAAGTTAATAATAAAGGATTTATACTAGAATTTCCGGATTATGAAGAAGTACCTAGGGGTTTTTTAGGGCTTATGAACTATTATGCACTAGGATATAGTGGTGCAACATTGCATATTAGAGGAGACAGAGGTAGAAGTGAGAATAGACAACCGGCTTCAATTTATTTTCCTTTTCTAAACAATAATAGCGATGAAGAGTCATATTATAATTATGCCTATCAAGATGGTATAGATCTTGTGAATATTCTAAAAAGAGAATTTCCGAATTTAGAGGTGAACGTTGTTGCTAAAGGTCAAGGGGCAGCAATAGGAATCGTGGTTTCAGCTGTAGGTGAATCGGTGGATAGGTTGTTTATCTCAAATGTACAAAACTTCGATTTTAAATATATTTTTGATAATGATCTTGATGTTGGTGTGTACGATGGAATAAGAGAATATGCGCGTAACTATCCTGAAAGAGAAGACTATTTATTGACGAGATTAAAAGAAATAGATGTCTTAAAATATGCAGAGATAGCTGATGCGAAAGTACATTTCGGATATTCAAAGCTAGATGAAAAGAATATTATTCTTAATAAAAAGTTAGAAAGTGTGTTTAAACGAAAAGAAGTTACGGTCTTCGAATGTGAAGAAGAGAATCTTAATGTAAAGTTATTGGAAAAGTGGTTAAAAAACAGTATGGGGCTTAATATTGGTAAATAATCTTAGCGATTAGAAAAAGATCCGAATCTAGATAGTTACATAAATTTATAGGAGGCATGAAGTCTTCACCTATAAGGGGATGATAAAAAGGTCCTAAAATGTAACAAAGTTCAGATGAGAACTCATAGACGCAGTGGTTTATTGATATCTAAATTCGCTTTATAAAAGCTTTTTAGATATCTAATAAACTGTGCGGGAGTGACTCGACAAAATCGATTTCTCTGAAATCACGATTTTTGAGTCACTCCCGGATTGTTTATTATTTAAGTTTTTCTATTTCTTTAGTTAGTAATTCTTCTGTTACACCACCAGCAATTCTGTTTCCGATTGTACCATCGCTGTTGATGAAAATATGTGTCGGGAATGAACGAATTGCATAGTTTATGATGAAGCGGTCGTTAACATCGAAAAGAACAGGATAAGTTACGCCAAGTTCTTTTGCTTTATTAAGGATTACATCTTTACCTTTGTCTTGAGGACTTTGGTTTTTAAACTCAGAATCATTAGGAGAAGTCATTGATAGAAAGACGATATCTTTATTGTTTTTTAATTTTTGGTAAGTTTTTTCTAACTCTGGGATTTCCCTCATACAAGGTCCACACCAGCTTGCCCACATATTGATATAAACTTTTTTACCTTTGAAATCGCTAAGTTTTACAGTTTTTCCATCTTTATCCATAGCTGTAAAGTCAAAAGCTTGGATAGCTTTGTTCTCACTAGTTGAAGATGTTGCAGTTTGTTTGTTAGTTTCTTCTTTTTTTTCAGAAGTACTAGAACATGCACTCAAAATTAGAGCACTACTAAGAAGTGTTGCGCTAAGTATTGTTAGTTTTTTCATATTATTTTCCTCCGAGTCGAATCACAAGTTTAAGAAAAGTATCTAGTTAGAGAGATAAATGATCCACTCAGAATTAGTATACCGATTAAGATAAGGATAATGCCTGAGATAACTTGTGTGTATTTTAGTATGTTTGTATGTTTTTTGAATAGTTCTAATAATTTAGAAGCGAAGAATGCGATAAGAATAAACGGTAAGATAAATCCTAAGCAGTATGCAAGAATTAAAAGAACGCTCATTATTCCAGTATGACTAGATGCATACAGGAAAACACTAGCTAAAATTGGTCCGATACATGGTGTCCAAGAAAAGCTAAAAGTGAATCCCATTAAAAAAGCAAGAATTGGAGTAGTTTTATTTCCTTTTCTCTTAACTTTGTTTTTTATTGAAAATTCTTGTTTTAAGAAGCCTATCTTAAATACGCCTAATTGTAATAATCCCATAAAGATGATTAAAACACCACTGATGATTTGCAATGTTTTAATATTTTCGTTTAAGAATATACTAATAAAACTAGTAGCAAAAGCTAGGATAAAAAATGTTGAACAAATACCTAGTACAAATGATAGTGTATTTGTAATAGTGTTACGTTTGTTGAAGACTAGTTCTCCGTGTTCGTTCATTTCTTTTTTTCCTGCAAGAATACCAATATAGATAGGTAATATAGGTATTACGCAAGGAGAAAGGAATGATAGAAGGCCTTCTAAGAAGACAAGAATCATCTTTAAGGCAGAGCTAGCTGTATTAAAATCTATCATAAAACCCCCTTGAAAATAAAATTTAAAATTACAGGTTTACTATATAATAAAAACGCTTAAAATGCAATTTAACTGCTTATAGAACGGCGTTAATGTTACGAATTTTGCATAATGTAACAGAGAGTTATCGTTATTATTACAAAACTGTTACAAACCTTGAAAAAGGCTTCATGAGCACATATAATGTTAGTATGTCAAGATTATATAACGAAGTTCAACAGAAGTTGAATGAGGTTGATGACATTTATAGTTTAGAAAAAATAGTTTATAGAAATTAAAGATATAGAAATTAAAACAGTATTTATTATAGATAAATGAGTCGCTTGACTCAAACCTAATTTTAAGGAGATTGAATAGATGACTAAATTACAAAAATTAGTAGCCGCAACGGCAATCGTATCAACAGTAGGAGTAGGATTAGCGCAAATCGCAGATGCTGATACATATACAGTAAAAAAAGGTGATACGCTTTGGGATATCGCAATCAACAACGGAACAACTGTTGATCAACTTATGCAAGATAACAACTTAACAAGTTCATTAATCTTCCCTGGAGATAAATTAACTTACAACACAACAGTAGCTCAAGTAGCTCAAGCTAAAGAACAAGGGTACTACACAGTAGTATTAGGAGATACTTTAGGAAAAGTTGCTAACAGATTCGGTGTTTCAGTAGATGAACTTGTTAAATTAAACAACCTTTCAAATCCTAATCTAATTTATGTAGGAACAGTATTAAAAGTAGATGCAAGTGCAACGAAAACTGCTGAAGTAACAGTTCCAAAAGCGACTGTAATAGAAAACACTACCGAGAAAACAGTAGTTAAGGTTGATCCAGTTCAAACAGTTGCACCAAAAGCAGCAGCGACTGCTCCAACTGCGCCAGCAAAAACTGAAGTAAAAGAAGCACCTAAAGCCGAAGTTAAGAAAGAAGCCCCAGTAGCTACGCCAGCTGTAGCTAAAGCAGAAGAGAAAGCAGTAGTAACACCAGTGGTAGCTACAGCTGCTCCAACTGTAACTGCTAAAACTCAGGCTCCAGCAGCGGTGGCAACAACACAAGTTGCGTCTTCAAACAAAGGAGCAGCAATCTATCAAGCAGCATTAGCTCAATTAGGTACATTCCAAGATTGTACATTATTAGTAACAAATGCTCTTAAAGCAGTAGGAATTAGCTTCCACGATTGGCCAGCAGGATATATGAGTTTAGGAACAGTAGTTCCAGCATCTCAAGCTCAACCTGGAGACTTAGTTTACTATGCAAACGGTGGTATGGGGGCAGCTCACATCGGAGTTTACGCAGGTAACGGACAAGCTATCCACGGTGGATGGAACGGAAACCAAACTGTTCTTAACACTGCAAACTTAGGTAGTGGACCAGTTTACATCCGCGTTAAATAATTAAAGAATAAATAAGAATAAGAAGCGATTGGAATCTCCAGTCGCTTCTTTTTTATGTTATTTATCAAATTTAAGTTTGAAAGAGCTACTAACTAAAAGTTCCCCATGTACTAGTTCTTTCACTTCCATTATGTGTTCCTGTAGCTACGTAGTGGCGCTCATTTGAATAGGAAATATAGCTAATCCAAACTAATCCTTCTTTAATTACATAGCTATCATAGTAGATTCGTTCCCCTTTGTTATAAGTGTTGGTAACTTTCCCGAGTTTGCTTGGTTTATTTCTAACGTTAATAGATGGAACTTCTACTGTGAAATAGCCAGTTTCAGGAATTCTAGTCCATTCTTCAGTTGAGTCGTAGTTAGGTCTGATAAATCCTGCGAGATAAGTATCATCACGACTCATAATGCGTGCAATACCACCACGTTCAGGAGTACCATCAACATTCTGTTCTACAGAGGTGATGATATCGTCATCCACATCTATAACAATACCTACGTGACCAAATTTATCCCAATCTCCCCAATGCCAAATTGCTATATCCCCAGGAGCTATTTCGGTATCTCCTTTGAAATATCTTCTCCAACCTGGAGGTATGGAATTAGTTAGATAATCGATGGCATTACCATAAATTTGGAAATCGGCGAAATTTTTCACATATGCCATTGTTAGATCTACGCATTGTGCTCCGTACATTCCATCCATATCGATCCATTTATAGACGCTATCCTTTGCCCAGTTAACCATTGTTTGTTGACTTGTCATAATATTTACTCCCTTATATTAAACTATTCTTTGATATTAATATTTAACTTTGTTTCTATAATACGTGTAAGTTCGTTTAAACTTTTACCTATATTTTGTAAAGTATTATCTAACTTTAACAGAAAAAATACCGCTACAAAAATAGGGAAGCCTACAGTATTGATAAAATTTAGTATGTCCATAAAAAAAGGTGCGGCTTAGACCGCACCTCCCTCCCTTCTATTATTGAAGTTCGCTTACTTCACGAGTAGTATAAGTAGCTTTTTTAAATCCTGTAAGGGTATGTTTGTCGTTGTTAAGTATTAATGTATAAGAGTGTGTATTTTTTTACCTAAAAATAATATCAACTATGTTGATTGTATGCTTATCGTATATTTTCGCTTTTCTTGTTGTCTCTTCAGTTACTATATTTTTAATAATAGTGTTCAAAAAATCTATTTTTTCATTTACATTCATAGTTAAATATAAACTTTCAAAATTAGAAACAATTCCAGTTATATTACTTTGTTTTTCAGAATTTTCAACCATTAAATTATATTCTTGCTCTTCGGCTTTAATTGATTTTATTTGTTCATTAATTTCATTTTGTAATTTTGCTAATTCTCCATCAGTTAACAATTCATTTAACCACGCTTTTTGGAGTTTAAACTTTTTATTTTCAAGATTATTTAATATTTTTGAATAGTCTTTTTTTTCTATTTTATTTTTTGTAAATTCTATTTTAAAATCATATTTTAAAAATTTAAGTAGTTTTTTTTCAAAGACTTTTTCAGTTATAGAAATTGTTTTTTTTCCTTCCGAAGGGCAATTGTTACATCTGTAATACATAGTCTTATCGCCATTTTTTCTTTTTCTTGTAAAAGGTGTTAATTTACGATTGCATTTAGAACAAGAGATAAGTCCACGAAATATAGCAGGCAACTTATTTCTCTGACTTTTAGAACTGTGTGTTTTTCTTTCTAAAAGTAGTTCATTTATATAGTTATGTTCTTTGTCGTTGATATAATTATCATGAGTATTTTTAATTATTTCACCTAGCGCTTCTGTGTGTCCGCAGTAAACTTTGTTTTTAGCCATTCTATTTATAAAAACAAAACTCCATTTCCTTAAATTATTATACTCGCTCATTTCTAACAATTTAACTGTTTCATGCAAACTTTTTCCTTCTAACATCTTTTTAAAAATAAAATCAACACAATCTTTAGTTCGTTCATCTTTGATTAGTTGACCGTCTTTTTTAATATATCCAAAAGGGGTTTTATTTATATTTTTACCATTTTTAACAGCTTGAATTTTACCTGCCATCATTCTTTCTTTAATCGTCTCACGTTCTAATTGAGCGAATGTTGATAACATTCCAACGGTTGCCATTCCCATCGCTTGCGACGTGTCAAAGTTCTCAGATAAACTTATTAAGTTAACGTTGTTTGGTTTGAACAGATCCTCAATAAGATTCATAGTATCTTTAATTGAACGTGATAATCTATCTAATTTATAGATTAAAACAATATCTATTTTATCAATATCTTTCTTTAATTTATTAAGCGCTGGGCGTTCGGCTTTAGCACCACTTACTCCAGCGTCCACATATTCACCAACTATCTTAAATTCATGTAGTTGGCAGTATGCTTTTAATTTTTCAATCTGAAAATCAAGTGAATTACCATTTTCAGCTTGTTCTTGAGTTGATACTCTAGCATAAATTGCTGCACGTTGCATATTACATTCCTTTCTGGTATAATATACCTAGATGTTTGTTTACAAGCCCTTGATTAAGGGCTTGTTTTTATTTTACCTACGATTTTACCTATTATTTTAAAGTGATCTTTTAACGGTAAAATTATATTAGTTGTTGGGTGGTTATCGTTTAACGGTACTAACAATATTTTATAATTTTCGAAGAAAACTCTCCTAATTAAAATATCTTCTTTATACTCAATTAAATAATCCTCACCGAATTTGAAATCAAAACCAAAACTAACCATTAACCTATCACCCTCGGAATATGTAGGTTCCATTGAGTTATCGAACATAGTTGCCACTATATTATATTCATCTGTTTGGTAAGTAGATTCTAATAATACATCCGAATAATGTAATAAGTTTTTTCGCTTATCTTCTTCTAATTTATCGAAGTTTTCTAATAAAGCTAAAAACGTTAATTTATGTTCTTGATTTTCATATTTTTGGTTTGCGAAGTCTAAGTCTAACTTTATTTTGTCAGATTGAAATATTTTATCAAAATGGTTAGATAGATCACTTTTTGAAACTACTAATTCTTTCTTAACGTCATATCCAGATAACCAACCCTCAGATACTTTTAAAGTTTTAGCGAGGAGTTGGATTTTTTTATTGTCTGGATTAGATTTTCCGTTGATATATAGCGAAATGTTAGATTTTGTAAGTTTAACGCCCAATTCTTTTTGATAATACTCAGACATTTTAACCACATCAACTTGCTTTAGATTGCGTTCTTTCATTATTTGCTTCAACCTATCGTTAGGAGTCGCGATTTTCATTTTTGACACCCCCTTTCTTTATTTATATTTTAATTATATTATAATGAAGAAAAAAAGTAAAGAAAAAAGTTTAAATTATTTAAACAAAAAGTATTGACTTTTCGGAAAGTTAACTGTATAATTAAATTACAAAGTTTAAATGATTTAAACTTAAAACTTAAGAACGGAGGTGAAATATATGGCACCACGCAATAAACATGCGAAGTTACAAAAACGTATCACTGATGTTTGTAAAGCTAATATAAACTTTGCTATCCTCATGGGAATGTCAAACGTTACTCTTGTTAAGAAGTTAAAAGATGACGGGATTTGGACTACCGAAGAGATCAATAAAGCTTGTAAGATTTTACAAATACCAATATCAGAAATACCATCATATTTTTTTGAATTATAAGTTTAAATTATTTAAACTTTTAGAAAGGAGCAAAAGAATGGTAAAAGAAAAATTAAAAGAACTTATTAAAGAATACAAGCATATCGGAGATGAACTTTCACACCACGAATTAAAACATTACGATTTAGTAAACGAAGGTAAAAAAGACGAGGCGTTAATAGTAGGAAATAAGGCAGATGAACTAAATAAACAACTTGAGAATAAATACAATGAAATTATGGAGTTTATCGAGGAGAACGTTTAATGAAAGTTACAGTTACAACTAACGCACCTATTTCAGATGTAGCGTTGGGAAACCTAGAAAACTTTCTAAGTAAATTCTTCACTAAGCACCCAGATAAATTAAAAATTATCAAAGGAGAACAAAATGGATAATTTAAGAAGAAGAAAATTCAACGCTTACTACTGGACCTGCATTGTTGTAGCAGTATGCTTGCTAATAGTTAGCAATATTGAGTGGAAAAGAATTTTATCAGGACTTATGGCTTCGATATGCATTCCATTTTATGGATTTGATGAAAGAGGAGCTTACGCTTTCCCAGATGGTTATGAGGATGATTTGGAAAGTGAGTAAGAAGAAAGAGAGCATAGCGATTGAAGATTTCAAAAAGATGGTATTTACAAGAATGGTACATTTAGGAATGAGTAATGAAGAACTTATTAAATTAAGTGGTGTTACCAATTCAAAAGTATATGGTTTGAAATATGGAAATAATAAAAGTATCAAATTAGATGAAATTGTTAAAATTGCTAAGGCTTTAGATATAGATTTAAACAGATTGAAAGGAGACCAAAAAATGCGAGGTTTTGAATTAATTGAGGGAATGAACGGTGAACTACCAATCAAAGCCACAATTCATAGTGCAGGGGTTGATTTTATAGCTAGCGCTGATATCAGAATACCTGCTTTTAGATTTAAAGGTGAGGCAACGTTAGTGCCTACTGGAGTTAAAGCTTTTATGCAAAAAGATGAATACTTACAAATATTCGCTAGAAGCAGCATACCAGTAAACTTAGGATTGATAATGAGTAACGGTGTAGGAATCGTAGACGCTGATTACTACAACAATCCTAAGAATGAGGGACACATTATGATTGAGTTTACCAACTTAACAAACAAGCATATCACAATTGAAAAAGGCACTAGAATTGCACAAGGAATATTTAACAAAGTATTACCAGTTACGCACGGTGTACGACTTAAAAACGATACTAGAAATGGCGGGTTTGGTAGTACAAATGATTAAAATAGATAAAAAGACGATAGGAATTGCAATAAATACACTTAGAACTATCAATAAATATAGTTTACAACAATTTGCAAATATGGTTGGAGTTAGTGAAGAAACCATTTTAAAGTGGGAAAAAGGAATAGAAATACCAACTAAAAAGCAAATAAAAATAATTAAAAGAATACCTAATAATTTTAAAGGAGAACGAAAATGCAAGTAACAATAGATAAAGATATTTTAGAACTTTTAGATTTTTTAAACGCTTCAGAGGATAAATTAGAAGCTACAATTAACACTTTACTTATTGAGGGAATTGATTCAACAACTTCAGATGAAATGTTTATAGAAAATAAGAAAAAGAAAAAATTTATCAAAATTAAAATCATGGCGTTAAAACTGAAGTATATGTATAAAATGTTGGAAGTGTTAACCAATGATTAAATTACACCAACAAAATGAAAAGAGGTGATGTAAATGTCTAAAGTAAAATTATTTCCACACCAAGAACGGGCAATAAAAGCTGCTAAAGGAAGAGATAAAGTAGCTTATTACTTAGACATGGGTTAAGGATTAGGTAAGACGTTCGTAGCTAGTGAACAAGCTAAACTATATAAAAATGATGTAATACTGGTTATTTGCCAAAATTCCAAGGTTAGTGACTGGAGCGAACATTTTGAACAATTTTACGAAAATAAAGTATTTGCTATTACTAACGTAAAAATATTACAAAACTACCTAAAATATACTGGTAAAAAAGTAGTTGTAATTAATTATGAGAAAACTTATCGTGATAATTACAAGGAACTTTTAAAACTAGAAAACTTTACATTGATTATCGATGAAAGTTCAGTTTTAGGAAATAGTAAAACTAATATATCAAAAACAGTACAGAAGTTAAAATTTAAAAATCTGATCTTACTATCTGGTACACCAACCAGTGGTAAGTATGAAAAACTTTGGACGCAACTTAATTTGTTAGGTTGGGAAATCAAAGAAAATAAATTTTATGACCAATTCTTAAATAGAAGTTTATTAAAAAGGTTCGGAAGAACATTTTATCAAATTAATAAAAGTGAGCCTTATAAAAATGTTGATAGGTTAAAACGTAAAATGAGGGAATACGGCTGTGTATTCATGAAAACAGAAGAAGTTTTTGACCTGCCCCAAAAAAACTTTATTGAAATTAAAGTTAAAAACGATAAGCATTATAAAGAATTTGTGAAACATGCTGTAGTTGAATTTAAAAGTAAGCTATTCGGAGAAGTTGAATATGTTGGAGATACTCAACTAAAAGAAAGGTTATTTTTAAGACTGTTAGCAAGCATTCATAACGAAGACAAGAAAGAAAAATTAAAAGATATAATCAACTCAACCGAGAGAAGATTAATCATATTTTACAATTTCAATCACGAAAAAGAAGCAATTAAAAGTTGCATACCAAAAGATAGACCAATTTCTTATGTTAACGGAGAAGTGGTTGATAAAGAAAATTATAACAATGCTGATAATTCAATCACGCTTATGCAATATCAAGCAGGAGCAAAAGGACACAACATGCAAAAAGCAAACCACCTGATCTTTTATTCACCAACTGAAAAATGTGAGGACTATATGCAAAGCATTAAAAGGATACACAGGATAGGACAGGAGAAACCTTGCTTTTATTACAAATTAGTTGTGCAAGATTCGATTGAAGAAGATATTTATAAAGCGCTAGAAAAAGGAGAAGATTATACAAATGAGCTATTCAATACAAGAATTCGAAAGTAAATACCTACAAGATTTTAAACAGTTAAGGTTGTTGGAAGAAGAAAAGAAAAAATTAGATGAATTATCTAAAGAAGCTAAAAGTAAACTATTAGATGCCATGCTAGAAGCAGGTATAAAATCAATCGACAATGATTTTATTAAAGTGATGGTAACTAACCCTAGTGAAAGTGTATCTATTGACTTAAAAGAATTTCAAAAGAAAGAACCAGTAGCGTATGCGGAACTATTAGAGGACTATCCAAAAGTTACAAAACGCTCTGAAAGTTTGAGAATCACACTAAAATGATTAACAGATTAAAGGAAGCAAGAAAAGCTAGAGGTTTAACACAAGTTGAAGTTTGCAAACTGGTGTTTATAGACCAAAACTCATTATCATTGTTTGAAAATAATCACCGTTTACCAAAACTAGATATGGTTGAGAAACTAGCTAAATTATATGAAGTTAACCCAGCATGGCTGGTTGGATGGAGTGATGAACAATGATGAGCGAGAAAGCATTTGAAAACAAAATAAAGAAATTTCTAAAAGAAAAAGGTTGTTATTTTCTTAAATACAACCCCGAGTATTTTGGAATTAAAGGCACACCCGATTTATTAATATGCTGCAATGGTTACTTTTTAGGTATCGAAGTAAAACGTGAAACGGGAAAGCCTAGCAAATTACAATTAAAGAAAATCGAAGAAATAAAAAACGCTGGAGGAATAGCGATGGTGTTATATCCTAGTGGTTTTGAAAAATTTAAAGAATTAATAGAGGAGTTATGCAATGAATAAAGCAAGAGTACAGATACAAAAAGATTTTGGAGATTACACTGATAAAATGTATAGTTTTTACACAGATTTTAATGATTTAAAAGCTGGAGATATCGTTACAGTTTTAACCGCTTATGGTATCAAACTAGCAGTATTTGTTGAATATGATACTTCAAAATATGAACCTATGAACTTTTTACTACATAAAATAAGCGGACCATCAATAACGCTTAGAAAAATGGAATTGAAAGAAAAGTTAGTTGATTCTACATTAAAAGAAATGAACGACTTTGTAAAAAGAGTATATGCGCTATAGTTACTCAAGGGTTTCATTATTTGAACAATGTAAGTATGCTTTTCAATTTAAGTATATTTTTGAAATAGAAACAATACCTAACCTTGAAGCTAATAACCCGTTAATAATAGGTAGTGCGGTTCATGGTGGAATTGAGGGAAAGGATTTTGAACAATTATATCTTGATAACTTCCCCAAAATAACTGATCTTCATGTTAATGAATTAATTAAAATGAATGTACAGGTTGACCGTGTAATCAGAAAGTTAAACGCCTTTAATTGTGAATATGAAGTTGAAATATCAACTGATAACTTCTTAGGGTTTATTGATTTAGTTATTCACAATAAAGACGGTAGCGTAAGTATATTTGATTTTAAATACTCAAATAACGTTGAAAATTACTTAAATTCAAGGCAGTTGCATATTTATAAATACTACTATCAGAAAATCTTTAATAAACCAGTAAAAGATTTAGGTTATATCTTTATTCCAAAAACTTTTATTAAGCAAAAGAAAACAGAAGACTTGCACGGTTTTAGAAAAAGAATTGTAGCAAGTTTAGAACAACCATTTATTAGATATGTTGAATATGATGAAACAAAAGTAGATGAGTTTTTCAAAATTATTAAAAAAATAGAAAATACAGATTTTAAGGGGTTATTTCCAAAATGTAATAATCCACATTGTGAATATTGTAGAGGAGAAAATTATATGTTTAAATTACCAGAAAATAAAAAACGCGAAAAGGTTATCGACACAAACCCAGACTTATGGATTTATGCTGATAGCTATGTTGGGAAATCAACTTTTGTAGATAAATTTGAGGACCTATTATTTATCAATACTGACGGAAATACAGATAACACTGAGAGCCCGTTTGTATTAATTAGAAATGAGAAAAAACAAGAGGGACGTTTAATTAAAACTAAATTCGGTTGGGAATCATTCCTGGAAGTAATCGACAGTTTAGAAACACAAGAGAATACTTTTAAAACAATAGCAATTGACCTAGTAGAAGATTTAAGAGATTTATGCAGGCTTTACATTTTCGATAAGTACAATTGGGAACATGAATCTGATGGAGGATTTGGTAAAGGTTGGCAAATGGTAAGTAGTGAATTCAATACTGCTATGAAGCGATTAAAGAGCTTAGGTTATCAAATAGTTTATATCTCAAAAGAAAAACGTGAAGAAGTTAAATTAAGAAACGGAAATACTAGAACAATTTTTACACCGAATATTGACGATAAAACAGCTAATGTATTAAGCGGTACTGTAGATTTAACAGTTAGGGCGTTTATCGATGAAGAGGGTAAACGTAAATTACAACTGAAGAAAGTAAATAATGCTTTTGGTGGAGGTAGATTTAACTTTAAACGTGATTTAATCGACCTAGATATGAATGAGTTTAAAGAAGCACTTATCGAAGCACAAGACGGGGTGAAAAGTAAAGAGGTAGTTAAAGAAGTTAAAGAAACTACACCGCCAGACACTTCAATTCCAGATACTGTAGAAACTGAGGTAGTAGAAGTAGTGGAGGAGAAACCAAAACGAAGACGAAAAACTAAACCAGCAGAAGAAGAACTATTTGTAGTAACTGATGATGAGGGAAATGAAGTAGTTAACCCGTTTACTGAAGAAGTAGAATTAGAAAAAACAGAAACTAAAACTAGAAGAAGACGTAGAGGAGAATAAGAACAATGGCAATCGATTTTAGCAAATATGACAGAGAAGCAGATTTAGAGGGATTAAAAGAGGATACTCAAAAGGCAATTGAAAACGGTGGAGAATTTGAAGAAGTCCCCCCAGGTACTTATGAAGTAGCAGTATCAGAACTTGAACTTACTATGAGTAAGAAAGATAAACCAATGGTTAAAATTTGGTACACAATTTTAAGCGGAGATTATGAGAACAACAAAATTTTCCAATACCAACTAGTGGATACTGGACAGAAACTGGCAATTATTAAGCCGTTACTTGAAAAGTTATCTGATGGAGAAATTGAAGTATCATTTGAATCATTTGCACAGTATGCAAACTTAATTGATGAAATTAAATATTTTGCTGAAGAAAATTCACTAGAATATTCACTTGAATATGGTGAGAATAAAAAAGGCTTTAAAACTTACAAAATTTTAGAGGTATTCGAGGGTTAACCGCCCTCGACCTCCACGGAGGTAAACAATGATATTTTATTACATTAAAAACAGTGATCTTCACATTGCTGATTTTAATACAAAAAAAAATTTAATCATAGATAACAATGATGATTTAGATAAGTTTATCAAAAGAAATAAAAAAGAAATATGGATAACGTATGATCAAGCGGACCATTTAAAGAATGTAGTTACAGTTTATGATTGTAAAGATAAGTATTCAATACAGTATAAGATGAATAGTTACAATGTTAAGACGGAACTTGAAGCGGTGGTAGAAACGTTCTTTGAAAATATCGACACTTACAAATGTAAAATGGCGTTGATTAATGAATTTAAACTCCCTAAATATTTAATAAACTCAAGCATTGCTAGTATTACTGCTTATGCAATAGGAGGTACACCTTGTTATAAAGATGAGTTTGATTTTATGAAATTAGATATATTATTCAAATACTCACACGTTAGAAACTTCTTTGTAAATAACAGTAACTATTCACAAAAGTACAAAACTATGGTAGCAGGTGTTGAACATACTTACGGTTACGGAGGTTGCCATGGTGCAAGGAAATCTTACAGCAGTAGTAAACCCGTTCTAGTAATCGATATTGAAACCTTTTATCCTACAATGTTAAATAGGTTAGGTTATTTTAATATTAAAAAAATCTCACGTGCAAAATACATTCATGAACAGAACCTTAAATTAAAAGGTAAACCTGAAAGATTACCTTACAAGTTAGCTGATAATAGTATTGTAGGTAACTTTAAGAATAAATTCAGTGATCTTTACAACCCTAGAGCAAGTAATACTATTTGTGTTAACGGACAACTATTAATTACCTTATTGATTGAAATGTTAGAACCTCATATTAAACTAATTCAAACTAATACTGATGGAATTATTATTGAATATGATGATTTTGATACAATAGACCGAATTTGCGAAAAATTCGAAGATTTAACAAGATATAATTTAACTTTTACTTGTTACGATAAAATCTATCAGAAAGATGTTAATAATTATTTGCTCATAGGGGATGAAATAAAGGCTGTAGGAGAGCTTAAAGAGTGTTCGGAGGGTAATTACTCCGAAAGTATAATCAAACGCTCTATGCGTGCTTATTTGACCTCTGGTGAGAAAATAGCTAAAACTATCAATAATTGTAAAGAAGAACGTGAATTTCAAATATTAGCAAAGCCAGATTATAGAGTTTTCGCAAACTGGTACGGTAGACCTATTAAAGGTATATTTTCTTTTGATGTATCTAATCAGTTTAAATACTATGATGAAAGTTGGTACATTTCAGAAGCAATTAGGAGGGTTAAAAAGTATGGAGTCACTTTATAAAGGATACGTCAAGACGAACGGTAAAAGCTCGCTTGATAAATTTAAAAACGGTGAAGAACTCCGAACACTTGAAGAAGTAAAGAAATTAAAATCTTATGGCGGTGTACTTAGGGACGATGTAATTCTTATCGATGTAGACGATGAGGAAAGTTCTGAAAAGCTGATGAACCTTGTTGAAGAAAAACAACTGAATTGTAAAGTTTATCAAACTTCAAGAGGAAAGCATTTTGTTTTTAAAAACAAAGGTGTTACAAAAAATTATACTAACGTTAATTTAGCGATAGGAATTAAAGCTGATATTAAAGTAGGTTTAAATAATTCTTATCAAGTACTTAAAAAAGATGGTGCTGAAAGATTTGTTGAGTGGGACAGCGATACTTACGATTCATTACCTAAATTTTTAAGACCTATTAAAAGTAGTTACGATTTTGGAAACTTGCATGAGGGAAGTGGAAGAAATAGCACGTTATTCAAGTATATTCTTACATTACAAAGTTATGATTTTGAGAAAGAAGAAGTGCGAGAAACAATAAGATTAATTAATGATTTTATACTAGATGAACCCTTATCAGAAAATGAAGTTGATGTGATCTTAAGAGATGACGCTTTTTCTGAAGAAATATTTTACAAAGAAGGCAAATTTAACTATCACAAATTCTGTAAATTCTTAATTAGTAATCATAACATTAAGCGAATAAACGGTAATTTACATGTTTATAAAGATGGAATATATGAATATGGCAACATAGAGCTAGAACGTACTATCTCTAAATACATGCCGAACTTCACAATTGGACAACGTAGAGAAGCGCTGGCGATGTTAGAACTATTAGTAGAACAAGAATATCAATTAAGGGATTATAACTACATAGCGTTTAAGAACGGTTTATATAATATTAAAACTGATGAATTTATTAGTTTTACTCCCGATATTATTATCACAAACAAAATAAACTGGAATTACAACCCTACAAGTTACGCTAGTTTAACAGATGAAATTTTAAATAATTTAGCTATTAATAACAAGGAAATTAGAATGTTAATTGAAGAAATGATAGGTTACACATTCTACAGGCGTAACGAGTTAAGGAAAGCTTTTATTTTAACAGGACAGAAGCAAAACGGGAAAAGTACATTCCTTAATATCTTAAAGGAATTATTAGGAGCGAAAAATACTTCAGTGCTAGATATTAAACATTTAAACGATAGATTTTCAACTGCGATGATGGTTAATAAATTAGCTAATATTGGCGATGATATTTCAAATAAAAAACTATACGATACTGAACAGTTTAAAAAAATTGTATCGGGTGAAAAAATTACAGCCGAACAAAAAGGCCGTGATAAGTTTGAATTCACTCCTTACTGTAAGTTGATTTATAGTGCAAATAACATTCCTAAATTAGGTGATGGAGATGACGCACCTGCAGTATTAAGTAGGTTGGTAATTGTGCCTTTTAAAGCTTACTTTGATAGTAGTAGTCCTGACTATAAGCCGTTTATTATTGATGATTTAATAACCGAGGAAAGCATGGAATATTTAATCAATCTGGGGCTTACTGGACTTAAACGAGTTTTAAAAAACAGGAAATTTACGGAAAGTGAATATACTAACAAGGAGTTTGAAGAATACAAGAAAGAAATTGATCCTGTTAGTGAGTATTTGGAAATGTTGAATGTAGATTTAATTGTAGGCGAAAAATCTAGTGTTGTTTACAATGAATACGTTGAATATTGTAATCGTGAGGGTTATGAAAATATACCTATTAAAGCTTTTAGTAGAAAAATTAATAATCATTTTAATTTGACAACTAAAAATAAAAAAATAAATAGAGTAGTTGCAAAAGTATTTTTTAAGAAATAGTTTACTATATAAGTTACTGAAGTTACTATTTTTTTAAAAATGAGTAACCCTCTTAAATGTTATATATTGTAAGGTTTGTAAAGAGTGGTTACTAAAGTTACTATTTTTTATAAAATCTTTATATAGTAGTTATATATTATATATATATATAAATAATAAAGAAATTACTATATATATAATATATATAGTATTCTTGAAAATGTTATGAAAACTTACAAGAACAACGTTAACGAGGGTTACTGTTTTTTTGACGGAGGAAGAAAAATGAACAAGCAACAAAGAGTAAGACGTGAAATGGAACGTCACAAAATGGCAAATTACATTGCAAAAGAAAGACAAGATGTGTTCATCCAGTCAATTTTAATACTAATGTACACATTAAGAAATGATTATAATTTTGGACAAAAGAGGGTTATGGATTTTATAAGCAAATTCCTTGATAATATGACAGATTTTAAATTAGGTAAGTATTACACTAGACCTATGTTAATTGAAACGTTAGAAAGTGAATTAAGTTTAAATGTAGAAGAATTTATTAAAAGTGAGGTGTTGAAGACTTATGAAAGGTTTCAAAAAGGAGTTTAATTTGCCGTTGTTTTTGATAACATTAGGTATGCTGTTAATAATGTTTACTGTTGGATTAGTAGTTGGAACGTATATTGCTAGCGATAATATTGAAAAACTAGCAAATGAAAATATTAGAAAACAAAGGTTAATAGAACAACAAAAAGATCGCATAAGAGAATTGCAAATGTTCAAACAGTTACAAGAAATTAAAGGCGGTCAGCCTTTTGAAATTTAGGAGGATTAAAAATGAATGAACAAAGATATTTAAACGTTGAAATGAAAGTAAAGTTTGATGTGCCAGTATTTGAAGATTTTGATATAGATGAACTTTCAGAAGAAGATTTAATAGAAATAGCAAACGATTATTTCTTTGAGTGCGGTGGAATTTATAAAGCTGATTATTCAGATTTCGAATTTGATATTTAAGAGGGGTTAACAATGAAATTAAAAATAGCTAATTTTAAAGATATAGATAACCTATTTATTGAATACAAAGGTTACACAATTTCTTTCTCTCTTAAACAATTTGAATACAACAATAATTTAGGTATTGAAATTGAAACTGAAAAAGAGAAATTAGACTTTATAGAAGTCTTAAAGGTTTTTCAAAAAGAATTAGAAAGGTTGGAGTTTTAAAATGAAATGGAATAAATTAACAACGAGAAAGATGACTGAAGAAGAAGTGGAAATTTATGGAGATAAATATAATTTTATGTGGGATGGACGTACGCCTGATATTGACGAAGAAGTACTGGTCACTTACCCTTTGTCTCCTGGAGAATTTATTGATACATACGTTGACACGTGGGTAGAAATTGGAGATGAATTAGGTTTTGAAAATACTGATAATGATGTTATTTACTGGATGGAGTTTCCAGAATATAACGGAGAATTGGAAGATTAGGAGAATATAAGATGAAACAACCAAAAGTATATGTTAAGTATTTGAATAAAGTGTTAGAAGTAGAATCAATCAACTTTGATACTAAAGTAGTTGCGGTTTATGATGAAAGTCGTAACATGTATAATTACTGTGATTTTGATGAAGTTGAGTTTATGGAAAATACAGGGTTAAAAGATAAAAATGGTGTAGAAATACATTTAGGAGATATCGTTGAAATATTAGAAAAGCATTTTGAAGTGAAATACAAATCTTTTAAAGGTTTTGTTATTGAAAGTGAAAAACATATTGATAGTATATATTTATCATTAGAAGCAAATAATGAATCAGCATGTGTAGTTGGTAACATTTACGAAAATAAGGAATTGTTGGAGGTATAATTTAATGAATTATGAAGAATTAGAAAAAGCTAATGAACTGTATGAAGAAATAAACAAAATAAACGATTTTTTAAAAAAATTTAAAACTTGTAGAACCGATATTAAAGTATCAACAAATTTTCAATCGTTTAATATTCATGATGAAATTGTTTATTTTAGTGGTAAGCACAAAGAAAAGATTATAGAAGTTATAAATGAAATCAGAGATGAAAAGATTAAAGAATTAAATGAGCTAGGAGTGACTGAAAATGACTAACGAAGAATTAGAACAAAAAGTAAAACGATTAGAAGAACAACTAACAGAAGTAAGAATTGAACTGTTAGAAAGGAAGGCTCCGTTTATACCTTATAAGCCGTATGAAGTGGAATTGCCAGAGTATATTGACGATTATGTTTACATCAACAATGTTGGCAATATATATAATTTGAATACACTTACTACTGTTGAATTTGAAAAAATTTACAAACGTGGTTTAGCATTTGAAACTAAAAAAGAAGCAGAAAAATACGATAAAGAACGTATATTACTGTTTAAACTTCACAAATGGGCAGAGGAACATAACGGAGATTGGTATCCGGATTGGGAAAAAGATGATGATAAGTTTTCTATATATTATTACCATAGTTCAGAAAGTTTTTCTGTTTTCAGTGATTGGAATTGTAACTCATTTAGCAAATTACCTTGTTTCAAAAGTGAGGAACTAGCGCGAGAATTTATAGAAGAGTTTGGAAAAGATATTAAAGAGGTGCTTTGCTAATGGTAATTGAAATAGGTGATAAAAATGATATATGATTTAACGATTAAATATAATAACGGTGAAACTGTAACTATTGAAGCTAATGACGTTAATATTCAAGTGTTATTTCAAGCTATCAAAGATTCAGAAGATTCATTCATTTGGATAGGTTCGGAACTGATAAGCGTTAATGAGATTGATTATTTTCACTGGAGTGCAAAGGAGGAATAGGAATGCTGCCGTCAATTGTAATAGGGTTATTTTGGAGTGTATGCGTAGTTGTGGAGATGATAGCTTTAGTTATGGCAATGTACGTTTTAGCAACTTTATTAAAGGAGTTTACGAAAGATGAAGATTAAACGTGTAGGAAATGATAAAAGAAGATATTTAGAACGTATTTGGTGGTATGAAGATAGGATTGACAGCTTACAACGAAGTCTAAAAGCTGAAGAACAACGTAAGCAAGGGGTTAAAGCTATTGATTATCGCAAAGAACAAATTAAAGGTGGTAATCAAGATAGTTGGGAAGCACTGATTGATAAAACTGATCGCTATAAACAAGATATTATTGACACGTGCCTTAAGGCTGTAGAACTTAAGAAAGAAGTGTTAGAGGTTATTAATCAAGTGAAGAATCCAAAATTACAACTTTTGTTAACTCTTAGATATATAGAGCGCCTTAATTGGGATGTTATCGAGGAGAAAATGGAGTTACCACAAAATACTAGAAATAAACTCCATGCACAAGCATTAAGTGCAATCAGAATACCTAATAATAGATAATATTTTATTATATTTTATAATATTTTATTATATTTTATAATATAATATTACCAAAGATAATAATTAATGTGCTATTATGATAGAGTAATATTTTTACAAGTTCTCTTTTAAGTAAAAGTATTTTGTCAGCAATATAAAAAGTACCTGTTCGCAGGTGCTTTTTTATTTTATTAGGAGGAAGATATGCAAATAGTAAATATTAATATTAATGATATAAAAGAATATGAATACAACGCTAAAATTCATACTGATGAACAAATTGAGCAAATAGTGACTTCTATTGAACGTTATGGAAATAATGACCCGATAGCAATTGATGAAAATAATGTTATTATTGAGGGTCACGGACGTTACCTTGCTCTTAAAAGGTTAGGTGTGGATGAAGTACCAGTTATTAAACTGGAACATTTAACTGAAGATCAAAAACGTGAATATATACTAGTTCATAACAAGCTTACTATGAATACTGGTTTTAATTTAGATATTTTAGAAAAAGAATTAGATAAAATTGAATTTGATATGACTAACTTTGATTTTGAAAAGTTTGAAAAAATATTTGAAGAAGAAACAAATGAATTAAATAAAGAAATTGAATTATCCGAACTTGAAGATAAAGTAATGCTAAAAGTTGAATTTGGTTATGATGAGTATCAAATGGTTGTTGAGAAGTTACATGAAATCAACGAGGATAAAAGGTTAGCCTTGTTGGAGGTATTAGATGTATAACTGGAGTTTTAAAGATTATCCTAAAAAGAATGGATTAAAAGTATTTGGTACTTTTATTTGTGGTGGTGGTTCTACTATGGGGTTTAAACTAGCTGGATTTGAACATTTAGGCGGTGTAGAAATAGACCCTAAAGTTGCTGAAGTTTATCAACTTAATCACAACCCTAAATATTTATACAACGAAGATATAAGAAGTTTTTTAGCTAGAAAAGAATATCCAGAAGAACTATATAATCTTGATGTTTTAGAGGGAAGTCCGCCTTGTTCAAGTTTTTCATTAGCTGGAAATCGTGAAAAAGACTGGGGCAAAAAGAAAGTATTTGCTGAGGGGCAAGCTGAACAAAGACTAGATGATTTATTCTTTGATTGGATAAAGCTTGTTGATAAGTTGCAGCCTAAAATTGCAATAGCTGAAAATGTTAAAGGAATGATAATTGGAAGTGGTAGAGCTTATTCAAAGAAAATCATTGAAGAACTAAATAAAATCGGTTATGATGTGCAACTATTTCTGTTAAATGCTTCAACTATGGGTGTACCGCAAAAAAGAGAGCGTGTATTTTTTATCTGTAGAAGAAAGGATCTGAACTTGCCTGAATTACAATTGAATTTTAATGAGAAACCTATAAAATTTAAAGAAGTTAGAGAAAAGGGCAAAGGCGAAGAAGTCAAAGGCGTAGCAGGTGAATTATTAGCATACGCGAAAAAGGGTGAAACTAACCTAGAGAAAGCTTGTATTAGACTTAGAGGGAAAGGTTCATTCTTTAATACGGTGTTGTTTAGTGATGAAAATGTACCTAATACAATATTAACTAGTGGATATCTACCAATCAAATTTGAAGATAAGTTATTTGCAACGGAGAATGAATTGAAATTAATTAGTTCATTTCCTCAAGATTATAAATTTAAGAATAAACCACCTGTATGGTTTATGGGAATGAGTGTTCCTCCTGTTATGATGTGTAAAATAGCTAGAGAACTTGCTAAACTGTTGGGAGGTGAATAAAATCGCTAGAGGTAAGTACCAAGAGTGGTTAGAACAAGATAACTTATTAATGATTGAGGGTTGGGCACGTCAAGGACTTACTGATGAACAGATAGCTAAGAATATGGGTATAAAAAAATCAACCTTTTATGATTGGTTGAAAAAGTATCCGGACATTTCGGACTCCCTAAAAAGGGGAAAGGCTCCAGTAGATTTTGAAGTTGAGAACGCACTTTTAAAACGTGCAATTGGTTTTGAGTACGAAGAAACAGAAACTATCATTGAAGAAATTGACGGTAAACAGAAAAAGAAAGTTAAAAGAATTAAGAAAGTAGCACTTCCAGAAACTAGTGCTATTATTTTTTGGCTTAAAAATCGTAAACCTGAACAATGGCGTAAATTTAATCCTGTGGTAGAAGCTAAAATTAAAGCTGAAACTCAAGCTTTATTAAAAGATACTGAGGTTGCACCTAGTGAGAATATTATAATTGTGGATAGGTGGGACGATGAATAAAATATTTTATGTTCAGAAGAACGTTAACCCACACTTTAAGTCAGTATGGTGTTCAAAAGTGCCTTACAACGTGCTAAAAGGTGGTAGGAATAGTTTTAAGTCTTCAGTTGTAGCATTAAAACTGGTTAATGATATGGTTAAAATGATAGCTAAAGGTGAGAAAGCTAATGTTGTAGTAATTAGGAAAGTAGCAAATACAATTCGTGATAGTGTCTTTAATAAAATTAATTGGGCCATTAATTTATATGGCTTAAGTGATTCATTTAAAAGCACAGTATCACCGTTTAAAATCACACATAAAGCTACAGGTTCAAGCTTTTATTTCTATGGTGCAGATGACTTTCAAAAGTTAAAATCAAATGATATTAACAACATCATAGCGGTTTGGTATGAGGAATCAGCGGAGTTTGACAGCAAAGAAGAATTTGACCAGACAAACATCACATTCATGAGGCAGAAACATAAATTAATACCGTTTGTGCAGTTCTTTTGGAGTTATAACCCACCTAGAAATCCTTATGATTGGATTAATGAGTGGAGCGAAGAAATGAAAACAGTTGAGGGTTATTTGGTCCATGAATCAAATTATTTAAACGATGAATTAGGTTTTGTTACCGAGCAAATGTTGGCAGATATTAACCGCATTAAAGAAAATGACTTTGATTATTACCGCTACATTTATTTAGGTGAACCAGTCGGATTAGGAAATAACGTTTATAATATGGCTTGCTTTCACGCTTTAGATGAATTACCTAGCGATGATAAAATCATAGGAATATCTTATGCTCTAGATACAGGACACCAACAAAGTGCCACGGCTTGCGGTGCTTACGGTATTACTGCTAAAGGAAATGTAATCTTATTAGATACTTTTTATTATTCTCCAGCAGGTAGAAGTGTTAAAGCTGCACCCAGTGATTTAACTATTATGATTAATGATTTTATTACTGGAGTACAGGAGAAATACAATGTACCTATTATTAGGCGAACAATAGACAGTGCAGAGGGAGCTTTAAGGAATCAGTATTTTAAAGATTTTGGAATTAGGTGGAATCCAGTGGCAAAACTGAAAAATCAAACTATGATTGATACAGTAACCAGTTTACTTGCACAAGGTAGGTTCTTTTATTTGAATAATGAAAATAATAAGATATTCATTGAAGAACATAAAATGTATAGGTATGATGAAAAAACTATAAATACACCTGAACCAAAAGTAGTTAAAGAAAATGACCACACAGTTGATGAATTTAAGTATTTTGTTTTAGATAACTCAAAACTATTAGGATTAAAAGTGTAGGAGTATAAAAATGAAAATTATACAGTTTATAAAGAATATATTTAAAAGGAGCAAATATACAATGCAAGGTAGTTTAAATAGTATATTAGACCATCCGAAAATTGTTGTGTCTTCCGAAGAATACAACAGGATTCAGAACAATTTGAGATACTTTCAAAGTAAATTTAACGATGTTACCTATCTAAATACAGATGGAGAACAGAGAACAAGGAAATTTAATCATTTGCCACTTGCAAGAACAGCATGTAAGAAGATAGCAGGGTTAGTTTACAATGAACAAGCTGAAATAACAGTTGATAATGAAACGATTAATGAGTTTGTTAATGATATCTTGTTAAATGATAGGTTTAATAAAAACTTTGAAAGATATCTTGAAAGCTGTTTAGCTTTGGGTGGTATGGCAATGCGACCATATTTTGATGGCAAAACAATTAAGATAGCATTCATTCAAGCACCTGTTTTTTTACCATTACAAAGTAACATGCAGGACGTAAGCAGTGCAGCAATCATTACTAAGACTGTTAAAAGTCAAGGTAAGACAAATATTTATTACACATTAGTTGAATTTCATGAGTGGAATGATGAAGATTTAACAATTACAAATGAACTTTACAAGTCAAATAATTCAAGCACAATTGGTAGTCAAGTATTATTGAGTGAACTATATGAAGATCTAGAAGAAAGTATAGTTATTAAAGGACTAAGTAGACCGTTATTCACTTATTTAAAAACTCCTGGAATGAACAACAAAGATATTAATAGTCCGTTGGGGTTATCTATTTTCGATAATGCGAAAACAACAATTGATTTCATTAATAGAACTTATGATGAGTTCATGTGGGAAATTAAGATGGGACAGCGTAGAGTTGCTGTTCCTGATGGATTAACAAACATGACTTTCCAAGCTGGTAAAGATAATAAGTTCGTGACTAAACGAAGATTTGAAACAGATCAAAATGTATTCGTTCAAATAGGTGGTGGACTTGATGATAATAAAATCGTTGACTTAACTACACCTATTAGAGCTGATGATTACATTAAAGCTATTAACAAAGGATTAGCAATGTTTGAAATGCAAGTTGGAGTTAGTGGTGGAATGTTTAGTTTTGACGGAAAGACAATGAAAACAGCGACAGAAGTTGTCAGCGAAAATTCAGATACATTCCAATTAAGAAACAGCATTGTATCTTTAGTTGAACATTCAATCAAAGAACTTGTAGTATCTGTTTGTGAATTAGGTAAAGCACATGGAATATACCACGATGAAATACCTAAACTTGAAGATATATCTGTTAACCTTGATGATGGAGTGTTCACAGATAGAAATGCAGAGCTTGATTATTGGGTTAAAGCCTTAGCAAGTGGAATTGTTAGTAAGCAATATGCGATTTCTAAAGTATTAGGGGTTACTGATGAAGAAGCTAGTAAGATGTTAAATGAAATCAACGAAGAAGTACAACCGAACCTAGATGAAACTGATGAGGTAATCTATGGAGATAAAGAATAATGATGGTAACTATTGGATAAAATCAAAAGAAGTTGAAAACTTATATCATGAGTTGTCAATGGAAATGATGAAAAACATAGTCAGAAGATTAAAGCAACGTGGAACGGCTGATTTGATTGAAAATCCTTATGTTTGGCAGTTAGAAAAACTAAACGATATGCATTTAATCACAGAAGAAAATGTTAAGTTAATCTCTAAATATAGTGGAGTTGCTGAAGATGTGTTTAGAGATGTAATTGCTAATGAGGGTTACAAGATTTATCAAGACAGCCATCAACAATTGGCACAGGCTTTGAAGACTAACGCACAACCCAATTATTTAGTTCAGGATAGCTTAAATTCATTAGCTAAGCAAACAATGTTTGAGGTTAACAATTTAATCAATACTACATTACCTAAGGCACTACAGAAGAACTATAAACAGACTTTAGAAAGTGCAGTGGCAAGTGTTGTAGCTGGTACTAAGTCAGATAAAAAAGCATTGTCAGAAGCTGTTTTAAAGATGTATGAGAGAGGTTTTACCGCTTTTAAAGATAGAGGCGGTAAGACGTGGACAGTAGAACGTTACGCACAAACAGTAATACGAACTACTAGTTTCAGAGTATATAGAGAAATGCGTGAAAGGTCAGCTGATGAATTAGGAGTAGACACTTATTATTACAGTGCTAAGTCTAGTGCTAGAGAATTATGTGCACCATTGCAGCATCAAATAGTAACTAAAGGAGTTGCAAGAACTATTAACGGTGAACGGGTGTTAAGTCTTCCAGATTATGGATATGGAAGCCCAGGAGGTTGTTTAGGGATCAACTGTGGACACTATCTGACACCTTTTGTTGTTGGTGTTAATTACAAGCCAGAACTACCAGAATATTTACAACACTTAACAGAAGAAGAAGCTAAACAAAATGCCCTTGATAAAGCAAGGTTAAAAGCTTTTGATCGTGAGATTAGAATTAACAAAGATAAACAAATACTAGCTAAAGAATTAGGAGATAAGGAACTACAAGCTAAGCTTAAACTTAAAGAAAAAACATTCAAAACTGGAAGAAAAAGTCTTATAGAAAAAAATCCCACAGTTATTGGAAAATATCCTCAAAAAGTGCTTACTAAAGGGGATGAAAAGGTGTATAATAAAGTTAAGAAAGATTATAAAGTTCTGAATAAAGATGAAATTGAATCAGTACAAAAAATTAGTGATTCTACTTATAATAAGTTAAATAAAAAAGAATTGAAATCTTTAAAATCATATACGCAAGGTGGATATCAACAAATTAATGATTATTTAGTCGGTGATATTTATTACAACCGTGGAGAAGATGTTGAAAATATTAGGTCAGCTATGAGTAAGTTTAAGTTGGATAGAGATTTAATTGCTTATAGAGGAACTAAGATGAAATATTTCAACGGAGTTAAAGAGGGTGATATTATACCTGGAAATATATTTTATTCAACTAGTTTAGTTAAAGAACGTGCATTAGAATTTTATACTGATATAAGAGATTATTACCAAGAGGACGCAGTATTTCTTGAAATACGTGTTCCAAAAAATACAAATTCTCTATATATCGGAGCTAATACAGATTTTCAGGTTAATGAGAATGAATTATTACTTTCTAACAAGTTGAAATATAAGGTAAAAAAAATTGATGGAGATCAAATGGTATTGGAGGTACACGAAGATGACGAAAAAGAAATTAGAAGAAAAAGAATTCAATAGGTTCAGTTATTTAAGACACATACCTAATTTTCATAAAACAGATGAAGAATTTGAGGAGTACTGCCAATTTGCTAAAAGGTTAGGACTTCCAAAACCTGATAGAAATTCAAAAGTCAGACCATTACATGAAAAATAAAAGCACTTAGTAAATTTTTACTAGGTGTTTTTATTATACCCAAAATGGAATTAAACCGTTTAATTTCCATTTTCAATATAAAAATACAATTCAAAATGGAAAATTTGGTTGATTTTTCCATTTTCGTCCTAAGCATGACGTTAAAAGGCTTATTTTTTATGCCTTGCACGGTGTAATAGTGCTAAAAATTTAGTCTACAGGACGTAAAACGAAAGGAGCTTAAATTATGAGCTTAAAACGAGATATGTTAATCGAAGCAGGAGTAGTTGATAAGGACGCAATCGATAAAATCATGCAAGCGTACGGTGCAGGGTTAGAGAAAGCGAAGCAACAAGTGAAGTTAGAATTAACTGCTGAGAATGACACATTAAAGGCACAACTAGAATCACAAAAAACTAAGCTTGAAGAGTTAACTAAAAGTAATGAAGCTAATTCAGATGTTAAACAGGCGTTAGAAAAATTACAGGAAGAATACAACCAATTCAAGGTAGATAGTGATAATAAGTTGGCGCAAATTAATAAAACAAATGCTATTGCTTTGGCACTTAAAGATGTTAAAGCACACGATAGCGACGTTCTAATGAAACTTATCGATGTTGATAAGGTTGAGTTAGGAGAAGACGGGAAACCTAAACTTGATGAGGTGGTTAATTCATTGAAAGAAAGTAAACCTTTCTTATTTGAACAGGAACAACAACCAAGTACACCTCAAATTACAGTTGGTGGTAACCCTAACGGAAACGGAACACCGGGTGTTGACCCGTTCCAAGCAATTATAGATCAATATACACAGTAAGAAAGGAATTTTAAAATATGACAACAAACAATAATAATTTACCAGTGCGCCAATACGCACCACAATATAGACAAATGCTTTCAACGATTTTCAACGTACAAAAAGCATTCGCAGGAGTATTAGCTCCAATTCAAACATTAGACGGAGTACAATTTAATTCTAAGGCTTTCTTAGTTAAAACTAACGCTACACCAGTAGTAGTTGGAACTTACAACCCAGATTCAACAAAAGTATTTGGAGCAGGAACTGGAACAGGAAGCCGTTTTGGAGAATTAAAAGAAGTAATCTACCAAGATACAGAAGTAGGTTACGATTACACATTAGCAATTCATGAGGGAATCGACCGCTACACAGTAAATAATGACTTAAATGCAGCAGTAGCAGACCGTTTAAGATTACATTCTGAAGCACAAACTAGAGAAGTTAACAAGAGAATTGGAAAATTCTTATCAGCAAATGCTGGAGAAACAAAAGAGCTTGCTAAACTTGATGAAACTAATATTCAGAAGTTATTTAATCAAGTAAATGTTTACGTGACTAATACTGAAATCAACGCACCAATCAAATGTTATATCAGAGCGCAAGTTTATAACGCCATTATTGATATGGCTTCAACTAACAAATCAAAAGGTTCAAATATAAATATTGATACTAATGGATTAGTAAAATATAAAAACATTGAATTAATTGTAGTACCTGAACAATATTTTGAAAATAATGTTGTTGCAATCTTCTCTCCAGATGGAATTGTAATTCCATTCATCGGAATTGAAACTGCTAGAACAGTAGAAGCTGAAGATTTTGACGGTGTAAAACTTCAAGCTGCTGCTAAAGGTGGTACATTCGTTCTTGACGATAACAAGAAAGCAATCATTAAAGTTACAAGCGCTACACCGTTAGCATAATAGGAGGAAATAAAGATGGTTAAATATTTAGTAAACAGAGATTTTACAGATAAAGATACTTATGAGCAAGTATCTAAAGGTACAGAACTGGATATCACAGAAAAACGTGCAGAAGAAATTATCCGTTCATTAGGTGAGGGAGCCTTAACTAACCTAGAAAAAGTAAAAGAGGAAGTTAAAGAAGACACTCCAACATCTACTCCAGTAGAAGAGAAAAAAGAAACTAAAGAGGTTGAGTAATTCAGCCTCTTTTTAGGAGGTTAAACAATGAGTTATTTAACTTTGGAAGAATACAAAGAATTAGGTTTTGCAGAGATTGAAGAATTTTCAGAATTAAAACTAAAGGCAGAAATGGCAGTAGATTTATATACAAATTACTTTTATCAAAATAATAATTTAGAAGATGATTTTCCACCACGTAAGAAAGCTGTAAAGCTTGCTATTGCTAATCAAATACGCTACTTAAATGAAACTGGAATACTTACTGCTGAAGATAAACATTCATTAGGTAGTTTGAGTATTGGAAGAACTACTGTTAATTATGGCAGTAGTGGAAGTAGTCCAGCTAAAATTGAAGCTAGTAAGTATAATTTAGCGTTAGACACTATGAACCTACTTAAAAGCGTTGGTTTCGGTTATAGAGGTGTTTGTTATGATAGATAAGCGCCTTTTAACTGATACTGTAGAGGTAAGTTTGGCAGGAGAAAAAGACAAATGGGGGAAGATCACTTATAAAGAACCGTTTGAGGTTAAGAATGTGAGATTTGATAGAAGTTCTTTAGATAAGACTACAAACACGCAAAGCTTAACAAATATCACAAGGAACAAATCGGGAACCTTATTTATTTATCCTAAATTTAATAATGTTGTTGTTAATGATAGTTGGTTACAAGCCAACATTAAAGATAAACACGGAGAATACAAAGTGATTAGTTTTGAAACTAATTATTTAGGAAATAAAGTATTCTCTTATGAAGTAACGGTGATTTAGATGTCACTAAAAGTATCTTACGATTTATCACCAATAGAGAAGAAATTCGGACCAGGAAATGTTAAAAATGCCAGAACAATGGTTGCTAATCAAGTTGTTATTGATAGTGAAAATTATGTGCCAAGTGACGGTAAAGGAACTTTAAGAGCAACTGGACACGCTGATAACGGTAGTGCCATTTGGGGGACAGTATATGGTAGAGCGCAGTTTTATGGAACTAATGGAATTGTTAGATTTAGAAAATATACAACTCCTGGTACTGGTAGTAAATGGACCGAAAAAGCTTCAAACAGCAACATGAAAAATTGGGAAGAAGTAGCTAAGAAAGGATTAGGAATAAGATGATTAATAACATTGATTTTCAAGATGTACTTTGTGATTATATTAATTCTTTAAATTTGCCACTTATAGCTAGATTAGATTATTTCATTGAATCAGATGATTTAGTGGTTAATTTAATTGCTGGTGGTAAGGTAGAGCGGTTATTTATGGACGGTACACAAGAAATAAGTTTACCTTTTGAAATTGCCATAAAATGTATGGATAATCAAAAAGCTAACTCGATCTTGTGGACTATCCACACCGCACTATCTGAGTTTAATTTGCAATTACCTAGTGCAAACAACACTTATCGCTTCTTAGGACTAGAGGTTGGAAAACCTGCAGTTAATGGACGTGATGAGCAAGATTATTTTATATATACGTTACGCATAGTAGCAAAAATTGAAATTGAAGGAGATATATTAAATGGCTAGACAAAAGAACGCATTGAGAAAACATTTTGTAGCACCTTTTGATAAGGCGAACGCTACAACAGCACCAACAAAAGAACAGTACAAACTGTTAGCTAAATACATTAAAACAGTAAATGATGAAACAGATGAAGATACTGACGACGTAGCATGGTACGATGGTGATGGTACACCAGAGGAAACTGTAAAATCAGTAAAGGCTGGATTCTCATTTGAGGGGAACTTCGATGTAGAAGATGAAGCACAAAAACTAATCGCTGACCTTAGATATAAAGTTGGGGACGATAGAAAAGTATGGTTCAAAGTAGTATCTTCAGATGGTAAGACGGCGTGGGAAGCAGTAGCAATTGTCTCTAAGATAAAAGCTGGAGACGGTGACGCAAGTGACTTTGAAAACTTTGAATGTACGATTAAGTGGGCAACATTGCCAAAACAAACAGCAGTAGCATAATTTAGGAGGATTTAAGCATGGTAGTAATTAAGAAATTTGAAAATGTAATTCCAGTTGATTTTGGAGAGTTTGAATTAAAGTTTGTAACTAGTGATGAAAATATTCTAAAACTAGCAAACGTGGAAGAAAAAGTAGGTGTAGTTAAAGATAAGATTGGAGAACTAAAAGGAACAACAGAAGATATTAAATTAATCTATGATTTAGCTAAAGAATTATGGGTTGAGTTATTCGATGAAGAAACTTTTGAGAAAGTTTATAATCTTTATAACAAATCTTGTATGCCAACGTTATTAGCGGTATTTCAAACGCTATTTGGGATAACTCAAGAATTAGGAAGCAGTTATTCTCCAGATAAGCTGATTAAGTATCTAAATATCGACCATGCTTAATTTAGCTTACAAATTAGAAGATGAATTAATCGTTGGTAGTGAAGTTTATAAGCTTAATCTTAGCTTTGATAATGTAATTAGGTTGTTTGATATGCTTAATTCTAGTGATCTTGAAGATTATCAGAAACCACATTTTGCAATGATAATGTTAACGGGTGAATCATTTGAGAAATACTCAATAGAGGACGTAGTGTTATTTTTAGATGAAATAATAAAAGAGCATATTAAGAATGAGGAATTTAATTCAGTAGAATATGATTTAGCTGGAAATCCTATGCCAGTTAAGGAAATAGAAGAAGAACAGGAGCAATTATATAGTTTGAAATACGACTCAGACTATATTTTTGCTTCTTTTTTACAAGCGTATAATATTGATTTAATTGAAATGCAAGGTAAATTGCATTGGAGAAAGTTTAACGCCTTATTAAATGGACTTCCAGAAAATACTAAATTTATGGAAGTTGTAAAGATTAGGAGTTATAAACCATCAAAACATGATAGTTCTGAATATAAAGAACACATGCGAAAACTACAACGTCAATATGAACTTCCTATCAATGATTAGTTTAAAAGAAAGGAGGTTAATATATGGCAGAGGGAAAAGTTAAAATAGATGTTGACTTGAACGAGAAAGGCGCCACCTCTGGTATCGGACGGTTAAAAAGTGCCTTAAACGGTCTTGAAAGTGCTGGAACTAAGGCAGGTTCAGTCTTTAAAAGCGTGTTAGGAGCAAATCTAGTAAGCGCTGGTATAAGTGCAGGTATTAGCGGTATTTCTAACGGTATTAGAGGGATGGTAACCGAATTAAATAGTTCAGCGAAAGCCTGGAAAACTTTTGAAGGCAACATGTCAATGATTGGTAAGTCTAAGGAAGAAATCGCACAAGCTAAGGGCGTTATGCAAGATTATGCCACCAAAACTATTTACAGTGCGTCAGATATGGCGCAGACCTATTCGCAGTTAGCAGCAGTAGGGATAAAAGAAACTGATAAGCTTGTAACTGGTTTTGGTGGTTTAGCAGCTGCAGCTGAAAATCCTAAACAAGCGATGAAGACACTATCTCAACAAGCCACCCAGATGGCGGCAAAGCCAAAAGTAGCGTGGCAAGACTTTAAATTGATGATGGAACAAACCCCAGCAGGTATGGCGGCAATTGCCAAGGAAATGGGGATGTCACTTGATGAACTTGTTAAAGGTGTTCAAGATGGAAAAATCAAAACAGAAGATTTTTTCAACGCTATTAAGAAAGTTGGTAACAATGATAGCTTTTCTAAAATGGCAACTGAATTTAAAACTATAGATCAAGCCATCGATGGAGCAAAAGAAAGTTTAGCTAACAGGTTACAGCCAGCATTTGAACAAGTAAACAAGTTTGGAATTAAGGCAATTACTGGAATTACTGAAGCACTTGAAAAAATCGACTTTAAAAACTTTGCTGAAAAGTTAGGTGGTTTCTTAGAAAGTATTGATATTGATGGAGTAGTTAATGGAATAGCTATTTCAATTAAAAATGTTGTTACAGTAGCTAAGGAACTATGGAAAGGGTTGAATGATAGCGGAGCGATAAGTGCCGTTTTAAGTGCTTTTAAAAACATTCAAAAGGCAGTAACTAAGCTTGTTACAGCTTTGTCAAATAGTGGGGCAATTAGCACCTTTGCACATGCTTTAGGTTTAGTTGTTAATGTGGTAGCTAAAGTGATTAGTGGTTTTGCTAAATTAATAGCTTCACTCCCACCTAGCGTGATTAGTGCTATTGCTTATTCATTATTAGGAATTGTAGGTTCACTTAAAGCTATCAAGTTGGCAACTAAAGGAATTGATTTAATTAAGGGGTTAAACCCGTTTAAATTATTCAAGAAAAACGCTACTGAATCCTTAGATGAAGTAACAAAGAAAGCTAGAAGTTCTAAAAGTACTTTATCACAAATATTTGGTGGTTTTGGCAAATTGTTAGAATCAGCAGGTAAAGGGATAGCAACAAGTGCCAAGGGAATTGGTACTGGTATTAAAACAGCATTGAGCGGTGTTCCGTCCGTTCTTACTGCTTTAGGTACTGGAATTTCAACTGCTGCACAAGGTATAGGAACTGGACTTGCTATTGCTTTTAAAGGTTTAGGAAGTGCCATTGCAATGGTTCCACCTCCAACGTGGCTTGCATTGGGTGGAGCTATTCTTATGGTGTGTGCTGGACTTGCACTTTTAGGAACTCAAGGAGATGGAGTTGCTAAGGTCTTTCAAGCCTTAGGAAGTGCCGTGTCACAAGTTATTCTTGCATTAGGAACTGGCTTATCAGCCGTTTTAGTTTCGTTAGGTAGTGTTATTCAATCAGTTGGACTTGCTATTAAGTCAGTATTCGAGGGAATTGGATCTGTAATTCAATCTGTAGGTACTGCCATTAAGTCGGTACTCGAGGGATTAGGTTCAGCCTTTACTGGTTTTGGTAACGGAGTAAGACTGGCTCTTGAGGGAGTTGGTACTGTAATTACTTCGGTTGGTACTGCTATTCAATCAGCCTTGCAAGGAGTGGCGAGCATTATTGATTCAGTTGGTAATGCTATTAAGTCAGCTCTTGAGGGTGTAGGTTCCGTGATTGAATCAGTAGGTAATTCAATAAAATCAGTATTAGAGGGTGTTGGAACAGCTTTTGAAAAATTCGGTAACGCAGTTAAAACTGTGTGTGATGGAATTAAAGAAGTTATTGATTCAATCGGTAATTCAATAAGAACAGTACTTGATGGAGTGGCAAATGTTATTCAAAGTATAGGAGAATCAGCAGAAAAAGCAGGTAATGGATTTAGATTATTTGCGGAGGGGGTTAAAACTCTTGTTGATTTAAGTTTAGGAGATTTAGTTGCTACATTAACAGCAACGGCAACTGGAGTAGGTGCAATTACTGCTCACGCTGGAGAAATGACAACGGCTGGAGCTGGTATGCAAACAATGGCAAGTGGATTATCAATGTTAGGTCAAGCAGCAACTTCTGTTCAAGGAGCATTTACTGCCTTACCTACATTAATCACAAGCTTAACTACTTCATTAAATGCCTTACCACCTATCTTGATTACAACTTCAACAGCCGTTCAATTATTTAGTACTAACATCACTACTTCACTAGCTGGACTTATGACTGCCAGCGGTTCAATCAGTGCTTTCAATACTCAAATAACAAGCATTGGAACAGCAGTAAGTTCTGTTACTGTATCGATTAGTGCATTTGGTGTTGTGCTTTCAAGCTTAGCAGTAAGTTTTGGTACAACTTCAGCTTCAATTGGAGCATTAACTGGTGTAGTTAGTGGCTTAACTAGTGCATTATCACAAGTAGGAAGTACAGCCACTAGCGTAGCAGGTCAGATTAATCAGATAGGTACTTCGATTTCATCAGTTGGAGCGACAGTATCTGGTATGGTTGCAAGCATTAGTGGAGCAATGAATGGATTAGCTGGTGCTATTTCTTCAGCTATGAATAGTGCTTTAGGGTCTATTCAAAGCACATGTCAACAATTTGTGTCTACACTTCAACAAACAGCTTCGCAAATGTCACAAGAAGGACGTAGAGCAGGTGAAGAAGCAGGAAAAAATATCGCTGATGGATTAAGAGGTAATGAAGGCAACGTCCGTTCAGCGATGGAAAGTATCAAGAATACTGTTCAAAGCGTAGGTCAAAGCATTGTACCAGTTGCTTATAACGTTGGAGCACAGGTAAGTAATGGAGTTGCTCAAGGTATGTATTCGGCTTTAGGTGCGGTTACTGCTGCAGCTAATGCAATTATTAACGAGGTTGATAGAGCGTTGAGAGCTAAGGCACAAATCCACTCACCATCGAGGCTTACTGATAAAAAAACAGGTCGCCACTTAACAGGAGGGGTTGCTCAAGGTATGGTTAAAAACATGCCAGTATTAGATAAAGCGTTCAGCGTTTATCAACGTGCAATCGACAAATTCAAACCTAACTTTGTACCTGAGAACATGTTAAGTTTTAAAGGTGTACCATCATTTGCAACAGCAGGTGGAAGTAGTAACAACGTTACTAACAACAAAACAAGCAACTTTGGAGCGTTGCTACACATAGAGAATTTAAGTACAAATTCTGAAGAAGATGTTCGTAAACTATACGAACAAATAAAATTCTTAATTAAGGAGGAGAAAGACAGATTATGATAACTAAATATATCCTTTACAACCAACTAAATACAAAAGAATTAGGATTAAGATTAGTAGATGAAATAGAACTGGAATCTTCTTCTCAAACTGTAGATTTAGTTGAAATAGACGGTGTTAATGGTGCGAAAATCAAAGATAATAAACGGTTGAAAGTAGTTGATCGTACTTTCCCGTTTAAAATCTATGATGAAAAAGCTAACGTCCAAAACATAATCAACAAACTAAATGACTATCTTATCAACATTAAGCCAAAATGGTATGATTTTGGCTTAAGTTGGGATAGTGAGTATCTTTATAAAGCGTACTTCTATGAAACGTTTAAAATTGAGGGAACATTAACAAGTAAGAAGAAATGTATCTTAAATTTTAAACTACACCCTATTAAATACTTGAAAACAGGACTTAATAAGATAACAGTAACTAATGGACAAATACTAAGAAATCCAGAACGTAGAAAAGCAAATCCACTTATTAAATTAAGAGGAACAGGAGATATTAATTTGAATATTAATTCTCAAATCTTTAGGTTGAAAGGAGTTAGTGGGCACATTGTTATCGACTGTGAAACACAGTCCGCTCATTGGGATAACAAGGAACCGCAGTATGATAAAGTGTTCACTTATCCATTTCCACACCTTGAAATAGGAGATAACAGAATCTCATGGGACAACAACTCATTTGTTGTTGAAATAACCCCAAGATGGGAGGTGCTAGTTTAATGGCTTATCCTATTTTATACAAAGCAAACGAAACTAATTTTGAGCATTTGGGAGTGTCAGTATTATCTGACGCTTCTAAATGTTATGTTAGTAGAGAAAGAAACGGAATATATATTCTTGAGTTTGATTATCCAGTAAACGGAAAAGATGTTGATAAAATCAAAGAGGGAATGTATATAAAAAGTGACGCTGGTTATAGAACTAAAAATCAAAGGTTCATAGTATCAAAGATCACTAAAACACAAAATGAATTTAAACTATATTGTCAACACATTTCACAAGTTAAAACTACAATGAACGCTATCAGACCAGATATATCAGTTACTAGCGTTAGTGCCATGGGTGCCTTAAGAGCGTGGCGTGATAACTTGTTAGATAGTCGTGAGGAGTTCTTCGTGCAATCAGATATAAGCACGTTAAATTCAACAACATGGAAAGTTGAAAATATTGAGAACGCCCGTGACGCTTTAGGAGGTAAAGCAGGTTCAATTCTTGATGTATGGGGTGGTGAATATGAGTTTGATAACTTAAATATCACACTTCATAAAAGCATGGGAATTGATAACCCAACCATCATCGCTTATGGTAAAAACTTGTTAGATTTAGAACAAGAACAATCAATACTTGAAACTTATACTTCAGTTTTTCCTTTTAAAAAATATACCGATGATAATAACAGGGAGCAATTAATAACATTGCCAGAAATACTATTTGATAGCACACACTTAAATAAATTCACACACAGAAGAATTTTAAAAGTTGATTTTTCAAATGATGAAAACTTAAAAACGGTGGAGCAGTTAAGAAGTAAAGCTAAAAGTTACATTAAAAGTAATAATGTAGGTGTGCCAAAAACAAACCTAAAGATCAACTACCAGGACTTATCAAAAGTTGAAGGAATTTTCGATAACCCAGCACTTGAACAGATAGATTTATGCGACAGATTAAAAGTTTATTACAACGAGTTGGGAATAATGAATGAAAATGCTAAGGTTGTTAAGGTGGTTTGGGATGTTATTCTTGAAGAAAATCACGAGATAGAAGTGGGAGACGGTAGAAGTAGCTTCACAGATAGTACTTCAGCTAAATTAGAATCACTGCAGGTTCAAAACGATTCAGTACTAGCTAGAATAAATGCTTTGGTTGCCGAACAGGAAGCAGCATTTGACAAGTTCTTTAAAGAAAAATCTAAAGTTATTGAAGACAAGATAAAAGGTGGATATGAAAAAGCCTTGTTATCTAGTGAAGAAAAAATCCGAAAAATGGGTGAAGCTTTTGACGAAAAAGTCAATCAGTTTAGAAACCAAGTATCAACAACTGTAGAAAACTACAACAGACAATTCCAAGCTACTAATTTGGAAATAAGCAAGAACAGAGTTGAAGCTACTAAGCAAATTCAAGCAGTTAATCTAGAAATAAGTAAGAGTAGAATAGAAGCAACAAAACAAATTCAAGCATTATCTGATCGAGTTAACAACATGCAGGATATTTCAAATAATGAAACAGTTGTAGAACTTAGAGGACTTGTTAACGGTGCTACAAGTAAGGTTACAGAATTGCAAGATAGCATAACAAGAGAATTTACAGCAGTTAAGAAGAAAAATGAAGATAGCTTGAGTGCTATTAAAGCTGAATTCAAAAAAGGTGTAGATGGCTTAACAAGTAAAGTTAGTTCACTTGAAGAATACAAAAATCAAGATGGTAGTAGAACTGAAAGCTTGAAGCAATGGGTTCAACGTGATACTGCTAATCAATTAAGTAGAGAGCGAACTGAAATCAATAGAATAGTTGATGCTAAAGGTTATGTTAAAAACACAGAATTTAGTAGTAAGTTCAATGAAAATGCACAAGGGATCAATAGGAAACTAGAGGCACTTGAAACGTATAAAAATCAAGATGGAGTAAGAACAGCTAACTTGCAAATTTGGACACAAAATAACACAGCTAATCAACTGACTGCTGCAAGGCGTAGTATTGAAAGTTGGGTAGATGATAAGGGGTATGCAACTACATCTGTTGTGGAAAATAAAGTTCAAGAAACAGCTAACAGTATTTCAAGAGAAATTAGAAATATTAGAGAAAGCATTCCTACAAGTTTTGGTGGCAGAAACTATATTGTTGAGAGTGATAAATTAACTAACATAAATTCAGGTGGTACGAACTGGGAAAAAACAGTTGAAAATGGAACTTTAGTTTTTACTAAAGTTAGAGCTACTGAAAGTACTGGTATTTGGACACAAATTATGCCATTTTTGAAAGATAATTTTCAAAATGAAGTACTGACATGGAGTCTAGAAGTTAAAGCGAGTAAAAATATTTCTTTTAACAACGTAGGACAAGAAACTAACGGATTTAAAGGTAGAGTAGATTTAACTACTAATTGGCAACGAATATCTCATACATTTACAAATAGATATACACAACACTATGCTTTTGTGTTTTATCAGATGTTAGGAACATGTTCACCTGGAGATAAAGTTTATGTACGTTTACCTAAACTTGAAATAGGAAATGTTGCAACTGACTGGACACCAGCCCCAGAAGACAATAATGATTTTGTTAAAAACACAGAATTTAGTAGTAAATTCACGGAAA
>ERZ772769.36-NODE-36-length-35670-cov-3.46284_pt1 | contig 35670 bp, 41 predicted proteins | sample MGYA00580987_ERZ772769 | MGnify/ENA primary metagenome ERZ772769 (study PRJEB29015, sample SAMEA2738043) | human oral metagenome | biome: human oral; feature: human-associated habitat; material: saliva | place: China | collected 2234 ...
CCCCCCGCTTGACAAGGCGGGGGGCCGATCCTATGCTTAGGCACATGAGCAACCCAACATTTGAGATGGTTCAGCGGGCATCCTCCGCTGAGCTGGCAAGCATCCCCTACGGCCACATGCGCGCGGCGCAGAAGGCGCGGGCGCTGACGTCCTCGCTGCACTTCGCCCTCGACCAGGGGGCGGCGCCGGCGAGCGCCGAGCGCGTCGCATCGGTCTGCGAGTCGGCCCTCGTGCTGTGCCGCGAGATCGACCGCAGCCTCGGCGACCCGATCGGGTCCCAGGGCGAGCCGGCCCGCGTTGCCTACGAGTGCTGCGCGGCCGGAGAGACGGCCAGCGCCGATGAGCTGCTGCTGTGCCTCGACGACTTCGCCCACCGCACCGACGGCCTGCCCGGCGGCGATGATGTGCTGAATCTCGGCATGGTCGCGTGCCTCGTGCGGAGGGGGCTGCCACTGTGACAGCGGCCCTCACGCCGGAGCAGGAGACCTCTCGGGCATGGCTCGTCAGCCACCCGAGGGGTCTCCTCATCGCGGGCATGGGCACCGGAAAGACGTGGACGACGCTGCGGGCGCTCGCGGACCTGTCCGCTGACGCCTTCCCAGCCCTCGTCCTGGCCCCACCAACGGTCAGTGAGTCCACGTGGTCTGACGAGGCTGAGCGCCGCGGCATCCCGCTCGTCGTAGAAGCCGCTCCGCGCACGCCGGCGTCTAAGCGCCGCGCCGCCCTGGCCGACACGCTGGCCGACGTCGTGGTGCTCTCCAGCGCCTCGATCCGGGATGCCGTGCTCAGCGACACCACGTGGAGAACAGTAGTGGTCGATGAGGCCAGCGGGTACATGACCCCCTCGGCGAGCCGGGGCGAGTCCCAGCGCGCCCGAGCGCTGCGGGAGCTAGCAGCTGCGGCCGATCGGCTGTGGCTGCTGACCGGCACCCCAGGCCATGATCCGATCGGGGTGTGGTCGCTGGTGCGGATGCTCGACGGTGGGGAGCGCCTTGGCAAGACGGTCACCCGTGCCCGCGACGAGTACCTCACCGAGGGGAGGATGCTCCCTACCGGAGCCCGTGTAGGCCGCGAGCCGCGCCCCGGGGCGATGCGGCGGCTTATCCGCAAGGCGTCCGACGTGATGCGATACGCCGAGGCCGGCGAGGGGCTCGTGCTTCCCGAGGTGGACTACCAGGCGCTCACCCCGACCATGGGGTGCGAGGCGGTCCGCATGAGCAGGGAGCTGCTCGCCGACGGCGTGACGCACCTGCCCGACGGGCGCGAGGTCTACACGTCGGGGCCGGGTGCCGTGGCGAACCTGATGCACCAGCTCACCACTGGGGCGATCTGGTACCGGCCGCCGCTCGACCCCGATGCTGAGCCCGAGCTGGTTCAGGTGGACCGCATTCGGCCGGCTCTGGACTACACGGCCTCGGCCGTGCGCGCTCGCCGTCGGGCCACGGGCCGCGGGGTCTTGGTGATGACGTGGTTCAGGCACGAGGAACCATACCTGCGGGCTCAGCTGCGGGAGATGCGCATCGGCTCGGCCAAGCGCGCTGAGGACCGCGCGGCGTTCAACGCAGGCAACCTCGATGTGCTGATCGCCCACCCGGCGTCGGCGGGTCACGGGCTCAACCTCCAGTTCGGGGGGGAGTCGCTGGTGTGGTCCTGCTTGCCGTGGTCGCTGGAGCTGTGGGAGCAGGCCAACGCCCGACTCGCCCGGCCAGGCCAGACGGCGGAGCGTGTGTCCTGCCAGTTCAACGTGCCGGTGTACGACCGCGGAGAGCCCTCTATCGCGTCGGCGATCTGGGACGCGCTGGGTCGCAAGGCGGACATCCAGCGGACGGTGTTCACCACCCTCGGACTGAGTGACACAGAACACGATGAGCTGAACTTGACCGAGCCGGATGACCCCGCATATATTTGAGCCATGGACGACGACATCCGCAAGGAGGTGGACAACCTCCGAACCCTGATCGAGAAGCAGGAGACGAGCCTATCCCGCTTCACCACCGAGCGCTCAACCGGCTCCACAAGCTGGGCCTCCCGTGGCCCATGATCGCTAGTGAGGTCGGAGTCACCACGCAGACAGCAATGCGCTGGGCGGGCAAGTTCGCCCGACGCCGCTGAACAACCCAACACAACCCGAGAGGAACAAGCATGAGCATCAACGTCACCACCGGCCCCGCAACCCTGTCCTGGCCCCACCTGGCCGAGCTGGAGGCCCGCAATGGCAACAGCAAGCCCAAGGTTTCCACTGCCGTCATGGTCCCCAAGAGCGACACCGCCACCATCGAGGCGCTGAAGGCCGCCGTCCGCGAGGCCGCCGCCGAGAAGTGGGGCACCAAGGTTCCGAAGAGCCTGCGAACCCCGCTGAAGGATGGCGACAATAGCGACTACGAGGAACAGGCCGGCCACATCATCTTCAACGCCTCCTCGATCCGCCGAGTGCCCGTTGTGGGCACTGACCTCCTGCCTTTCTCTGACGAGCGGATCGCCGAAGAGGTCTACGGCGGCCAGAAGGCCCGCGTCGCGGTTCGCGCCTTCGCCTACGAGGTGGATGGGTCCAAGGGCGTCTCCTTCGGGCTTCAGATGGTCCAGGTCCTTGGTGGCGGGGAGCGCTTCGGCGGCGGAGCCGCCTCGGCCGAGAGCCTCTTCGGCCCCGCCCAGCCGTCCGCCAGTCAGCCTGCGGCTGACGAGGACCCGCTCGCGGGTCTGATGTGAGACCTGAGACCCCAGTAGAGCGGGCGCTGGTCGCAGCGGTCAGCGCCCGCGGAGGCCTAGCGATCAAGCTGGCACCCACGATGCGGGGGCTGCCCGATCGGCTGATCCTCCTTCCGAACGGGGAGATGAGGCTGGTCGAGCTCAAGGCCCCCGGCGAGACGCCGAGGGAGTCACAGAAGATGGTCCACCGCCACCTCGAGGCCATGGGCCACCCAGTCACCACAATCGACACGACAGAGGGAGCGAGACGGTGGGCAGAGACGCACGTGACTCGGTGAACCACCCCAGTCACTACGCCGAGGGATGGTCCAACGGCGCCGAGGTCATCGACATCACGGAGAACCTGAACTTCAACCGCGGGAACGCGGTCAAGTACATCGCCCGAGCAGGGCGCAAGGACGCAATGAAACTCATCGAGGACCTGAAGAAAGCGAGGTGGTACATCGACAGGGAGCTGAAGAGACTAGGGGATGAGTGAGTGACGAGCCCCTCAGGACGCAGAACTTGCGGAACCTGAGGGGCTCGTCATATTCTGTAGCCATGCCAACCCTTTACCTTGACACAGAGACCTACTCCGACATCGACATCTCGGCCGGCGCGCACCGCTACGCCGAGAGCCCCGAGGCGTGCATCACCCTCGCCATGTGGGCACTCGATGACGAGCCCGTGAAGATCACCGAGGGGCCGACCACCGAGGGTCACGACCCGGCGCTGTGGAAGGAGTTCATCACCCTCACCCGAAACCCCAGGGTCACCAAGGTCGCACACAACGCCGCCTTCGACCGCATCCAGGTCAGCGCGTACACCCACGGCCGCGCCACCGGCGAGTACCTCGACCCCGCCGAGTGGATCGACACCATGCACTGGGCGTACCTCCTCGGCCTGCCCGGCTCGCTGAAGGGGCTCGCCAAGGCGCTGAAGTGCGACGACAAGGACACAGCCGGGACGCTCCTTATCAACCGCTTCGCCAAGCCGCAGCCGGCCACCAAGACGTTCCGCGGCGGCCGCCGCCTGCCGAGCGACGACCCCGAGCGCTGGGCCGAGTTCCGCGCCTACGGCATCCAGGACGTCGAGGTCCTCCGTCAGGTGCACCGAGCATTGGAGCGCGAGTGGCAGGCGATCGACCTGTCCCCCTCGGCGTTGGAGCGCGCCGTCGAGCTCACCGCCGAGAAGATCACGGACGCTGGCCTCCCCCTCGATGTCGAGCTGCTGCACGCCCTTCAGCGCTGCGAGGACGACAACGTGAGACGACAGGCGGAGGATTTGAAGAGCATCACCGGCCTCGCCAACCCGAACAGCACCGCCCAGCTGCACACGTGGTTCGCGTCGAAGGGGATCAACCTCCCCGATCTACGCCGAGAGACCGTTGAGCCCCTGGCTGCGGACGAGTCGCTACCGGCCGAGGTGCGGCGCGTCGCCGAGCTGCGCGTGGCCTCCGCCCGTGTCGCGGGCAAGAAGCTCGCGGCGGCCGAGCTGCGACGGGGCGCCGGCAACCGAGCGCGTGGGACTCTCCGCTACCTCGGCGCCCACACCGGCCGCTGGAGCGGGAGTGGCTTCCAGCCGCAGAACCTCCCCCGGGAGCATCTGCCCAAGGGCGAGACGGTTGACGACGTGCTCGACAAGTGCCTGCTCGGCGAGCCAGTAACCCCGGTCGAGGTCGCGGCGTGCGTTCGCTCGGTCATCGCCGGCCCCCTGATCGTCTGCGACTACACCTCCATCGAGGCTATCGTGCTTGCCTGGCTCGCCGGCGAGCAATGGGTGCTAGACGCCTACGAGGCCAAGCGTGACCTCTACGTCGAGACGGCATCGCGCATGAGCTCCGCCGTCGGCCACGAGATGACTCGCCAGGAGGGTAAGACGGCCCTGCTCGGCTGCGGCTACGGCGCGGGTCCGAACGGTCTGCGCGTGTTCGCAGGCGACGGCCCGAGCGACGAGGCGCTTCAGGCCCAGGTGGACGCATGGCGCCGAGCGAACCCCCACATCACGGCGCTGTGGGACCAGCTCGGCCGCGAGTTCCGAACTGGCGGGGAGCGCATCGTCGCCGGGCAGGACTCTTTCGGCCGAGCCTTCCGCAGGATGCTGCTGCCGAGCGGCCGAACCCTGATCTACCGAGGCATCCGTGCGACGCAGGACCGCTGGGGCCGCCCGTCCGTGGCGTACTGGGACGCGCGCCGCGGCATCGCCGTCGAGACGTTCGGCGGTCGCCTGACGGAGAACCTCGTGCAGGCCGTGGCCCGCGACTGCCTGGCATCTGCAATGGTGCGGCTCGATCGCGCGGGGTTCGAGATCGTGGCCCACGTCCACGACGAGGTGCTCATTAAGGGCCCGTCGGAGTGGTGGGACTACGCGGCCGGGAAGCCGTCCGCCGCGGGCGTCGAGGCGTTCCGCAGGGTCAGAGACACCATGAGTGCCGACCTGCCGTGGGCGCCAGGCCTGCACCTGCGAGCCGCCGGCGGCGTCGTGGACCGTTACAGGAAGCTCACGGACGCCGACGAGCTTGACTAGTCGCAGAACATCCGCATACAATTTGCACAACCTGACCCAGAAAGGACAACCACAGTGATGGATGAAAACGAGGTGTTCTCCGCCGACGAGCTTTACCTTGTAGAGGATGCTCTGCGGGGAACACGTGGGCTGGAGGAGTTGTACTCCCACTTAGATTCGGAAAGGCTCAGAGTCTACCGACGGCACCACAGCCGCACAACCCCCGTCGATGTGGGGGTCATCCTCAAGGGGAGTGGGGAGATGCGCCTGATAGTCACAGGCAAAGGCGCGACCCCCAAGCTCGTGCAGGTCTGTCACCCCAAGGACATTGACGACGCGATTTCTCAGGCGCAGAGCCATCTCCTTGACTACTTCGACGCTGTGGCGAGTGCGCTATGAGACGCCAACTCAGCCCCAGCGCCGTCGAGCAGGACGAGCGAGCCACCGCAGAAATCTGCGACCACCTGGAAGACCTTGCCTGTCACCGAGGCCAGTACTACCAGCGGGACATGAAGCGCATTGCGGACCCGCTCGGAGCTAAGGCCGGAAACCTGTCCGAGCGCCTGGCCCGCCGGCCAGGGTGGACCATCGGGGAGGTGCTCGCCCTTGCCGATGCCGGGCTGCTCCCCGGGGCCCTGCGAGCTCGCATCGCCGAAGCGATGGGGGGCTCCGCCGAGGACGGCGGAGCTGAAGCGATCAGCCGCGAGGTGACCCTCGACTACAACCGGGCGCGTAACGCCATCATTGTCCTCGACCGGGGGCGGGAGATCGGGGTAGCCCGGTTCCACACCCGGCTGTCTGACGCAACCACCAAGCTTGTCCGGGGAATCTGCAAGATATCCGGCAAGCACGACTAACCTCAGAAGACATGCAGCACATCACCGTTTTTCACCAGCCAAACTGCCAGCCCTGCCGACTCACCATGCGGATGCTCGACAAGCTCGGGGCCGCCTACGCCAGTCGCCCCCTCGACGAGGGCGGCCCCGAGGTTGAGCGAGCCCTCAACAACGCGCGGGCTCTCGGCATGACATCAGCACCCATCGTCGAGGTTCGTGACGAGTCTGGCGCTCTTGTCCGCACGCTTAGCGGCTACCGCCCGGCGGAGCTGCGGGAGATCGCGGGGGTCGCCCGTTGACCCCGCTTGATGAGGCGATCATCGCCAACGACCTGCTGCCCCGCGAGCAGCAGCGGACCAACCAGGAGATCGCGGATGAGTTCAGCACCTCCGAAGCGTCCGTCCGACGCCACCGGGCCAAGCTGAAGCGCCGCGGCGCCCCCGACCAGGGGCACGACGCGTTCTTCAACGACGTCCCCGTGGGCGCCATCGTGCAGCGCGGGAAGACGATCCGCCTCCCCGATGGTTCCTACGAGAAGATCATGTGGAAGCCCGGCGCCGTCGAGATGTCCGAGGCCAAGTCGTTGTCCTACGACGACCTGGAGCCTGTCTTCCGGGAGCCTCTCCTGCCGAAGCCCGCCCCGATCGTAAAGGGCGACGAGGACACTCTCGTGGTCTGCCTCGCCGACTTTCAGATCGGCAAGCAGCAGTCAGGTGGCGGCACAGAGGATACGGTTCGGCTCGTGCGCCGCGCAATCGAGGACATTGCGAACGACATCCGCTTCCGCGACCCATACAAGCGCATCATCCTCGCCGACGTGGGCGACAGCACGGAGGGGTTCTGGAACGTCGCCAGCCAGGCGCAGACCAACGACCTAAGCCTGACCGACCAGATCAGGACCGTGCAGCGCCTCTACGCTGAAGCCCTCCGGGCCCTCACCCCTCTATGCTCCTCTCTCTACTACGTAGCAGTCCCGTCCAACCACTGCGCCGTCCGCACCGGGCCCGGCAAGAACAGTCGCGCCAACGCCCCCGATGACGACTTCGGGATCATGATCTCCAAGAACATCGAGGACATCATCGCCGGACGCCCAGGCTACGAGCACGTCACCTTCCTCCGTCCTGAGAAGTGGGAGGAGGCCGTAACCGTGGACGCCGCCGACGGCACCCGCATCGGCTTCACGCACGGCCACCTGGCAGGCTCGCAGTCGAAGGTACCTACGTGGTTCAGAGACCTCGCATTCGGGCGCAGGAGTGGTCTCTACGATGCGAGAATCCTCGTACACGGCCACTGGCATAACTTCGGTGTCCGCCAGGTCGGCGATGCTCGCTGGATCATTTCATGCCCGTCGGCTGATCGCGGGAGCGACTGGTGGACAAACATCAGCGGCGACTCCACCAAGCCGGCCGTCCTCACCTTCGAGGCCCAAGGCGGCAATGCATTCGCGTGGGCGCTCTACTCCTAACCACAGAGAGGAATACACCATGCCCAACTCATTCTACGGAGACCCGCAAGACTCTCCCAACTCCGAAGCGCAAGACACTATCGGCCTCCTCATAGGCCGGTACGTCACCAACATCGAGACCGGAACGTTTGTAACGAAGAGCTGGCTGGGGACTGCGAGAAGCCACAGGCACTCATCACCCTCGACGATGGCACGCAGCTCCTGGCTGTAGGCTCCGCAGGCGGCTGAGTCACCTCTGGTGACGAGCATCACGTAAGCACGGCGGCCACATAACTTGTGTGGCCGCCGTGCTTGTGCATATATTTGAGCCATCGCAAGGAACTGAAAGGAACCGACCAATGAGCACCAACGACCTCGACCGCGACGTCATGAACCAGGGCACCGACTTCATCCTTGGCACCAGCCTCGCCGGCTGGATCGCGGGCCTCGCGCTCTGCGTCTCCATCCTCCTGCTGGCCGCCGCCCCCACCGCGATCACTCAGGTGTTCGCCCTCGGGACCCTGATCTCCACCCTCATCCTGAGCGCCTGGCTCGCCCGCCGGCTCCGCAACAACCGCTGACCGACCCACTCACCACCGAAAGGTATAGACCAATGATCCTCCTCGCCCTCATCTTCCTCGCCATCACCGCCTTCGTCATCGCCGCCGTCGCAGGTGTCATCCTCAACATCGTTCGGGCGCTGCGCGGCAAGCCCCGCCCCCTGCCCAAGCGCGCCTACTGGGACCCCAGCCACCCCCGCTACCGTGAGGCCCACACCGTCTACCTCTCCACTGAGCCCCTGGCCCGTGACTGACACCCCAGGACGCTGAAGAGCCCGCTGCACCATGTCGGTGCAGCGGGCTCTTCGCCTCAAAGATGCTTCTCGATCTCGGCCGGTGGCTCGGGCGGGGTGTCATCCGTTCGAGCTCGAGCCCACCGGAGCAGGCGCCCCGCGTAGTCGATGGCTACCCACTTCACCGCGTGCGCTTCCCGCTCCGACTCCACAGCCTCGTCACGGCGGGACTCCGCGACGGCGACCGACTTCTCCAGCGCCTCAACCCGGTCGGCGAGGTGCTGCACCGTGATGTCGAGAATCTGTACCTTGCCCGCCTCTCGCTGAGTCCTGCGAGTCAGGGACGCGCCCCCCATCGCGGCTGCAGCCGCCACAATCGCGGTGAGCAGGGGAACCACGTGTGGCGTGATTTCAATCAGGTCCATATCGTCCTCACCAGATGATCTCTCCACTCTTGTGGGGGCCCGCGCCCTCCACACCCAGGTCCAGGGTGTACCACGGCGCCTCGCCATCCCCGAAGTCCTGCCACTTGCAGGTCCCACCGGCAGCGCCTTCGATCTCCACGATTCGGGCACCCTTCACGAGCACCGACACCGACGCTCCGGGCTCACCGGTCACGTGGGCGATGAACCGGTCCTCCCCACGCTCCAGCCGGGCGCTAGACGCACCCCGGTCGGAGGCCGAGAACACGCACCACGGGGCACGACGAGACGCAATCGCAGGCACGTAATCCGGAAGGACCCAGGATGCCTCCCCCTTCGAGTCGAGCTCGACGACGTTCCAGTACTCGATGCCATCGAAGGGGGACTCGGTTGCCATATGCTGAAGCATGGCGCCACCCCGCTCTTCAGACATCTTGGGTACGTGCATGGAGAACCGCTTGGTCTTTCCCGTGGTGAAGAACCCGTCCCCGTTGATGCAGGCGTAGTTGCCATTAGCCTTAGACCACATGTACGTACCAGCGTTGCTCCCCGAGGCGAACCCCAGGTTGCGGCCGCCCCCGACGCTGGAGATGCGCCAGTGGTCCCAGCCAGCAAGCACGCCGTTGTCCGTGGTGTACCGGTCGCCAGCGAAGAAGAACGCATCGTTTCGCTGGCCCTGGGCCACGATCCGGGTGTTGTTGAGTGCGTTCTGGAAGGAGATTCCAGCCTGACCGATGTACATCTCCAGGGTGCGGCCGTTCACCTGGAAGTCGATAGCCCCGCCGTTGATCTGGAAGGACGCGGCATTTCCGCCCCACCCGACCTCCCTGTTCCCGACCGTGAAGTGGCCGGACACATCGAAGTTAGATGCCGGCGGCGCGATGATGGTCTGGAGCTCCCCCCGCGCATTCTGCTTGAGCATGATCCCGCCGGGGTAGCGCAGTGGCGCCACAGTCCGGTTAAAGACTAGCCCCATGCCATACCGAACGGGACCGTTGGGGTCTGTTGACGAGATGTCCGACAACCGGGCGAAGGACCAATCGTCCTTCGACATGAGGCGGCCGGTGATGTCGACGTCTCCAGTGGAGACGTCGATGCGGAACTTGTCGGCCGTCCCGTCCGCGCTGACAAGCCGGAGACCGTTCGAGTCTAGGACCACCCGGCCCCGGCCCGAGCCGGCCGTCTGCACTGTGGCACCCGTGATGATCTGCCCGTCGAGCGCCCCGACGGCGAGCATGTTCGCCGTGATTTTGTCGAAGGTGCCTTCTTTGGCCGTGACGATCTGCGACCACAGCTTCTTCGCCACCGCCTCGTCGAAGTTGGCGCTGCTGGCGATGATCTGGTTGGCCTCGATCTTCAGGAAGCGCCCCACGCCGGCCGCGATGGTCTGCGCGGCCGGGTCCTGTAGTGCCCCTGAGTCAATGATGCGGTTCGTCCCGACGGGCAACTTCCCCGCGGCCTGAAGCGTGGCGATCGCCAGCTTGGCCGCAGAGGAGAGGGCCGGGTCATCCTCGACCTCGGCCCACACGCTCCCCTTAGGGGATGTCTGCTGCTTCCCCATTAGGACTCAGCGCCGCCTTCAGCCTGCTCGCGCTCCAGCTCGGCGACACGTGACTCCGCGATCACGGCTCGCGTGGTCATGGCCGAGAGCTCGGCAGAGAGGCGGTTGATGATGTCGGCGGCGTCAATCTTGGGCTGGTTATCCATGCCCCAATCGTAGCGAATCGCCCCCTACCGCTTAGCAGTGGGGGGCGATTCGCATCCCAACCCAGCCCCCGAGGGGAGCACGAGATCATCCTACCAAGGACTCACTCAGTCTCGACGTGGTGCCGGGCGAACAGTGCAACGGCGACCGGAGCGAGCTGCTCCAGAGCGCGCATGACTGCCTCCGCGTTCTCCGCCGTGACGACGCCGTAGGTGACCGCCAGGGTGAAGACAGCAGCGATGACACCGTAGGCGGCCTTGCGCTGCTCCGCGGTGAAGGTGAACTTACCGGATGCGTGCTTTCCAGGCATGGTTTCCTCCTCTCGGCCTTGTGGGCCGGGGACCAGTCTAGCCGTTGAAGACCTCGACGGTGCAGGCGACCTCCTTGCGGCCGTCCCATACTGAGATCGTGGCCTGGGCCTCCTTGCGGCCATCCCACACAGTGACAGCAGGGCCCGCAGGCGCCGGAGTCTCGTAGACGCTGACCGCATTGAGCGTGATATCGCCACCGACCGCGGCGAGCGACGGAAGCCAGTTCGGCTGATCCGTGTCAGACAGGAGGACGTCGATACGGCGCGTGACGAGGCGGCCCACCGAGAGCGGGAAGTCGTCAATCGGCGTCTGCCTGATCTTCGACTTGGCGGCGTTGAAGTGGTTGTGCCGGATCGAGAGAGTCGCCGCAGTGGTGGTGGTGTACGTAAGCTCGACACTCCACCGCTTCGACCCAACCGGGACGGCGTTGCTGTCATAAGGCGTCGAGGTGGCGCCCGCGGGGAGCGTGATGCCGTCCGCCACGACGCGGCTAGACGACTGCCACCAGCTCCCGAATGCGGGAAGAACGGAGTCAGCCATTAGACCGCCTTCCGAACCAGGACGGTGTTAGCCGGCGTTCCGGGCGGGACAGGCTGAGTCTTCTCCAGCACCATCAGGTTGCTCGGGCCGGCCGGGCCTCGCTGTCCGGGGGGCCCAGGCGGGCCGGCAGGGCCGGGAGAGCCAGCCCCGCCGCTCGGCTTCGCGGAGGTCCCCGCGGCCGAGGCTTCAAGCAACCCCTGAATGCCGGCGGTAGTCAGGTCGCTGGTGGTCTGCACCGAGCCTCCATCGCGAACAGCACCAGAGGCGGACCAGTCGCTCCAGCCCTCATCGTCCCAGGAGATTGAATACGTGCCGCGGCCCGGGGCCTCCCGGAGAGCCACGTCAGGCAGGTTCGTAACGTCAACGCCGCCTGCGGCGGGCAGGACAGGAGAGACCTGGACCCAACCCGCCGCGGGCGAGACAAAAGTGATCGATCGTGTGGCCATGACCCTAGTCTAGGCCACCCGGCGCACCGTGACGTCGTGGACCACGAAGCCGTTCGCCGGCGCCTCGATCCAGGGAGCCCACAGCGACGTCGCGTTCCCGTCCTCACGTGGCGTCACCGTCAGCTTCGCCGTCACCCGGTCGCCGGCCTTCAGCGTCCAGTCCGCCAGCTTGGCGCCCTGATCCAGCTTGGTGACCCCGAACTCCTCGAACGTTCGGCCGTTGTACACATAGGACGTCATCTCCGGCTCGCCGAAGTTGCCGTGCCACGAGTACGTGAGCGTGATCTCCCACTGGCCGTCGGAGGGCTTCATCTGGTCCACCTTCGGGACGATGGTGCCCCCGACGCCGGGCAAGTGGTAGCCGTCTGGCTCGGCCGTGACATTGAGCAGCGACCACTCGTTCAGCGGGGGGAACTCCCGGTCCGAGGAGGACAGCGGCTTGTCCGTGCGGAAGATCAGGGCGCCGCGGGGTGTGCCGGCCGGCACCGGAGCCCCGGTGTCGAGGCGCACGATGCGAGGCTGCCGGGTCAGGTCCACCACCGCGGCGTGCGTGGCGGCGATGTCCTTGGCGATCCCCTCCGCCGTCGCCGCCGTTGACTCCGCCTTGGCTCGGGTGGCCCGGATGGAGTCGGCAATCGCGGCCGTCTGGGACGCCTTGGTGAAGCCCTTCAGCATCTCGTCGAGCTCGGTCCTCCGCACCAGGCCGCTAAGGTCCGGTGCGGCTGGAAGCTCCGCCTTGCGGACGTAGCCGCTCAGGTCCACGGGCTTCTGCGGGGCCAGGGCGGGCGAGGCGCCGCCGATGTTGATCGTGATCTGCGAAGGTACAGAAGCGCCGCCCACCTCGATGGCGGGCGGCGCTTCGGGTGCGTTGTCTGTATCAGCCATACAGACAAGGCTACCGGGTCACCAGAGCTTGCCGGTCCCCGACGTGGAGTTGTTCAGTGCGCGCTGGAGCGCCCCAATCGTGGCGGTGCCGGCCTCGCCGTCAACCCAGTCGGTGAAGTCCCAGCCAGCAGGCAAGTACTCGCGGTGCCAGGCGATCACGAGGTACTGGAACGCCCGCCAGGTGTTCGGACCCAGGATGCCGTCGGTCTCCAGCGCCGGGGCGTCGTTCAGCGCGATCTGAGTGTCCGCCGGCACGACCGAGTTGAGGAACGCCTGGAACCGCTCGATGGCGGGGGAGCCGTCCTCGTCGAGCACGCCGTCAATGGTGGTGCCCATGACCTGCTGAAGCCGGCCGATGGTCGCCATGCCGAAGACACCGGTGCACCGGAGCTCACCCTGGCCGTCGGACTTGTTCCACTTGCCCGTGTAGGGGTTCACGTCCTTCACCGGCGCTGGAGACTGAGCAGCCGCGAAGCCCGAGCCGTTGGACAGCTCGGACAGGTGCGAGTACCACCGGCCGGGGCAGTCCGTGCTCATCCAATCGCGGTGGCCCACGATGGGCAGGGGGCCGTGCTCGGCACGGATCGCCTGGATCAGACCGATCACGGTCGCCACGTCGCCGTCGGTCATCTCCGGCCGGCACTCAATGCCGATGGACCGGGGGTTGCCGCCGGGGCCGGCGTGCCACGCACGATCGTAGTCGTGGACGAGCTGAGTCACGCGGCCGGCGCTGGCAACGTAGTGGGCACTGGAGTTGCCGTCCTCACGGCAGAGGTAGTTCACCACGTTCTGGTGAGACTGCCCATCGACACCCCAGTGGTGGATCGTGATGGAGTCAACGTCGCCGTAGGGGCGCCCGCTGGAGTAGTTCGGGGACCACTGGACATCAGTCACAGCAGCATTGGTCATGGTTCCTCCTGTCAGTAGGTACTACAAGCGTATCGGTCAGTAGTGGCTCTTCATCTGGTACACGTCGCCGAACGGGTCGAGCCACAGCGACTCACCTGGTGTGCCCTCGTCAGGTGGGAGCTGGCCACCCCACATCGCCCCTGCGAGCCTCTCCTGCGCTTCTCGGATCGCCCGCAGGTCCTTGTCGATAGCGGCCTTGGCGCCGTCGATGAGCTGTTGTGAGCCGGTGAGCTTCTTCACCAGCGCCTCGGTGTCAATCGCCGAAGCCACCGTGTGCGGGAACGGCCTCGACCAAGGGCCGGGCTTACCATCCTGCGCAAGGAAGCGCACTCGGAAGTTGTACTTCTCCCCCGGGTCCAGTGCCGCCTGAGCTTCCGTGACGCTCTTGTCGTAGACACTGCCCGTCGGCCGCCACCCGCTGGGCGGCTCAGCCGTATTGGCAAGGTGTATCGACACCTGCCACCGGTTCGCCCACCACGGAGCCGGCTGCCGATTCGCCGTCGTCCCATTGAAGCGAATCGTGGCAACACCCATCTGGGACAGGACAGTCGGCCTGGATGCTTCTGGTGTCGGCGGCTGAGTCCACTCCAGCCGGAGCATCTGCCCGGACTCGTCCCAGTCACTCGGGATGCGCTTGTCGGTGCGGGCCTGTACCCAGAACAGATACCGAACGCCGATCTCTGCGCTCCCCCACGCGACCTTGTTCGCCGTTGTGACGAGCTGAGTCTCCTCGAGCCACTCCTTGGTCCCATTCACCTCGAAGTTGCGCACGCGAGCGATGCGCACGCGGTACTCGACGATCTTGTCCTTCAGCTCGACACCGCTGGCATCGAGCTTCGGCGCAGGCCATGCCATCTCCACCAGGGTCTCGAGCCCAGACCCGGTGTCCGTGACCGTGCCCTTCACCTCCAGCGTGTTGGACCGGATCACGGCCGGTGTCTGGGCGACCTTGGACTGAGCAGACCGGGATCGGACCGGCTCCGCAGTAGACGCCGCGGCGGTCCCGGTCGAGAGCTTCGACGCGGCAACCTCCTGCGCGAGCCGCGTCTGCGCGTTGGCAATCATGGTCCCGAAGATCGTCGACCCTGAGCACCGGCCTTCCGAGTAGTCAACCTGAATCTGGCTGACACGGAGCCACTGGTCCCGGCCGGCGGCGTGCTCGACCCAGAACCAGTCCCCGACGTTGTAGTCGACCCAGGGCAGGAAGCACCCGGGCTGATCCGCCTGCCAGTCCCGGACGATCTCCTCCTTCGGGCGAGACCTCTCCAGCAGCGCCTCCTGCGCAGCCGTCGCGGCGTCGCTCTGAGTCTCGACCCAGTTGGCCTCCAGGGAAATCTCCCGCCCCTCGCGGGGGTCGAAGTTGGGGTCTGTAGGAACCTGCACCTTGAACCTGGCGCCGTCCTTCCCCAAGACGTGAACCGCGGTAGCGATGTCCGCCCACGACAGAGAGTTGGTGCCCCCGCTGGTCCGCCCGGCCGGCCAGCGCTTCGGGTGCAGGGACTCCAGCGGCTTGTTCACCGGGGGCACCAGGACGAGCTGGCGGCCCTCCCACCGGGGCTGAAGCGCCCCGATCTTCTGGAAGCTCTCGAGAAGGGACCAGAGCGTGGAAGTCCACTTTACCTCCATGCCTTTGACCGATGGGTACTTGGTCCAGGCGTTCCCGTTGGCGTCGGCTGCAGGGGCACCCTTGAACGTGAGACCCCGCCCCCACCCACGATCCTGGGCCTTCAACCAGGTCTGAATCACCAGGTCCGCAGGAACGTCCGTGGTTGAGCTCCCCTGCGCGGGCTTGTTGACGTCCTTGCGCAGCCTGAAGTTCTCCTCCCAGACGAGGGCCTGCTTCAGACGGGCGCTGATGTGCACGCAGTCGATGGTGCGGGACTTCGTGCCGTCGGACAGGAGATTCCACGTGGCCTTGCGGATGAGGAACCGTCCGCCGGCAGGCTCGGACCAGGTTCGTCCCCCGTCGAAGGTCACCTCGACGGCGACCTCGTTCTCCTCCTCCAGCGCCGGGTTCGGTTCCTCAGTGTGGGTGAGCTTCAGCGTCGGAACCCCTGAGATGGAGGTGGTCAGGCTGATCTTCGTCGCGTGGTGCAGCACCCCGATGCGGTCCCCGCCGTAGGCGCCGTAGGCGACGGCGCGCAGCATCATCTTCGGCCTTCCGGTGCTCACCATCAGTACGCCCCCTTCCACCACAGGATCGCGGAACCGCCGTCGACCTTAATGACCCCATCGCCGTTGTCCCGCTGCATGAGCCTGAACCCACCTGGTGAGATCGACAGCGTGGGGATGGCGCGCTGATACACCGGCATGCTGCTGGGGTCGTCCTCCCCGGCGGTCCGCTCCCGCCCCTGCGGCACGGTGCGGACGTCCCACTCCTCGGTGTTGATGACGAGCCACTGCTGGCTCGGCACACGGCCCACGCTCAGGACCGACCCACCGATGCGGTCCTGAACGGTGACCGACCCGCCGTCGGTGTCAGCCTTGACCGCAATGCGCGTGGCGATGGCATCCCTGCCGGAGATGATCGGGAAGGACTTGCTGCCGTTCGTCACCATGTCAACGCGCTCGGCTGTCGTCCGTCGCCACTCGCCGTTGACGGCCTCGAGGGTGAAGGAGACCAGCAGGTCGCCGTCGATGCCCTTGGGCTTTGCAGACACCGAGCTCGACACGCGCACCAGCGCCTCAAGCTCTTCACCGTCGCGGCGGGTCCAGCCCATGGTGTGCAGCGACCGAGCGCCCGTGATGCGGCGCAGGGTACGCAGCCCGGCGGCCTGGTGCGCGCCGAGGATGAGCAGCTCCAGCTTCACCGTGGAGACGCCGGCCGCCATCGGGGCGAGCGCGAGCACGCCGTCGTAGCGAGGCACCTTGACGCTGGGAGAGACCATCGCCCCCCACTGTGGGAGCTCGGTCTTCTCCGTGAGTCGCCAGCGTCCCGCCGGATCATCCAGCGGGACGCCATCAATTGCGTACGTGTCGTTGGGCATGACCCCAGTCTATTAGGACAGGGCCAGGGCGATGCCCTGCGCGACGTCGTTCCTTGTCTTCCAGTCCTCCTGCTTCTGCGGGTAGTTGTTCGTGATGTTGATCGTGGGCTGAACACCGCCGGGGGCCGTGGGGCCGAGCTCGACGTCGGGGCTGAAGCCCCGGCTGACCTTCCACGCCGTGCGCGCGGCCGGGTCCTCGAACCCGACTTTGACCCCGTTGGTGATGTCGCGCATCGTCCGCTCCAGCTCGGGCATGGCGCCACGCAGACCGGTCTGAAGACCGTCCATGATCCACCCACCGGCGGGGACTAGCAGCCTAAGGTCATAGGCACGTGGGCCCTTGTGCTCGGCGATCCAGTCGCCGATGCCACCAACCCAGTCCTGGACCTGATTGAAGGCAGACTTCAGCCCGTTCAGGAACCCGTTAATGATGTTCTTTCCAGCGTTGACCAGCCAGTTCCCGGCGTTGCTGAACATGTTGATGATGTTCTGTGGGAGCTGGCGGAACCAGTCGAGCATGCTGGAGCCGATCTCCTTGACTCCGTTCCACATCCCCGTCATGGCGCTGGTCACGAGGCTCTTGATCCCGTTCCACGCCGAGTTCCACAGCCCCGGGATCGAGTTCCACAGGTTGGAGACGAAGTTGACGATGCTGGACCCGATACTGCTGGCCGTGCTCAAGAGCCCATGCCAGGCGTTGGAGAAGAACGACGTGATGCCGTTCCAGATGGAGTTCCACACGCCGGGGATGGCGTTCCACATGCTCACCGCGAAGTTGACGACGGCGGACCCGATGGACTTGGCAGTGTTGATAAGGCCGTTCCAGGTGTTGGAGAAGAACGTCGTGATGCCGTTCCATACCGCGGCCCAGATCGCCGGCAGGTCGTTCCACAGCTCGGTGAGGAACTTCCACGCGATCTGGGGGATACCGATGAGGATGAACAGGAGACCCACGAGGGCGCCGTAGAGGATGGCCTTGATGGCCTCCCAGGCCACCGACCACGTCTGCCCGAGCAAGTCCCATATCGTCCCAAGGCCGTTCATAATCATGTCGGGGATGCTGGTGATGAACGTGACGAACCCCTCCCACATCTGGGAGAAGAACCCCGTGATGGTGTCCCACGCCCCGGACAGGAAGCCCATGATCGCCTCGGGGATGCCGGCAACGAACGTCGTGACGCTCTCCCACAGGCCGGAGAAGAAGCCCTTGATCCACTCCCACGCGACGTTCCAGGCCGACACGATGGCGTCCCAGGCGCCCACCAGCACCGGCCAAACGGAGTCCCAGTTGGCGATGAGCAGCACGATGGCCGCGATGATCGCCCCGATGCCGATGATGATCCAGGTGATCGGGGATGCGAGCAGGGCGCTGTTCATCACCCACTGGGCAGCGGCGGCGACGAAGATCGCCGCGGACAGGACACCCAGGGCAATGGCGATCCCCTTGATGAGCTCGGGGTTCTCATGCGCCCAGGCGATGAACGCCTCCATCTTGGGTGTCAGCCAGTCGAGCGCCTTCGCCACGCCATCGAACACGGTCGCGGCAAGCGGCTGGAGCGCGAGCTTCGCCTTGTTCACTGCGATCTGGAACTTCTCGGGGCCGTCGGCCGTGTCCTCCTGAACGCTGAGGATGGTGTCGCCCGTGGCCCCGATGGACTCGCGCAGCGTGTCGAGGTTGAATGCTCCGGACTTCAGCGCCTCGAGGAACTGCGGCGCGCCCTTGGTGCCGAAAATCTTGCCGGACCGGGTAAGTGCGCCGGCCTCGTCCCCGGACTTGACCATGTTGTCAATTTCGCCAATGACGCGAGTGAAGGTTTCCTGCGGGGCCTCGCCATCCTTAGCCAGGGTAACCATTCCCTTGCCCAAGGCCGCGATGGTGGCCGTTGAGTTGAGACCTGCCTTGTCGAGACGACCGACCAGAGTGGCGACATCCTCGATGTCGAAGCCGAGGTTGCCGAGCGTGGGTGCAGCCTTCGCAGACGACTCGGCCAGCGTATTCATCGACACGCCGGTGGCCTGGCTGATACGGAACAGCTCATCCATCACCTCAGACGTCTCCGTGGCCGGGATGGCGAAGGCGGACATTGCAGAGGAGAGCTTGTTGATGTCGAGCTTCTCGCCGAAGAGGTCTCCGGCCGCGATGACCTGAGATGCCACGGTCTCCAGCTCATCGCCCGTGAGGCCCAGTCGAGTGTTCAGGTCCGCGACAGTCTGCCCGGCGTCCTCGAAGGTGGTCGGGACCGTCGTGGCGACCTTCTTCGCGCTGTTCTCCAGGCTCTCCAGCGCCTCTCCGGTGGCGCCCGTGCCTGTGCGGATGGTGTCAGACATTCCGTCGAACTCGGACCCGATGTCGTAGAGGACCTTGCCCACGCCAACGGCGGCGGCGCCGAGCGCGGCAGCGATCAGTGTGGGATTGATCGCCGCCTTCAGGTTCTCCCCGAAGAGGCCGCCGAACTTGGTTCCGCCGTCGGCGCCGCCTGCCCCGATGGCCTCGCCGGCGGCCTTGCCCGCCTCGGACCCTGCACCGGCGGCGGCCGGGAGGACGATGTCTGCGATCTGCTTCTCCGCGCCAGGCGCGGCGGCGATGAGCTCGTAATACGCAGTTGCGAGCTTAGGCCCGTCAGCCATCGATGTCCTCCGGTAGGTTCAGGATGCGTCGCATCTCGTCAATCGAGGTGCCCTCACCATACGGCGTGGCACTGTCTGTGTCGTTCTCTGGCGGGCGGATCAGGTTGGTCACTGGCATGTACTCGGGTGGGTCCACGCGCTTGTCGCCGGCGGTCTGCCAGGACAGGACGCGCAGCAGGTGCACGATGAGCGACTGCATGTGCTCGTTCGGGGACCACGACCCTCGGGCCACGGCCAGGCATGAGCCCATCGGCGGGCTGACGAGATATGCCTTGAGGTCCTGCCAGGAGAGGCGGCCACTCCACACGTCGTCGAGTGACCGCCCCATCCCAAGCAAGTCAGACCTCACCGCGTTCTCGTAGCGGTAGGCCTCCGTCAGGAGGCCGAGGATTCCCCCACTGAGGTACCTGAGGCCTCTCCCCAGGCGGTGATGATCGCCTCCAGCTGGTCGCTGGAAACGACGTCAGTCAGACCAGGGCAACAGTCCTCGATGATCTCGAACTGGATGGCCTCGGCCTCGAGGCGGGCGAGCGCCTGAGCGTCCTCAGAGGAGTTCTCATCCTTCAGGCGTCGAGACACCTCGGAGAGGCGACGGCGGTAAGACGCCTTGATGTGCTTCAAGAGCGGCATCGACCGGTCCTCCTTCTCGCCGGGGAGGCGGAAGATGAAGCGGTTCTCAGCCTTGTCAGCCTTGGCTCCCGGGACGAGGAAGGCGCCGGCGGCGGGCTTGGTCATTGTGTGGTCCTCTCGGTTGGCGTTTGGGTGTGTCAGTTCTTGACCCAGAACTCGCGGTAGAAGCAGCCATCCACCGGGAACAGGTCGAGCTTCAGGGTATTGGACATGATGTCCTTGCCGTTCATCTCCACGTCACCGTCGATGACGGCCTGCGCGTCGTCGTAGACGATGGTGCCCTTGGCAACGTCGGTGTTGACGACGACCACGATGCCGCGGTGCGGGGGAATCTCGTTGAGCTTGCCCTTGATGGTGATGTTCTTGCCGTTCTTCTCGACGTTGGCATCGCCGTAGACGAGCTTGTGGCCGGTGACGTTCAGGTACTCAGCGACAGGAATCTCGACTGTCGCCTCGGCACCCTCGCGGGTGGACAGAATGACGTCGCCGCCCCACGCCTTCACCTTCGAGGTGGAGTTGGAGATGGAGCGCTTCGGGCCGGAATCCGTCAAGTAGCCAATGGCCTCCAGCGTCACCCCAGTCGGGGCATTGGCAAGGTCAACGTGGGCGGTGATCTTCTTGGCGTCCTCGGTAGTGCACACGAACACACCGCCGATGACGGACATCGGCTTAGGTGCAATGACGTTCGAGGCATCGCTCTTGCCGTTGACGGGCATTCAGTCCTCCTTGTAGCGCGGGGTCCCCGCACCTTGGGCGGGCTTGGCTCTAGTCTACGTCGAAGCGCTCAGACTCCGTGGTGACCTCCGCCTGAACCGAGTAGCGGTGCAGGTGCGGGTAATCGGGGTGCGGGTTGTCATAGGGACCGCTCTGGACGCGCCCCGAGTGCCACTCCTGCCGGTCCAGCGCCACGACGGCGGCAGCGGCGGCAGCCAACCGCTGAGCGGTCGGGCCATCCTTGGCGTAGCAGTGCATGAGCACCGTCGCCACAGAGGACACCATGGTCTTCGGGTACCCGCCGGCGACGTACACGTGGATCGTGTTCCCTGCGCCGGGGTCCTTCGCCAGGATCGAGGAGACCTTGACTGGTGCACCCGCCACCCTCGTGCACTCGCTGCGGAGCGCGGAGATGAGCGCCGGCAGAGGGTCCTTGGTGAGAATCAGCTGGGCCATGGTCAGCCTCCTAGAACTGCTCGGGTGAGGATGTCGTCGCGCGACTGGGCGAGGCGGCCGCGATAGGTGGCGGTGCGGACGATTCCGCGGGCTCGGGTGGCGTTCGGCTTCGCCTCGTACGAGAAGGGCTCGGCCGGGGCATGGTCCTGCCCGCCGCGGTCCTTATCGCCAGCATCCGTATTCGTCATCGCGTTGGCGCTGGCCGCGGCCCGCTCGCCGAGGGCGTCTATCTCATCCTGATATGACTTGCGGAGCTCGTTGAACCCGTCGTAGTGGAACTCAATTCGTGCGAAGCCCATCAGCCCTCCCAGCGACGAAGGTTGAGCACCGCGGCATCCGGGAGCAGCGCGGCGCCAGTCATGACGCGCACGGGGCCGACGAGCCGGTACGACTCCCCACGCCAGTCGATGCGGGCATGCTTCGAGATCGTGGCGGCCGCGGTTGCGTCTACGTAGGCGACCTGATCCCACGACTCGCCCTCGCGGTGAGAGCTGTTCTCGCCTGTGGGGCCGGCCTGAACGTCGACACCCATGATCTGGCGGGCGTTGGCCGCCGGGTACTCCCGGCGCGGGGCGCCGTGGGCGTCCTCGGTCTCCGTCGGCTCGGTGACGGTGAGAATCTCGGACCCGAAAAGGGTTGACCACACGCTCACAGGATGCCCTGCCCGTCGATGCGATGCCGCTCCACGGCCTCGGACCACCGCTGTGTGGTGCCGACGGTGGACGCCGTGCCGAAGGTGATGGACCGGACGCCCTGGCTGATCTGCTGAACGCCGGGCGTGGCGAGCGTGGCGTAGATGCTCGCGGCCTGCTCCGCCACCGCATCCGCAACGTCGTCAGGAACCTCGTCGGTGCCAGCGGTGTACGTGACCTCGATGGTGCCCAGCTCGGTGCCCCAGCCGCCGTGGCGGCGCAGTGCTCCCGTGCGCGGGGAGTACGTCACGTGCTCCAGCGGGATGCCACCAAGCTTCACGGTGAGCGCTGAGACGCCCTTGACTGGTAGAAGCAGCGTCTCCCCCGCCGGCGGGTCCAGAACCAGGGTCTTGGTCTCCTTGGTGACATTGTGGCCGACGGCGGAACGGAAACGCGCGCTCGCACGCTCGACGGCGTAGATCAGGTTCAGGTCCTGTTCTGACTTTCCGAGCGAGCGCGCGAGCGCGGCAATAGAGCAGAGGTGTGCGGCCATGGGCTCAGTCTACGTTGACGTTAACCCCCTCTGCAGCCAGAATGCGGGACAAGGGCTCCGCCATCTGGCCCGAGATGCCGACACCCTCGGGGTCTCCGTAGACGGTGGCGACGCGCGGGTAGGTGCCCCCAGGGATGCACACGGTCAGCGTGTTCGGGATGGCGCAGGAGGAGGCGTACCCGCAGCGCATGAGCGCCTCCCGAACCGCAGCGAGCTCATCCACGACGTTCTCGGCGACCATCTTGAGACTCTCGTAGGGGAGAACCGACTCAGGGTCCTGGCCCATTCGGACCGGGTACGCCTCCTCAGTCTCGACCGTGATTCCTTGGCGGGCGATCCGGGTGGTGACGGTGGCGATTGAGCCGTCCTGGAACATCTGGTAGCGCGTGGTCTGCATGGTGTGCCTCCTCAGGCGAACGACGGAGCTTCTGCAGCGGGGGCAACGAGTCGCTCATCCACGCGCAGCTGACCCTCCTGGGCGGGGACGGACACGCTGGTGAAGCCGTCCTGAGGGGCGATCAGCTCGGTGTCGTCGGGCTGTCCGACACCGAGCAGGTACATGCCGGCGAAGATGGCGGCGAGGACAAAGGACACGATCGCTACGGCGGAGGCGAGGTCTCGGGCAAGGCGCATGGTTGGCTCCCTTCGGTGGTTGGTGTGACTAGACAGTACGTCTCCAGATGTTCTGTCGTCAAGTGTGGTGCAAAGCACGAGGCCCCCGGGATCGCTATCGGGATCAAACCGGGGGCCTCGGCGTCAAGGTGCGTCAGGCGATGGTCGCCACGCACACGTCCTTACGGCGGCGGAACACGCCGATCACGCGGGACTTACCGCGCAGCAGCGACAGGCCACGGAGGGCGTAGTCGCTGTGCTGGTTGAAGACCTGAGCGACGTACTGCTCGCGCCAGTACAGCTCATAAGCCTTCAGGTCACCCACAATGGCGGTGCCCTTGGCGACAGCGGTCGAGGCAATGACCTTGTGACCCCACAGCTGGAGGTTCAGGGAGCCGAACGGGCCGGCGCCGAGGTAGCGGCCGTTCTTGTCCGCGGCAAGGTCCACGGACTCCAGGTCCTCGGGGTTGAGGACAATCTGGGCGCCCTGAGCGGAGTCACCGAGCGCGGTCAGCGCCTTGCGCAGGGTGTTGAAGATGGCGTCGTTGCCGGTGCCGACCTTCGCCTGAGTGCGCACACCGGGGGCACCAATGATGCCGCGCGGGCGGTCACCAGTAGCGGTACCGGAGACGATCTCACCCTCGATCTTCTGCATGACCAGGGCCATAAGGACCTCGCCGACGAGGGTGACCATCACGGAGTCGTCCGCGAGCTCCTCGTCAGTGACCGGCAGAGCCTCGCCGATGGTGGTCGTGGTGGCCGTGTCGGCGCGGGTGGCGATGGTGGCCAGCGGGAAGACGCCGCCGGCAGCGCCGGTGCCGTTGTCCGCCTTGGCCTCGGCCTTGATGTCGGGGCCAGGGGTGACAGCGGTCAGGGCGCGGTAGGGGATCACCGCGGCATCGGTGGTGCCGGTGGTGATGGCGGACAGCAGCGGGCCGTACTGGGCGCGCACCTCGTCGTCAACCGGAGAGCCCAGGTGGAAGGCGGAGCCGCCGGTGGTGGCGGTGCCGCGGTGGGCCACGTCGGCCTTGCCCACCAGGTCGCGGACCACGAGGTCAACCTGATCGGTGGCGCTGGAGAAGCCGGAGGAGAAGCGGCTCTTGAACGCCTGCCACTCGGGGGACAGGACGAAGCGCTCACCCGCGGTCTTACCGACAACCTCAACGACGTCGGAGACAGCCTTGGTGGCCTTGGGGGCGCGCTCGGCAATGGCGGCCAGCTTGTCGGAGGCGGCCTTGCGGGCAGCGGCCTGCGCGTCCATCTTGGCAACGGAGTCCACGATCTCGTCAACGCGGGCGAGGTCGGCCTCGGTCAGCTCGCTCTTGGCGCGCAGCTCGCCGGCCTCCTGAAGCAGCTCCTCACGAGTGCTCATATGGTGCATTCCTTTCGGTGGTCAGAGGCCCAGGAGGGCCAGCCGGGCACGGGCGGTCCGCTGCGCGGCGTCGTCGGTCTCAGGCGCGTCCTGAGACTTCAGCTTGGCGAGAGGATTCGCACCGCGCAGACACGGCCCGGCCTCCCACAGGTCCAGTTTAGTGAGGTGGCGGATTTCGCCGTCGTCGGACTTCTCCACGGTGTAGTCCTCGACGATTGCCGAGTATGAGAAGTCCGTGATGGCGCCGACCTCGAGCAGCTCGGCGACAGAGCGGCCGATCTCGGTGTCGAGCGCCTTCCACTCCAGCAGCAGCCCCTCGTCGGTCTCCTCTGCCTTGGTCGAGTAGCCCACGATGTCGGAGGTGCCGTAGCCGTGGCTCCACATGATGGGCACCGTGGGGCGCTCGGCGAGCGCCTCGGTGAAGGCGCCCTTGTCGGTCACCTCTCCGTCGGAGTCCACGTTGCCGAAGACGGCGACGAGGGCCGTGAAGGTGCCGGGCTCCGACTTGCGTTCGGGCTTCTCGTCCTCGGGCTTCTCGTCCTCGGGCTTCTCGTCCTCGGGCTTCTCGTCCTCGGGCTTCTCGTCCTCACGACGTCGGCCGGCCGCGGCCTTGCTTGTACCCACGGTGATACAAGCGCGGGCGTGCTTCTGAACGGTTCGCTTCATGGTCTAAGCCTACGGTTCACCACACGTAAGCGATGTCGCAGTTGCAGCCCACGATGTCGTCGGCGTCCCCACCACCCCAGTCGTGCGGCCAGCGCATCCCGTTGGAGAACGTGTCGTCCATGTCCACCGTCTCACCGTTCATCGCGGCGTGATCCGCGCGCGGGTGACTCGACCCGTTGTGGACCCACATCTTCTTCACGGCGCCGGAGCGCCGGGCGCCCTCCTGGGAGCCGAAGCCCGTGGCGTCCTTCGTCGAGGCGTCCGCCCACAGACCGAGGCGGTCCTCGGAGAGGATGTCCTCGATGGTCTCCCGTGCGGTGTCCTGCGCCGCGTCGTCTCCCGACACGGCGCCGAGGAGACGCATCGCGGCCTCGACGGCGGCACCGGCCTTGCCCTCGGCCATCTGCCGGATGTAGTTCCGAATCGCGCCGCGGCCGATCGTCTCCGTGCCGGTTCCCGAGCGGAGGATCACGCCGTTGGCGGCCTCGATGGCTTGCTCGGCGAGGAACGGCTCGATGCGGTCTGCCAGGGCTTCGACGGCGGCCTCACTCAGCCCCTCGCGCTGAAGCTCATCGACGTAGGCCCGGCGCATCTGCTCCAGAATCGAAGGCGACGGTCTTGAAGTCACAGCCTTCAAGACCATTCGGGCTTTTGGGACCAGAGACTTCCCCTCCTCAGCGGCCCCGTCCTGCTGCCGGTGGTCGAGCTGGTTCGTGTCCGAGCCGTTGAGGTTCTGCGATCCGGAGTCCGTGGGGCTGGCCTGGCCGCCCTGGATGACGTTCAGCGGGACGATGAGCTCCTCCGTGCCCTCGAGGTAGGGCAGGTCGAGGCGCTCTCGGGCCTCGGCGCGAGTCATCACCGGGCCGCCGGTGGCGGACTGGAGCGCCTGGACGCGCTCAAGCAGCGTGCCGTCCTGGGCCTCCGTGCGGTCGAGCACGCCGTAGACGGAGGTGTCGCCGCCGGCGAGCGCGGGGACGATCTCGGCGTTCAGTGCGTCCTCGATGCGGCCGATGAGCGGGCCAAGTACGCGGGTGTACAGGTCGCGGCGCAGGGCGGCGTACCCGCCGTAGTTCGCCTCGCGCATGCCGAGCAGCTCAGGGGGAACGCCGAAGTAGCCGGCCACCTCGATGTCGGTGAGCGTGCGCACGCTCGACGCGCTGGAAAGATCGGGCTGCACCTGCGGCGCGCTCTCCAGCTTCATGCCATCCTCCATCACCGGGATGGAGCCGCCCGACGTCGAGGACTTGAAGTCCGCCATGGCCTGGAGGAAGCGCTCACGCTTCTCATCCGACCAGCGCGGGGCGTCCTTGGGGCGAGTCACCTGAGCGGACACGCGCGGGACGTCGGTCCACATGCGGCGGCGCCACCCCTCCGCCTCGCTGAGCTCGGCCAGCAGGGCGCGCAGCGTGCGCACAGGGGCGACCGCGCCGGAGCCGTCCGGGTCCCAGCCGTGCATGAGCGCCACGGGTAGGTCAGCCAGGCTGACCGTCTCACCGCCGGCGACCGTGGCGACGTCGTTCACCCGGCCGAACACGTCCGTGCTGAGCATGAGCAGCGGCGCGGGGACGCGGACGATCTCCTCGTCAACCAGCACTGCGCAAGCCGAGCCGTACAGCAGCCAATCAAGCGCGAGACCTGTCACAAGGTCCGCAGAAGATGTGAACCGTGTGGGCCTGCGCACAAGAGTCTCGGCCGGGGAGTCGTACAGCCGCTCCCGGCCCCCGTCCTCAGCGCGGTAGACGCGCCACGGGAGCGCTGCGACCGTGCTCGCCATGAACGACACGACCTTGCGCACGCTCGGCTGGCTCTCCCACACACCACGGATGCTCATCCCGGCCACAGACCCCGCCGTCGCGGAGCGGCCTCGCACGCTACGCAACGTGATCGGCGGATCAGCCACCGTCAGGCGGGCGAGCGCTCCGCCCTTAGCCGTCAGCGCCATTAGTCGTTCTCCTCCTCCGGCGCGATGGCGACGGCCAGCACGCTTCTCCAAGGCACCCACATGGTCAATTGCTCTCCGTCCAGCTCAGCGTCCAGCCGGAGCACGCGCTTAACGCGCCACAGCAAGAGACTTATCGGTCGGATACGGACTGACAACTGAGTGTCGTCAGTCAGAACTACGGTCATGCGGGTTGGTGTCATGGGTCAATCCTACGGTGACTCACACCAGGAAGCCGGCGCCGTGCTCCTCGCTGGCGGCCTGAGCCTCCCTCTCGGCGTCGAAGATCATCGCCTGGCTCATCGCGGTCACTAATGCAGCCACCAGGTCAATTTTCTCGCCGGACTTCGCCTTGTCGGGCTTCACGTTCCCCGATGGGTCACGGGCCACAGCGAGATTGTCGATGCACCAGTCCGCGATCGGGTTGTCATGGCCGAGGTCGCGCATGTAGACCAGCGCCTTCATCCGCTTCAGCGGAGCGCTCATCGAGGCATACCCCTGCCGGACCTTGACCATGGGCAGGCCCTGCCCATAGAGCGACGTCGAGAGCTGTGTGGCCGACCATGGGTCGAAGCCGATCGCCTCGACCTGCATGTCGCGGTCGTCCTCCTCGATGCGTCGCTGCACGACGTCGTAGTCCAGCACGTCACCCGGCGTGAGCTCGAGCAGGCCCTGCTCCACCCACCGCGAGGCGGCTCCGAGCGTGCGCTTGTCCAGCGCCCTGAGGTTCTCCTCTGGGGTCCACGTGCGCCACACAGCCGACCACAGCGGCGTCCCCTTCGGGTCCCCCGGCTGTCGCGGGGTCAGCCAGCACAGTGCCGCGAGGTCCGAGACGCTGGCGAGGTCGAGGCCTCCCACGACCGGGCGCCCGGCCAGGTCCTGAAGCGTCCTGAAGGGTGTAGGGGCGCTTCTGTCCCACTTGGGTAGGTCGATGTACCGAGCCGACTGCTTCAGGCGCCTGTTGAGCCTTAGACGCTCGAATGCGGCCCTCTCCTCCGGCCTCGTCTTGGCCTCCTCGGCCGCGGCACGCATCGACTCGCGCGTCGGGGAGACGCCGTAGCCGGGGTTCGCCCGCTTCCACGTCTCCTCGTCGAACGGGTCCGCGCCACGCGGGGCGGCGAAGATCACAACGTAGCGCCGGGACGGCTCGCCGCGGCAGTCGCTCTCCGCCCTCGATCTGCGGACGGCGTAGGGCGTCACGGTGCCGCCGGCGTCCGCCGTCGTGATGACGAAGCCGAGCGGCTGCCGGCGGGCGCCGGTGCCGGTCTCGAGCGACTGGATCAGGTCGAGGTCCTTGTGGACATGCATCTCATCAGCCAGGTACCCATGCGGGTTCGTCCCCTGAAGCGTGTCCCCGACGCTCGCCACGGGCTTGATGACGGCGCCGTCGGCCGCGCGGATGATCTTCGACTTCCAGGCGCGCACGCCGGCGTCAGCCATCTGCGGCGACGCACCGACCGCGAGCGCAATCGGGTCGTAAGCGAGCCGGGCCTGGTCCTTCGAACCAGCCGCTAGGAGAACCTGCGCGCCACCCTCGCCGTCGGCGAAGGCTAGGTAGACCATGATGGCGGCGCTCAGAGTCGTCTTCCCGTTCTTGCGGGGCACTTCGACCCAGGCGTCCCGGTACCAGCGCACCGTCTTGCCGTCGGCGTCCTCGATCACCCATCCGAAGATCGGGGCCAGGACGTAGGCCACCTGCCATGGTGACGGCTCCAGCGGCTTGCCGGCCCACTCCCCCTGCGTGTGCCGCAGTGCCCGCAGCGCCGCGATCACGCGGTCAACGCGCGCTGGGTCGAAGCGGGCACCCTGCTCCTCGCCGGGCTCGGGCGTGCGCCACAGCGGCTTCGCCCACTCGGGGACCTCGTAGCCGCGGCTCTCGCAGTACCAGCGGACCTCAGGAGACAGCCCGTGGGCGCGTGCGCGGTCTGAAGTTGTAACGGATGGCATGGAATCAGGCTAGACGGCGAACGGGTTGCCGGCCTTCGCCTTCACAGACTCCGGTGCGTCCATCGCCGCACGGGCCACGAACGTCAGGCCCATCGTCTTGCACAGCCCCTCGATCACTCGGGCGTGAGTCGAGGCGATGGAGAACGCCGGGTTGGCGACCGGGGTGCCCTTCTCGCTGTAGAGGATCACGCCCTCTTCGCGGGCGGTGCCGACCGCGATGGTGTAGAGCTCCAGCTCCTGCACGAGCAGCGACACCATCGTGGTGTCCGCGGCGGCCAGGAGGCCGCTCGCGTGGAGCGAACCCGTGATCTCGTCCCACAGGGGGTGCAGGTCCGCCCTCAGCGTCGAGGGCGGCTCGAGCCGAGCAGCATCTCGGGGCAACGCCGCCGCGGTGTGCATCGTGGCCTTCTCCGGCACCGAGTCGTCCACGAGTCGGAGCCCGCGCGGTAGGCGGGCGTCGCTCACGCTCTGACCGGCTTTGCGGCTCATCTCAGCTCCTCGGTGGTCGATCATTCGGTTGGTTTGCTGTGTGCCCCGATTTGTGAGCGGGGCTGCTCGTCCGGGACCGGTCAGGCCCCGACCCATGCCGCCTGGCGCTGCCCCGTGGTTTCGTGCTTCGAGGTTCGTCGTGGGTCTGCGCCCGACGGCGATATCAGCCTAGCACGCATCGCGCCCGCGCGCAAGAGGCCACGAATGCCAGATTTTTGGCTTGAAATGACGGGCGCGCCCCCCTGGCGGCGTGTTTTGTTTTTGCGGAACGCCCCTCCGCCATTTTCAATCCCCCGTTCGGCTTCGTCGCCGTTTCGGTTTCTCGACTCGACGTTGAATCGGTTTTGTCTTTTTGAATTTACTCGACCCAAGTAGCGTCGCGTGGAATGCGCGGCTTGCGCTTAACGGCTTTGCCCTTCGCCTTGCGGAGCCGAGTGCTATTCGCTTTTCGATTCGCAGCTGCGATTGCTGTCTTTCGCTCGTGGTGCTCACGGCAAAGAGCCTGAACATTTCCTTCGTCGAGGAATGCACCCCCGTCGGCGATCTCCACGATGTGGTCCACCTCGGTGCTCGGGGCGGTGCAGCCCGGCCACTGGCAGGAGGGGTGGGCCTGGAGGGTCCGGGTGCGGAGGGAGGCCCAGGGGGCTCGGTGGGAGGGGTGAGCCTGGAGCCACCGGGTGTGTGCCGAGGGGGTCCGGTTGGCGTGGGCGGGGCACCTCGATGCGCCGGAGGGGGTCAAGCGCGTGCACCCCGGCTGGGTGCATCTCGTGGGCGGCATGGTCGGCGTCATGGCTCCAGCGTACCCGGCGGGGCGCTGAGCGCGCAAGTGTGGTCCGCGCCACGTGGGTCGCCCCCACGACCGTTGGCGGGAGCCGGCCCCGGTGCAGCGTGACCCCAGTCACAAGCTGCTGCCTCGCGCGCGCCCGCGTATAGTTCTCTCCCCCTTTTTCTTTACCATTCCTTTACTCTCTCTCTCTACTCTCTATAGAAAGAAGGTAGTAGTTAGTAGAAGGGGGGACTTTTTGGCGTCATTCCGCCGATTCCGGGTCCACTAGGTTCGTGCTAGGTGCGCGAAATCGCGCCATCACGGGCCCAGCGGACACGCTTCCGCCCGGTTGGGTAGATCACGACGCCGATATATCCGCTCGGTCATATGACCTGGGACACGCAGGTAACGAATCGTTACCTGATGGCGCGCAAAGTTTCACCGATTTCGCCCCATTTACCTAGTCAACCTAGTAGCGCCGCGTCGTTGCAACGTTTCCCCTTGCAAGGTTCCCCGCCATCATGGTAGTGTCCGGGGCATGCCGCTCCGCCCCGCCTTGGTGGGCGGCGGACCCCCGACCACAACCTAGAGAGAGATAGATCGTGACCGCCCTCACCATTCCAGTGTCCCTGGCCTCCCCCCTCGCGAGCGGGGACTACCGCCGGAAGGAGTGGACCCTGGACACTTTCACCGACCTCGCGGCCTCCGCCCCCGTCCTGGAGAAGGACCCTCGGTCCGTCCCCGGCGTGTTCGTGGGGACGCTGAGGGCCCCCCGCGCAACGGCGGAGAACGTCGTCGAGCACACCGCCGTCGTGCTCGACCTGGACCAGGACGTGCCGCATGACGTGCCTGAGCGGCTCCGCCGGCAGGGGTGGGACTCCGTTGTCCACGCGACCGCATCCCACACCGCCGAGCGCCCTCGGCTCCGGGTCATCATCGCCATTGATCGCCCTGTTCACCCCGGCGCTTATCCGACCCTCGTGAAATGGGCGGCGGAGAAGCTCGGCGTAATTGTCGACCCATCTGCCATGGCGGGGTGCCACCGCTTTTTCCTCCCACACATCATCCCGGGTTCGAACGCCGAGCTGTTCGGGGTCGAGGTGCACCGCATTAATGGCGACCCTATCGAGGTGGATTCAGTTCTCAACTCCGCCCCGATGTTCAATCAGGCCCCCGCTGATTCCGATTCACCGAAGCCCCGCGCCCGCCGGGACCCGCTTCAGCTTCCCGGTGCTGCCGGTGCATTCAACCGGACCTATTCAATGGAGGAGGCCATCGAGGAGTTCCAGCTCCCCTACCGCCCCTGCGGGAATGGCTTCATCCACATCGACTCCACTCAGACTCAGCCAGGGCTCACCCCGGTCAACGATGCTCGCACGCTGTGGTTCGACCACGCCGGCACCTCGCCGACCCACGGGCAGACCATGAGCGTGTTCGACCTGGTGGCCGAGTGGCGCCATGGCCTTCAGACCGGCAGTGCCCAGGACGACCAGGACAAGCCCCCGGCCGAGCGCCGCTCCCGGGCGCTGATGGGCGTGGACGCAGCGCAGATTCCCGCCGTCGCCAAGGAGATGGCCGCCGCCACCTTCGACGCCGGCCCCCGGCCGGACGGCCCGCTGACCATCGAGGCGTGCGAGGCGGCGCTCAGCCCCCGCAACCCCAAGACGGGCAAGCGGGCGCTCACCGACGCCAAGGACCGCCAGACTCTCGTGGACATGGACCCGATGCTCGCCTCCAGGGCCATCTCCGCGATGGGGCGCCGACCGGGTTGGAGGGCCAAGCCAGATTGGGCCAGTGAGTCCGAGCTGTTCGAGCAGGAGGCCCGACGCCTGGGCCTGTACCCCGATCAGGACGAGGACGAGGCCGCGGTGCAGCAGTACCTCGGCAAGCACTACGGCGGGGACGTGCCGTCGATCTCCACGGTGAGGGAGCTGCTCAGCCTCTCCGCCTCTCAGCCCGGTCGGGAGATCGACCCGCTGACCTCATACCTGGACCGGCTGGAATGGGACGGTGTGCCGCGCCTGTCTGGTGGCGCCGCCACGCTCCAAGAGGTGCTGCCGGGCGTGGACCGCGACGACGAGGATGAGCGCCGCTGGGCGTCACGGGCCGTGATGCGGGCATGCGTGGCGGCCGTGGCCCGCGCGTACCGGCCCGGGTGGCAGGTGGACTCCTCGCTGGTCCTCGTTGGCCCGCAGGGCACGCGCAAGACGTCGTGGGTGCGCTGGCTCGCCGGCCCGTGGGCGGCACCACTGCCTGACATCCTCGGCGGAGACGCGGACCTGTTCGACCCGTGTCACAAGGCATGGATTGTTGAGGCCGACGAGGGGTTCGCGGTCACTCGCAGCGGCTCCCGGTACGGGGACGCGCTGAAGCGATTCCTCACCGCCCGCTCGGACACGTGGCGGCCGAAGTACGGGCGCACGTCGCGCACGATGGCCCGCCGCTTCGTGGTGTGGGGCACGACGAACCACGAGGACTTCCTTGCCAACGAGGAGGGGAACCGCCGGTACTGGCCCGTGCGGATCGTGGAGACCATCCCCACGACGTTCCTCACCCCCGAGCGTCGGGACCAGATCTGGGCCGAGGCTGTCGTGCTGTTCAAGCGCGGGGAGTCCACGTGGCTCAGCGACGAGGAAGAGCAGGTCATGCAGGCCGCGAGGGCCGAGCGGGCCACTGAGGAGGACCCTCTGGTTGGCCCGGTGTACCGGTACATCATGACGCCTCGCCCGCGGGGCCACGCCTGGATGGGCAAGGTGGAGCGGGAGACCGCGATGCTCGTCAAGGACCCGACATGGACCCCGCAGCCGGTTTCGGCCGCCACCCTCATGGTGGACCTGAAGGATGAGCTCCCCCAGCGAACGACGGTGCGCGCGGTGACTGCCACGATGCGGGCGCTCGGGTGGGAGCCGTTGGGTCAGGTCGGGGACCCGCGTGGGGGAGGCGCCCGCCTGTCCGTCTGGGCTCAGCCGGGGGTGAGTCACTAGCCGCAGAACTTGACAGGGCGATAGCGCTAGTCATATTGTTGGGGTGTCAGGCCGCAAAGGTCTGGCACCCCAACCTCAGTTAGGAACCCACGATGGCTAAGATCACACTGCACGTCACCCCCTCGGACGCCGCCGAGCTGGCCGCGATCACCGCGGCGCTCGCCCCGTTCGTCTCCTCCGGCGCCCCAGCTGCGGCTGAGAAGCCCGCCCCCGCTGCGGCCGAGGGGGCGCCCAAGCCGAAGCGCCGTGCACCCCGCAAGGACAAGCCAGCCGAAGAGCCCAAGGCCGAGGGGCCGGCCCCCGTCCCCCCTACCGAGCCCGCCCCCTCCACGGAGCCGACCTCCGATGGGGCGCTCGGGTCCCGCGAGGCACTGCTCGACGCCATGCGTAGCGCCCTGAAGGCCGGCAAGCGCGCCGAGGTCGCGCAGGTCCTCCAGGAGTTCGGGGCCACCCGGGCGACTGAGCTGAAGGACGAGGACGTGGCCGCTGCTACCGCGATGGTGGTGGCCCTGTGACAGGCCCCGCAGCGCACGCGATGCTTGGCCCCTCGTCGGCCAAGCGGTGGATGACATGCCCTGGTTCCGTCGCCGCCATCGTGGCGTGCCCCATCGAGGACACCACGTCGGAGGCGGCGGCCGAGGGCACGGCTGCTCACGCCCTGGCAGAGATTCTCCTGAGGGAGCGCATCGAGCTGAAGGGCCAGGGCGCGCTCTTGAAGGAGTGGCAGGCAGAGTACGGGGAGAAGTACGACGCCAATGAGCTGAAGGCCGGCGTCATGCCCTACGTTGACAAGGTGTCCAGCGCCTGGGAGGGGCTTGGCGGACGCAAGCGCGCCAGGCTGCTGCTGGAGCAGCGGGTCTTCGTCATCGACGGCGTGTACGGCACCGCCGACGCCGTGGTCATCTCAGACAAGGGCGTGCTGCACGTTCTCGACCTGAAGTTCGGCCGGGGCGTGCGCGTCGAGGCTGAGGACAACCCGCAGTTGCGGTGCTACGCCCTCGGTGCCCTTCAGGATGCCGAGCTGGAGCAGGACATCCACGAGGTGCGGATGACCATCGTCCAGCCAAGGCACAAGGATGGTGGGCACACATCGACGGCGGTGATGACTGCCGAGGCGCTGCACGCTTGGGGCAGGGAGCTGGCCGCGGCGGCCGAAGCCACCAAGATCGAGGGTGCGCCGCGTGTCCCCAGCGAGGGTGGGTGCCTGTTCTGCCCGGCGGCGCCGTGGTGCCCCGAGCGGGCCGCGTTCGTCGCTGAGGCTGTGGGCCTCGATGCCTCGACGGGTCTGACCGCTGACCCGGTGGACTACTCGCCGGCGGTGCTGGCCGAGGCCATGGGCAACGTCGAGGCCGTCGAGGGCTGGTGCAAGGCGGTGCGCCGCGAGGCGCTTCGGCAGGCAGGCACCGAGGAGGGCCTGCCCGGTTGGCACCTGAAGCCCGGCCGAGCTCGGCGCTCAGTCACAGAGGAGGCCGCTCAGGCACTCGTGGACTTCGGCATGCTGAGCGAGGACGAGGCGTTCACCCGCTCGCCAGCCACGCTCAGCAAGCTGGAGAAGGCGGTCGGGGGCCGCAAGGCCCTTGACGCCGCTGTGGGTGACCTGCTGAAGCTGAGCACCTCGGCCCCGACTCTGGCGAAGGACGAGTGATACACGACACGCATAACTGAACGGCCCCGGCGCTTGACACAGCGCCGGGGCCGTTCTTATGCTCTGACACATGAGCACTACAAGAACAGCGACGCGGTTGACCGTCGCAGCATCCCTCCTCATCGCCCTCATCTTCGCCCTCCTCCCCGGGGGCTCGGTCGCCGCCGAGGAGACCCCCCGGGTCACGGTGTCGGACCTGACTCTCCAGCGGGTGGACCGCACCGGCGCGGCCGTTGACGGCAGCCTCTCCCTCTGGTCCAACGCACGCCTCGGCTTCAGCTGGTCCGGGGACCCGAAGCCCGGCGACACCTTCACCATCGGCCTCGGCGACAGCTTCTCGGCCCTCGGAGCCGGTGAGACCAAGCCTCTCACCATGTCGGTCGCCGGCCGCGACGTCGAGATCGGCACCTGCGAGCTGAGCGTCCACGGCGTCACCTGCACCTTCGGGGCCGCAGTGGGCAACCTCCGCGCCGAGGGCTACACCGACTTCCGCGGCACCGGGTTCGCCTTCGTGGTCGCGTCCAAGGTCCTCGCCGCTGGCCCCGCGACCATGACCACCAACGGCATCGTGACGCAGGTCCCCACGCCCAACGGAGAGGGCATCGTGGGCCCGCAGGACAGCCAGTGGACCCTCGCCAAGTGGGGCTCCAACCCCTACGCCGGTGGCACCCGCGTTGACTGGGGCATCGACTTCGGCGCCAATGACGAGACGGCCGCCAAGCTCGGCAAGACCTTCGACGGAAGCACCCAGACCATCACCTTCACCGACACCCTCGGCGATGGCATGGGCTTCATCACCGACGAGCCCGGTGCCACTACGTGGTCCCGCCGCGTGAGCGGCGTCGATGAGGCGCTCGGCACCGCGGCCGCCGCCGGCGAGTTCACCGTCACGGCCACCTACGGCGAGGACGGACACTCCGCCACCTACACCGTTACCGGCCCGTTCCAGAACAACACCAACTACCAGCTGCGCTACCCCACCCGCTTCGCCGCCGAGCAGGGCCAGCCCGACAGGGCCATCGTGGGCCGCCAGTACTTCAACCACGTCGAGCTCGACGGTGGTGCCATGAAGGAGGGTGCTTGCGTGGTGGTGCAGCAGGGCTTCGGCGTGGACGCCGGCGCGAACCTGACCCCGAAGCCCGAGCCTCAGCCGACCCCCTCGGTCGAGC
>ERZ772769.42-NODE-42-length-32033-cov-8.51301_pt1 | contig 32033 bp, 47 predicted proteins | sample MGYA00580987_ERZ772769 | MGnify/ENA primary metagenome ERZ772769 (study PRJEB29015, sample SAMEA2738043) | human oral metagenome | biome: human oral; feature: human-associated habitat; material: saliva | place: China | collected 2234 ...
GTGTAGGTTTCGAGGGCGAGGGTGCCTGTTGCGATCACGGGGTCCCCCTTGCGTAGGAGTTCGGCAGCTGCTTCTGCCTCTTGGTTCCAGAGGGTGGCGTTGATCCACAGGGGCGCGCCGTCGTCTTCCCATTGTTCTGTTTCGCGGTTTTTGCGGCGGGATGTTGCTCCGATGGAGAGTGAGAGGACGGGGTGTCCGCCTTGTGTCCATCGGAGGACGGGTTCGCTGATGCGGCCGGTGACGGTTGCTGTTGCGGGCATGCTTTGGCCTCTCTGTTAATCGCGGATGGGAAGCTTGTGCATTTCGCGGGTGAGATCCGCGAACGCTTTCATCGGGTCCAAGCTCTTATGCTCCTCGATGATACGCCGCTGCTCAGCGGTTTCGTCGATGGTGTACTCGATGCGCAGGACGTTGAAGGATGTGTCGTCACTGTCTTGGGTTGCTTCGATGGAGTATGCGTGTGCGCCTGGTGGGAGCTTTTGTAGGGTGGTGGCCAGGGCGTAGAGGTCGATGCCTTCGCCTGGTGCCCAGTAGACGTTGAGTGTGCGTGCCTGCTTGATGTGCATGGCTGGTCCTTTTGGTTAGATGGTGCGGAGTTGGGGGAGCTGGGGTGCTTCGCGGTGGGGGGCGTTGATTTCGGCGGGTGTGTTGATGTTGACGGTGAGGTCGGCGTGCTCGCGGGCGGCCTTGTTGATTTCGGCGGGGGTCATGCCGGGGTGCGGTTCTGCGGCGTAGGCGCGGGCTGCTCGCAGCCACTCGAGGTACTGGTGCGGGGTGAGGTCGGTGTCAGGGTAGAGGTCGCCGCCGTTGGAGGCGTTGGTGATGAGCGCGAGGCGTGTGGATCGTTCGAGTTTGTCGGCTTCGTTCTTTTTCCCGTTGAGGAAGGCAACGAGGTCGCCGAGGCGGACAAAGCCTTGGGTTTCGTCGAGGGTGTCGGCGGCGCGGACAAGGTCGGCGTCGGTAGCGTCTGGGAATTTGCGGCTGATTTTACCTCCCCAGGTCTGGAGTTGGCCTGGCTTGGAGATGAGTACTCCTGCTGCGTCAAGGTGTTCGAGGAGTGATTGCATTCCTTTGGCGGTGATCATTGTGCTGCTCCGTATCGTAGGGCTATTTCTGTGAGGGTGTGTACTGCTAGTACTGCTTGTTGTGGGACGACTCCGTTGCCTAGGAGCCGGAGTTGTTGTTCGCGGGGTAGGGCTAGGTCTGTGCCGGTCATGTGCTGGGTATCGCCTACACCTGGTCTTGTAGGGTGACTGAGTGTCTGCCAGCACGCCTCTTCGCTGGGTCCTGTGGCCCCCCGCAGATCCCAAGGTTCACCGTGGGGGTAGCCAATGACGAACAGTCGGGCGCGCTGGTGTGGGCCACCGCGTGGTCGCGAGCTTGCAGGGACCGGGTTCGACGTCGCTTGTCCACGCGACGCGCGGGACGGATCGAGTGCGGTCATGACACCCATGTCCAGGCCACCATACCCGGTGAACAGGCTGCCGAGCGTTGTTATTGGATACAACCCTCAATGGCTAAGATTTCGGTCTGTGCTGCTTGTGCTGCTTGTGCTGCCCAGAGGGCGTCGAGTTTTTCGGCCTCGGCGCGCTGGCGGTTGCGGAATTCTTCGGCGCGGGTGAGGCGTGGCTGCTTCGCGCGGCTGGCTTGCAGGTAGATGGTGTCCCACTTGTCGCGGAGCTTGGGGATGCCGAGGATGTTCGCTGCCCAGAAGTCGGATTGGGCGACCCATTCGATTGCTGCGTGGATCTGTTCGACGGACCGCTGGTCGCGGTCGATCATGAGCCTGGCGGCGTCGCGCCAGCGTTTTGTGATGCGGGGGCGGCGTCCGGTGCGTGCGGCGACGCTTTCGGCCATGTGGTCGCAGATGGCGTCGATGTCGGGGCGATCGTTGATCTTGGCAGTGTCGGCTTCGACGGCTTCGACGGCAGGTCCGGGTTCGGGTTCGATGACGGTGGCTTCGAGCGGTGTGGTGGCAGGCTCGTCGCTGTCAGCGGGCGCGGGGATGGATTCGCTGGGCGCTGTGGCCGCAGGCGATGCCGTTTCGGTGTCACGGTGCTGTGCGGAGGCCTTGCGGGCGCGCTGGCGGGCCTTGCGCTCGCGGGCGGAGGCCTTGCGGGCATCGTCTGATGCCTTGATGTCGCTCCAAGAGCCATTCCACTTCGTCCAGGAAATGATCACGACGGTGTTTTCATTGACGGTGATGAGATCGTTGTCTTCGAGGGCGTTGAGGCTGTTGAAAGCGTCGTTGAAGCCGAGGCGGTGGAGGGCAACCTCTGAGGGGATTACGCCGTCTGTCTCTGGGTGCATGGCGCACCAGGAGATCATGCGGATGTAAAGCAGTTCGGCGTCCGGGCCAGCGGCAATGATGGCTGGATCGTCGTAGTAGCCGCCTGCAAGGGCGGCGTACCTACTGGGTCGTTTGATGACTGGCATGTGATTGCCTTTCGGTCTGGTCGGTGCGTCACTAGCTAAATGCTAGCAACTTGGGCGGCGCGCGTCAAACGCTGGCGTTTGCGCGTTAGTCGGAAACGCGAAGCGTTTTCGACGTTAATTATAGTCTTCTCCTTTATCTTCTCCTTTATCTTCTCCTTGCGTCTCATGTCACGCGTGACGCACGCGTGACGCGAAAGAGGACATGAGGGGTATGAGGGCATGGTGCGGTGTGGCGTTTTTTGGCGGAATCATGCGGATTAATGGCAATGAGGGTTCGCGGTGCTTGGTGCGGTCGGCGCGTTTTTTCGATGTTGCGTCACGTCGTGTCACGCGCAATGTCACGCTCGTTTTTTGGGGGTGTCACGCGATGTCACAAAACGTGTCACACGCGTGTCACACACGGGTCACGCGTGATGTCACGTGTGACATGGGGTGTGATAGTGCGTGACTTTGCGTGACATGGGGTGTGGTGCGGCGGGATATGACGCGTCGCGTGATGCTGAAATCACATGGCGGGTTCGTCACATCCCTCTCATCTCGCCGCTTGCATACGTTCATGCAAAGATATATGCTTGTCGCATCGGAGGGAAAGCCTCCGACAGACCGAAAAGGAAGACCGAAATGCTTGAGAACTTCGAGGCCATTAAGAATGATCCCCGCTCTGGAACAGGGGTGTTCAGGGGATTGAAGCGGAATACCACGTACACATGGCGCTCCTTCGGCGTACCGGCGGAGGGCACTTTTGTCACCGTCCCTCAGGGAGCTATTGGTGACAAAGCGTTTATCCTGAATCCCAGCACAAGCTCTTATCTGGACTACTTCCCCCTATGGGGAGGCTTCTATTTTCTAGAGAAAATTGGCAGCTCTCAGGGGCCTTGGGAGGCGGACGTTCAAAACCTGTACGAGCCTGGCATTGATACCGATTCATACATCCTTTCCCAGACAGGCAGTGACATGAAAATCTGGAGGCCTATTGAGCGTGATAATGCATTCAGGACCTTGAGCATGCTGGTGTCTTTTGGTGGCACCATTGATGTCTATGAGATGTCTGTGTTCAATATGTGGCTGTCGAAGCAATCTGGTGGTGTGCAGAATGCCGTCAGGTATTCTCAGCGCACGGATTACGAAGCGGAGTCTTGGCGTCGGGCGTACGTTGAAATTGCTATTCCGGATCCGCGCGAGGCGCTTTTTGGCCCGCGTGGCAGAGACAGCGAAAACTGGCTGAATAACATTCAGCGAATCGGCTGACGCAGCGAGAGCGTAGGCTCTCATCCCGGCCCTGGTGGTAGGTGAAATTGCGGGTTCGACCCCCGCGCCGGGAACGATGCTGACAGTAGGTCAGCACACCAAGAAAAGGAGACCCGCAATGATAACCACCATTATTCTCAATGGCTTTGCTGTCGAGGCCGACAACCGCACGCCGCACGCTCTGAATATCTACGACATGGACAAGAAGAACGTGATTGCGACTATCCCGTCGTCGGGCATGGTGCGCGTCGCGGAAACCGTCCGCGTCATTTCGGAGGGTGAGGGTGAGGTGCCCATGATCAAGGTCGTGCGCGATCCCTCCCAGCTTGAGGGCCTCCCCGAGGAGGTGCCGGGCCGCGTGGTTATCGTCTCGGATATCACGTACCAGGCGGCTAAGCCTCTGGGCCGCAAGGATCTGGTGAAGGCTGGTCCCGCCGTCCGCGATGACTCTGGCCGGATCATCGGCTGCCAGGGCCTCGCAATCTGACCAATTGTGTGGGCCCGGTCGCAGAAATACTGACCGGGCCCACACCCCCACACTGCTAGTAGGAGATCACAATCATGAACCGTCCCATCCGTCCCATCGTCGCTTTCGCTATCCTCATCCTCCTCATCGTCTGTTTCGCGGCTGGCACCGGGGCAGCCACGTGCTCGTCTGGCACCGCGAGCGCGGCGACGCCTCCGACGCTGACCGGGTGGGTGGATTCTGACATGCGCCAGCAGTGGGCGCTATCGTGGACGCCTGAGTCGGGTGGGGGTCTCGTCACGGTGTCCTCTGATTCGGAGGAGGTGTCGCCGGAGGTGACGTGCACGGCTCTTGGTGGGCGCACGGTCATGCTGCAGGGCGTGCAGGATGGTGTGAATCGTGTGTCTGTGCGTGTGCCTGCGGGCCTGTCGCGGTGTGACGTGTACATGGGTGGGCGTCCGGCGTCGCGTAACCGCAAGGCGTACAACAACGTGACAATTGACGGGCGTCACGTCGTGGGTGTGATCGCTGGCGGCGCGCTGGCGGCGTGACATGCGTATTGTGTTTGAGGTTGATCCTGGGCGGTTGGAAGGTTTTAACGATGCTCAGCGGGATTTCATCCTGCGTGTCATGGAGCAGTCGATTCGTGTCCCCTCCGTCAAGGATATTACGGAGGTGTACGTTAAGGAGCTGGTTGATTTGGCTGGCCCAGATGTCGAGTGCCGTAGCGGTGATCATGGGTGTCCGCCGGACATAGAGTATCGGCCAGTGTAGATAGAGCGCCCCCCTTACCTGGTGGTCAGGTGAGGGGGGTGCTTTGATGTGTGGCTAGTCGTTGAGTGCTGTCACGGTGATGTGGACGCCGGGCGGAAGGAAGAGGCGACATACGCGTTGGGTGCCGCCCCTTCTTTTTGTGCTACTCGCTGAGGATGCTCGCGAAGTAGGTCTGGCCTGCGGGTGTGACGAGGATCTGCGGCCTGATCTTTCCGCTGCTGTCGATGCGCTCGGTGAGGATGAGGACGCCCCGGTTGACAGCGTCCTGCATGGGGATGATCTTTCCTTGGCCGTTGCGGAAGGCGAAGTTGTTGTCGAGGATCCACTTGCAGAACTTGTTGGGTCCCATGGTCTTAATGGTTTTCGACAGGATCTTCCCAAAGGTGCTGGGGGTGAGGTCTCCTTCTGCGGTTTCGATGGCTCGCCCGAGGGCTGCGACAGGGCGTTGTGCTTCTACTTCTGCTTCGGCCTGTGCGCGTGCTGCTCGTTCCTCTTTGAGGGTGGTGAGGAGGCGGATGGCCATGTCTGGGTCGGCGATCATGTCGTCGATGGTGGGTGCTGTGGCGTACATGCCATGCTTGCGGATGGAGGGGAGGACTTCGCTTGTGACCCAACGACGGAACTGCACTGCTTCAGGCTTGTCACTGCGGATGATGACTTCATAGAGGCCTGCCTCATTGACGACGTTCGTCTGGCGTAGGCGCCCTAGATTGTCGGTTACGTCCGCCGGGCGGACGCAATCCTCATCTAGGCGGCCAGCCACATTTCTGGTGTTTGTAATTCCCAAGGCGGTGCAGATGTCCTTGAGGACAAACCAGGGTTCGCCTTGGTTGTCGGTGGTGACGCGGATGTCGTTGCCGAGGTGGTTGAAGATGGTGATGTCGTTCATTAGTTATTCTCCTTCATGGAAGCGTAGGTGTGGCCGGAGCCGGGGCGGTTGTTCTTCCAGTGCTCGATGGTCTCGACGGACCACCCGAGGTGCTCGCCGTGGATGGTGACGAGGGTGATGTCTGGCTCTGGGAGCATGTCCTTAGCGAGGTAGTTCCGCAGCGTGCTTCCTTTAAGCCCGACGTGTTCAGCGAATGCCCCAATGTTGAGGTATTTGGAGGTCAAGTGTCATCCTTTCTGTTGATTCCTTGCTACCTACACTAGAATAGTGTAGTGCTATCCCTAGTGTAGATTAATGCGTGTCCTGCCGATATACGTAGGTCTCTGTGTCTTTAAATCACCCCGCAGCGTGATAGACGATCAAGGCCGCTCAGGACGCCGTGAACAGCGCGTCTGTGCGCCTCCGTGCGTGGCTGGCGCGCTGCGACGTGTGCATGGGCGGGCGGCCGGCGTCGCGATCGGGCGTGGCCTACAACAATGTGCGCATCAACGGCGGTCGCGTTATTGGCGTGATCGATGGCGGCACACGTCACGCGTGACAGGAGAGCGTGGCACGAACGTGACATATAGGAGCGCCCCTCTTACCTGGTGGTCAGGTGAGAGGGGCGCTTTGACGTGGGGCTAGTCGTCGAGGGCAGTCACGATGACGTGGACGCCGGGCGGTTGGCCGTCGGATGCCCAGTGCTTGGTCAGGACCCACGTGACGATGCGCGAGTCTTCGGATAGGGGGCCGCCGGGGGCCGCGAGCGCGTCTCCGACGGCGCGGGCCAGCTTGTCAAGGTCAGGCTTGGTTGCCGCGTGGTCAGGGAACTTCGGGCGTTTGGGGCGCGGTAGGTAGAAGCGGGCTTCGACGGCGATCGGCCCGTCATGGGGGGTGCCCCATCCGGTGGTGTGGGCTGCGTTTCGGGCGTCGCGGGCGACGATGGTGCGCCATGATGTCAGGCGCGGGTTGTCGTGTGCGATGATGGGCCGTCCGCTGCGGTGGCCGACGTATTTGTGTGATCCCTCGGGGGTGGGGATGCCGGGGGTGAAGAACCTGACCGGCTTCACTGATTCCCTCCGTTCAGATCGGCCACACGAGCCTTGATGACGTCCTGCAGGTCAGGGTGGGCTTGCCACCAGGTGCGGAGCTTATCGACGTCGGTGCAGGCGGCGATGAGTTCGGGGGTCACGAGGTCCTCCGCAGGGCTGTTGGTCGTGGCCTCGGCGGCGGCTGGGCGTCCGTCCTCGTCGGGATCGCCGGTGATGCCCCAATCGACCTGCGCGAGCTGACGCTTCGCGTAGGTCAGGTTCGCGCCGAACGCCTGCGGGTTTGCCGGTCGGTCAACAATGAGCGCGCCGAGGGGCATGGTGTTGCCGTCGGCGTCGATGAGTGAGGAGATGAGGATAGGGGGCGTATCCCCGGTGGGGGCCTGGATTGCCTGTCGGTAGGCGAGTCCGTGCTTGGCGCACGCGGCGCGGATCACGCCGAGCGTAGCCTTCAGTGACGCGAACCTGGTGCGGAAGTGCGGGTTCGCCGAGTCGAGGGGCGGGTTTTCGCAGTCCGCCCAGGCTGCTGCGAAGCGCGCCTCGATGCTGATCGGCGCGGCGGCGGGGGTTTTGCGGGCGGGCTTCTTCTCGGTGGGGGGCATGCTGGGTGCCGTTCTAGTCTGCATGGTGGTGTCGGTGGTTAGTTTACTTGGGTGGTGGGGGCCATTGCGGCGATCCGCCTGGCGAGGGCGTCGTGCGCGTCGGCCATGTTGACCACCCTGCAGATTTCATCGATGATCCTCGTCATCGTCTCGCACTCGCTGTTGAGTACGTGAACGGCGGCGCGGCTAGCCAGGCTGTTGTGCAGGGCCTCGGCTTTCTGGCGGTCTACGTTAGCGGCATCTCTTTCCTGACTCAGGAAGCTGCGCAGCCACACGATGTCTTCCAGGGTGAGTTCAAGCGGGACAGTCAGGGGCTGGGTGTCGTTCATGGTGTGGTCCTCTTTCCAGTTGGTTAGTCTGCCTGGGCGGCGTACCAGGCGGGGGGTGTGATTTCAGTGATGCCGTCACCGTAGGTGGGCCAAAAATTGAACATCTGGCACATGTTGAGTGTGTCGAGTGCTCGGCGCATGCGCGCGTACCCGGCAGCGAGGAAAAACTTATCCATTCGGACGACGCTGACCAGGTGGGGGGCGTCCACGCCGACGAGGACGTGAACGAAGTCCGCGTCCTCACCTGTGACGGCCTTCCATTGGGTTTGATACCAGGCGGCCTGGACCGCGTAGTCGAAGTTCGCGGCGTCGCGCGCCCACGCGGTGGGGCGGGGCTGTCGCGTCGTTTTGAGGTCCACGAGGACGGTGCGCCCGTCGGCGTCGCGCGTGGTCCAGTCGATCCGGCCCCGGAGCCATAGGCCCGTGTCGCGGTCGATACTGTAGATCGACTGCTCGGGTGTGCCGTCGGCGAAGAGCGCGGCTGCGGCGGGGTGATTCATGACCGCCTGGCAGGCGTCTTCGGCGCGCGCGTAGTCGGCGCGGCTCATGGGCACCTGGCCGCGCTCGCGGGCCGCCGCGATGTCTTCCTTCGCGGCCTTTGTGCACAGGCTGTCGTGATCGTGGACGTAGATGTCCAGGCCGGTACCGAGGACCAGGCCGTGGACGGTGTGACCGAAGTCGAACGCGGCCTTCGGGGGTGCCGAGTGTTCTTTTGACCACTTGTAAAGGGCCGGGCAGTCGAGGAGGCGTTTCGCCTCCGTCGATGACACCGACCCGTGGGGGCCAAAACGGCCCGAGTGATAATCAAGCTCGGGCACATTCTGGTAGATACCAGCCGCGAAAGCGGCGGAATCTCTATTGTCTGTCATATGGGGGTTTTTCCTTCCTGTAGGAGTGCTGCCAGGATAGGCGTCGCCAGTCCCGGATGAGGCTGATCACGCCCGCGAGCGCGATCGCCGCGCCGAGGGGGAGCGACCAGGTGGGGTCCCAGCCGGCGGGGTTGGTGGGGCCGCCGGACGCGGCGGCGACGAGCAGGCCCACGATTGCGAGGATAGGGGTGAGTGGGTTCATTTGCGTCCCTCCTTGCTGACCAGGGGGTAGGAAATGATGCACGGCACGTTGTTGATTGCTCCGTCTTCGGCGCGTACGGCTACGCATCCGTGCGTTTCGATTATGTCGGCGTCGATGCAGGTGTATCGGGCGTCGTTCATGAGCATGAGCGCATCTATCGTGTCATCACGCTTCATGGCGTGGAGTTCGACGCCCCACACGCCCTGGAACTCGGCGCTGCGTGCAACGCGAATGTCCGCGACCGTGCGCGTTGAGCGTTGCACGGCGTCGGCGAATCGGGCGGCGACCTTTTTGGCGGCTTGGAAGGCGAGAAGATCGGAGTCCATGATCGAGTGTCCTTTCAAAGAGGGTGCCCCGGCCCAGTAGTGCGGGTCGGGAGCGATGGGTGTCACTCGTTGTTGGCCTCGTAGTCTGCGAGCGCGACGGCGATAGCCGCGTCAATGGCCGGGTAGGTCGGGCGTTCCTTACTCGTCCACTTGGAGCCTGCCCACACCTGCGCGGGCCACAGGCTGCGGGGAATGACGGCCTCGATATCCGTCCACTCGCCCGGATCGTCGGATGTGAAGCGAACATCGCCGCAGACGCGATCCATCGTGACGCGAACATCGTCGTCAATGACGTCGATGTAGATTGCAAGGAGGTTGTCGTCGTCAATGACGGCCAGCGCGTATGCGCCCTCCGTGTCAATGCGTCGGTAATCGCTGGCGTTCAGCTTGTCGGGAGTGATCCAGTCGAGCTGATCGGCGGAGGTGATGAGCGAGTTCATTGCTTCGGTCCTTTCGGTCTGTCGGGGGCGTTTCCCTCCCGATGACACTAGTATACGCACCTCTAGATATTTAACGCAAGGAGTGGGGGGGACGCGCACCATATAAAGTGAAAGGGGGCCTTGCCGACCGAAAAGGCAAGGCCCCCAGCCCCAACCGGTGGAGCAGTGATGCACGGCTATAGTATATACACGCGCTTCGTGCGTGCGCAAGTCGAAACTGCACGCCCGGCAAAACCGCTAGATGAGGATGTCCAGCGGCGCGTCAATCCCGAGCCGAAAACGCTCATAAATCAGGTGAATATAGCGCTCATCAAGCTCGCACCCGACCGCGTTCACGCCCTCCATCGCGGCGGCCTGTAGCGTCGTCCCTGACCCGGCGAACGGCTCGAGGATCAGCGAACCGGGGCGCACCACCAATCGTATGAGATACCTCATGAGTTCGAGGGGCTTCACGGTCACGTGTACCCCCATCATCTTCGGGCGCTCACGCGTCGGCGCCTTCGGCTGGTACCTGAAAGCTGGCCAACCATGGTCAGGCGCGCCCTGATCGACCGCTGCCGCGAGCGCGGCGGTGAGCCGGTGAATGGAAGCCGCGCGGCGTCGCAGTGTCCCACCTCTCACTTTTGAAGGCAATCCCGTAGGGCGGGTCGGTAATGATCGCGTCGAAGTGATTGTCGGGCAGTGTCCGCATGACGTCGCGGCAGTCGCCGTGATGGAGGGTGATCCCCTCGATTATCTCGCAGCTACTCATGCGTCTCCTCTCTCTGTAGGTGTGGCCATGAGTCCAATCATAGGCGTGGCCACCATCGTAATAAGTGTGGTGCGTGTCTTTCCCATTCCTCTTGCATTAAATGTGCGGAGGTGTGTACATTAGTGTCATCGGGAGGGATAAGCCCAACCGAAGACCGAAAGGAAGACCGAAATGACAACCAAGACCGCTGACATCATGAACCTCCTTGGCGACGCCGCCGACAACTTCGAGGAAGAGCAGATCAGCGCCATCACCGCCGCCGTCTCCGAGATGGAGGACCGCCTCACCGCCAAGTACGGCAAGATGACCGACGCGGACATGGCCTCCATGATGCTCGACCCCACGAACGCGATCATCGCAGTCGTCGCCGATGAGGCGGAGCTGAGCGACTGCGCGGGCGATGATGACGTCTTCGAGGCCGCGCTGGTCGCCGCCTCCTACATGGGGGCATCCACGATTGTGATTGCCGCCGACGCCGGCATTGACATCGTGCAGGCCGCCGAAATCCTCGGCGATCTCGCCTGACAACCCCGTGGTGGCCCCGCTCCGACGGTGGGGCCACCACCCCAACCCTCTCACAGAGAAAGACAAGAAAATGACCGAAAACACGCCAAAGGTTCCCGCCGCCTACCGTGACAACATGCTCCTCGCAGTAATCTCCGCTTTGGTCGGGAAGCCGATTCAGAAGATCAAGGTGACGCTTCCGATTGAGGAGCTGACCGGCGACTACCTCGCCAACCTCGTCTCTGGCCTGACACCGAAGGAGCGCGAGTTTTTCGCCGCGAGCCTTGACGCGCAGGTGATCACGGGCCACATGACACACGCATCCGTGATCACAGAATCTCGTGAGAGTGAGGGGCCGCACTGGATCGACTCCCTGTACGAGATCATCTATGTCGGCGACACGGTTTATGTGGAGGTCACCGTCATCACGTGCGGATGCTGACCGTCTGATAATACAAGTGCCCCCCACCTGGGTTTTCCGGGTGGGGGGCACTGCCGTGTAGGAGATGACACGCTCAGTATACAGCGCTGGCAGCGGGGTGGCAAAAGTTGGAACGTGTGGTGCGCGTCCCCCCCCACTCCTTGCGTTAAATGTACGGAGGTGCGTATACTAGTGTCATCGGGAGGGAGACAGGCTCCCGACAGACCGAAAGGATCGAAATCATGAAGGCCTACCGCTTCCAGGACAAGAACCGCGAGATCGAGGCTCTGCTGGACCCTGAGCAGCAGTTCTCCTACTCATGGGACCTCTCCCTGGAGGAGACGGACGCTGTTCGCCACGGGATCAGCGCCTGCGCCTCCCTGGCCGACCTCGCCGCCTACGTCGCATGCTCGGCCCTCCAAGCCAACGACCCCGGGCTGATCATCCTTGAGGGCACCGAGTCCGAGGACACGCCCCTGGACGCCGATCAGGGCGAGGTCCTGGTTCTCCCCACCGCCGCCCGCTGGGCCGACGAGGCCACCGAAACCCGCTTTTTCGACGCGGTCGGTGAGCTGGCCGACATGTTCTACAGTGGCCAGCCCTTCGAGGCCGTCCGCGAAGCCGCACAGGACCTCATCTGACCAACCATCGGCCCCCACGCGGGGCCACTACCAGACAGGATAGAGATGACAGCTCATTATCTCGGAGTCTCGAGCTTCGCAGCCCTGACCGGCCTCACACGCAACACCGTCACAGCCTACCGCCGTAAAGGCAGCCTCCCCACACCCGATGTGATCATCGAGGAGGCCGGACGTGTCACTACGAGCGGCTGGACTGAGGATACGATCAGGCAGTGGATGCGCGATCGCGATACCAAGCGGGGCCGCCCACCCGTCGTCTACTGGACGATTAACACCGTCACCGGCAAGGCGGCGATCCTCACTATAGAAGCTCACCTGGAGGAGTTGTCCTCCTGGATCGACGGCACGCAATCCAGTGAGACACACGATCTCGCGAGGAAGCTTCTCGCCCACAAGCCGAGCGACATGAGAGCGATCACGCAGGCTGGCTTCGTGATTCGCTCTGCTAGCCGCCGCGCCACAGTCCCGCCCGGCGTCTCAGAATACGAGCTGTGGAGGCTCGCGGAAGACAATGGGATCACGTGCCTCGACGCTGACAAGAGCCAGATCGCGACAGTACTCGCCCACACGTGCCCGCAAGTCTACGGCGAGCTGATCCTCGCTCACACGGCGTAGCACAGAGAGGAGGACCCCCCACCATGATCGGTAGGGGGTCCTCCTCTTTCAGTGTGGTCAGTGCCGAGGGCAGTCATCCAGAGCAGCGCGCTGGGCAGACAGGTCCTCACGAATCCTGCCCAGATCCTCACGCAGCATGCGGACCTCATCCACGCGCTCATCATGCTCACGCTCAGCACGGGCATCGGCGCGATTCTGAGCCGCCTGGATAGATGCCAGCCCCTCACGGACCTGCCGCGCGAGCTGGTCCACGTCATCACGAAGATTCGTCCCGTGATGATTCGTCACCTGCTCGCGAGCGGCCTCCGCGGTCTCGTGCACCGCATCAATCCTGCTCTTGAGACGGGCAGAGAGCGCCTTGAGCTGGACCGTGATCACACCGCAGATCGCGATACCGAGAGCCGCGAGCGCGGCCACGACATCGGGGGTGGCCATGACAGCCACGAGGGGGTGCGTCGCTTCGCTCACTGTCCACCTCCATCGCGGGGCGTCGGCGTGGTCACATCCTCCCACCAATCGATCAGCCCTGTGGGCTTCAGGGCGGTGTAGACGATCTGTCCTGCGGCGATCACGCCCGCAGCCTCAGTCAGGATGACGCGGCCGGCGTCGGGGAATCGTGTGATACCCCATGCGACGAGCGTCAGGACGGTGGCGACTGCGATGAAAACGGACCGCTTGGTCTGGGCGGACCAATGGACACGTGTGATCATGGCGGTCAGGAAGGGCGTGATCGCGCCGATCAGCGCGGCGGTTGTGATTGTCGTCATTAGAAGCTTCCTTTGTTGAGGGCGGACTGCAGGGCCGCGACAGTGAACGAGGGGGAACCCAGTGTTCCGTCATTGTCGATTCCGTATCGCGCGGACAGGGCGTTGATTGTGGTGGGTCCCATGATGCCGTCGATGGGCGTGCCGAGGCGGGCCTGCATGGCGGCGATGACGGCGGACCCGTCGGGGTCGATCTCCCACTCCCACCCGTCGGTGCAGGCGCGCATGAACTGTCGGTTCGTGAGCTCCTGGGAGGAGACGATGCCGTCGATGGGGGTGCCGAGGATCTGCTGCAGGGCGGCCGTGGTGCGGGGGCCCCAGAAGCCGTCCTCGTAGAGGCCGCTGACGGTGCTTGCCGGCTTGTCATAGTCCGGGCGGATGACTGCGGTGACGCTGTCCCAGTCGCGGGTGCGGCGGTACACGCCGCCGCCGTTACCCTGGGACCCGCCGAGGCCGGGAGCGGTGTTGAATTCGATGGTCTGCAGGTAGCTGCCTGCGTTGAATTCAACGATTCCCACGTGGTCAGAAATGCCGTCGTCGTCCCAGTCGAAGCACACGAGGTCACCGGCCTGTGCGTCCTCGACGTCCGAGAGGAGGCGGTTCTTCGCGCGGGCGGCGTTGATACCGGCGGGCACGTACGCGAAAGCGCCGCCGGGCGGCTCAATGCCGGCCTGGTCGAGCACCCACGATGCGCCCATTGCGCAGAACGGCACGCCGGAGGAGCCGAAATACTGACCGTGCGTTTCGGCGTACCAGCGACCGTACTTCGTGCCCTCCTCGGGGTCGTCCCATCGGCTGTAGCCGATTTCACCTGCGGCGATGCGCAGGACGTCAAGAGCGGTTGCCATACGGCACCTCCACGACGGGTGCGACGTCGGCTGGCGACGTGTTTCCGGTGTCCTTGATATCCAGCTGGTCAGGCTGTTCAGGCATGATGCATTCCTTTCTCTATCAGGTGGTCACATTCTACCGCGCCCCACCTGCGGTTACGGGTGAACCTGGCTGGGGACGGATGACATGAGGCCGGTCACACCGCGCTCGCGGGCGCGCGTGGCCTGTGATGGGGTGGTGATGATGTGGGCGATCAGGGGCTTCCCTGTGGCGCGCAGCGTCGTCCACACGTCGTCGGGCGCGTTCCATTCCATGCCCAAAACATCCCACGTGGTCAGGTCTGCGCCTACGATCTCGTTCGGGTACATCATGCACATGGTGCGGTAGCCGCGAGCCTTGGCGCGTGCGGCGACGCCGCCCTGGATGAAATGCTTGATGAGGACGCGGCGGCGCGCAGCGGGGCCGAAGCGCTCATCGAGGAGTGCGAACAGGGCGGCCTCCGATTCCATGTCACCCGTGCTGGACGTCTGCTTGTCACTCGTGACCTTGTGGTCAATCGCTAGCACGACGTCCTGCGGGACAGAATCCATGACGTCGGTCAGACGCAGGAACCCACCGGACGCCTGCTGCAGACCCGCGAGGGTATACCAGGGTGTGTTCCAGATCTGATAGTCCGTGCCCGGCACCGTGCGCGACGTGACCCAGTCATGGATCAGCACGAATTCCCCGGTCGCACACCGGCGCACCGACAGCTCGAGGGCCTTGAAGCCTGCGGCCAGGGATGCGTCCAGGCCCCGGCGCGTGAACTCCGGATACTCGGTCCCGCCGAGCCGGTGGGCCACGTAGAAGGGCGTGGCGGCGAGGAATTCTGCCACATGGTCGCGATCCACCACGGGCGGCGGCGTAGGCTCGGGAGCCACCGTGACGCCGCGGACCGTGAGCGCGATGTCACCGCCCGCTCGGCGGCGCAGGTACAGTCCGCCCGCCTCGTCACCCCCATGGCGGCGGCGCACGTGCACGTCAGGCATTCGGGATCACCACCTGGACGCCCGCGCCGTTCGTGACCTGCGCGTTCGGATAGGTGGCTGTCATCGCGGTGGGAGCGCCTCTGCCCACCCATCGGGCGAGGAGGATCGTCTGGTAGTTCGCGCCGTCCTGGGTGGCGAAGTCGACGATTTCCCAGCCGGTCGAAACAGTGATCTGGTCGCGGGCCTCGGCTGCTGCGGAGCGCTCGAATCCGAACGCCAGCACCAGGCCCGTCGCGCCGGGTGCCGCAGGCGCGGTGACCGTCGTGGTTTCCGTCGGGTCCTTGGTCCTGTCCTTGACGGTGCCGACAGTGGGCGCGCCACCGCCGCGCACATTGAGCCCGGCCCACCCGGCTTCTGTGGGCTTCGCTGTCTTGACATCGATGGTCTGCGACCACGGGCCAGACGCCACTGTGAATTGCTGCGTGCCCACCCAGTACGGCTCGGTGAGCACCGTCCAGTCGGGTGGCCATGTGAACGCCTGGTCAGAAACCGCCTTCGTATTGACGGCGACCACGGCGCGATCGCCCGTCTGGCCGTTCAGCATGACGGTGATCGTGTCACCCGTGACATTGCCCGCAGCGTGGTCCACAATAGCGGGGGCATCATGCGTGACGTCCGGTGTGACGGGTGGCGTGACAGGCGCGGGTGCGCTCGCGGCCATGACGTACACGGTCCCGTCGGGGAGGGCGTCAGCTTCCTCACGTGAGTGTACGACCTGGATGTTTGCGCAGGCGATGAGCTTGCCGTCCCCGTCGATCAGTGCGACTCCGGGGACCTGGCCTGCCGGGTCGGGCGCGGCCTCGAGGATGGATGCCAGGTCGAGCGTGTCGCCGTCCTTCAGAGCGACTGAGCGTGCGGTCAGCATTCGGGTGGGAGCGTACACGGTGAGCCTGTACGTGCCGGGGATGACATCGACGTCGATGGGGGACGTCTGTTCGACGGCGATGTCACCGGCGATGACGACAGTCCCGTCACCGGTGGCTGGCTCGGGGATGGGCGTCGCGTAGACGGTCACGCGGACGGGCTTCTGATCTGGTGTGACAACCGTGCCCTTGATCTTCGCTGTCATGAGATTTTCCTTACATTCTGTAGGAGGGGTGCTGGCCTTTACATTCTACCCAGTCTGCCCCGGTTTACAGTGCCGGACAGGGGAATGCGAGGACTGACAGCTTTGACCAGTCATCCGCGGACACGGTGACCTTCGTCCCATTCGATCCGGCTCCGAGGAGCCACATGGAGCAGTCGGGGACCGTGTTGGCGGGGATGACGCCGAGGCAGTGCGCCGACGTGGAATCGTCCCACGATCCGAGGCGAGAGCGGCCCTTGATGCCGTTCATCCAGACCTCAAGGTCCGTGTACTGCTGGGCTGTGGCGTTGACGCCCCATAGGGAGCCGATGGCAAAAGCTACCCGCTGGTAAGGGCGGGCTTCGATGTGCGCGTCACACAGCTTCTTGTAGTCGCCGGCGTTCAGTTCCACCACGCCGTTGACCGTGCTGTTGGCTGTGGCGAAATCCACGGTCATGGATGGGCGGAGTACGGGGAGGCCGACCGCGGTCTCACCCGCGCTAGACAAGAGCAGGTTGTGCACGAGGAAGTACATCGGATTGCCTGCCGTGGGGCCGTTCCCCGCGGCCTGTGCGGCTTTGACAATGTTGCGTGCTTCGTCTGTCGTGGCGACCGCCCGGACAAGGCCGGACGTGCTGACCATCTTGTCGATGGACTCGATGATGCGGTCCCCCGCGTCCGGGACAATAGGCCCCTTCGGGTGCTGGTGTGACATTTGCTTCTCCTTTTTAGACTGGGATCACGAGCGCCGAGATATCGCGCTGTGACCACCTGGTAAAACCGCTGGTCGAATCGACACCGAACCACAGGTTCGTGCGGATCGCCCACTCTCCGGTGGTGGGCTGGCCGGTGGCCATGGTCATCATGACGAGCTGCCCAGAATCCCACCCATTGTAGGAGTACTGGTTCGCTGTCTCGTAGATGCGGCTGCCGTTGACCTGAATATCTCCCCACCGGTTAGCGGGGGACTGGGCACCCATATCGTACCCGGTCACGACGATGATCATGGCGCGGCCAGATGACGAGGCCGGGACCTTGAAATTCGTGGCCGAGTACCCGTAGGAATCGGGCGGCCAGGTGCCCGACCACGCGTAGCCGTTTGCGCCGAAAATGATGGATGCGAGGGAGAGCATCGTGTCTGATGTCGGGGACTTGATAGCCATGCCGTATGGCTGTGCGGGGTCGAGCATGATGTATGGCTTGCCTCCTTTGCTGACGGTCAGTTTGTTGGGGCCGAGCGTGACTGCATCCGACCCGGACCCGGCGACGATGGTCTTGCCGGTGATGCGGTCGGCGATCAGGTCCCCGCCGATCTTCGCGGTCCCGGCTACCAGCTGGTCAGTAGTGATCTTCAGGAACTTGCCGGTCTCGGCGGCGACAGACTGAGCGTTGATCTTGGTCGCGTCCACGGACCCCGCGGCGATCTTTCCCGCTGTGATCGCGCCGTCCCGGATGTCCACCGCGCCGACCGCCTTGTGGACGTCCACGTGCCCGACATACATGTGAGCACTCACAGTCGCTCCCTTCGCTGCCATGAAGGAAGGCTCAATGCTCATGCTGACCGCCCCGTCAGGGACCGTCACCTGCCCGTCACCGCCGACCGTGAACCACCGGTTGACCGGATGGTTAGATGCAGGCACGGTAGACCCGCACAAGCGCATGCCGACGCGCGCCCCGTCTTCCGCGTAGAAAGCGACCAACGTGCCGAATCCGGCTCCTCCAACGCTCCCCATCGGCATGAGCGCGTACCACGCCGCCGACGCGACGAGCACGTCACCGGGCTTGCAGGTGACACGGTTCCCCGCAGTCAGGGTGGGGCCTACCGCCGTGAAATTGGATGCCCCGACTGGCTTGGCGAGGACGGTCGATGCGCGCGCGTGACCGAGATACAGAGACGGCGGGGCCGTGAACCTACCGTCACTGCCGGGCTCCCACATGCCGCTTTCCACGTGGTCGAAATACGGGTCGGGCATTAGGTTATCCGACATCACCGTGACCGCCGTGGCCGCGACCTTCCCGAGGAAAGCACGGTCAGCGATGAGCGTGTCCACGACAGCGCTGTTAAACGTCGCACCACCCGCCACCGTGAGCTTATCGACCGACAGGTCAGAGATCTTCGCGTTGGTGACCGACGCGTCAGCGATCTGCGCCGTGCCGACAGCCAGGTCACCGATCTGCGCGCGCCCAATCGCACCCGCACCAATGTAGTCCGCGCCCACACCGACACGCTCCCACGTGCCGGACGTGAGGACCCACCGGCGCACCATCGTCCCACCATCACGGACCTCCCACAGCGCGCCCTCAGGCTTACCGGCAGCGTCCTCTGGCGCGGGATCACTAGTAGCGACCGTAATCGCCCCGTTCGGCGCGGACGTGCCCCCACCACCGCCCCCCGCGAGCGCAGCGGACGCGTCTTGTGCGGCCTTCCGGGCCTTGTCCAGGGCGTCGCGCGCGTTGGCTGCGGCGGCGTCGGCGGCGGCCTGTGCGGCCTGCACGCCGTCCTGTGCGGCCTGGACCGCACGGTCAACTTCCGCCTTCGACGCGGCCAGGTCGGCGCGTGCTTCGGTGAGCTGAGAGTCAAGCATCCCGACGCGCTTGTGAGCGTCCATGATCTGACGCCCCGTCTCACCCACCGCCAGGACACTGGCCCCTGCGGGCGTCGCACCGGTGGGCGCACTGACCGACGCGACGCGTCCTGTCGAGTCACGCGGGAGGGTCACGCGCGCCCCGACATAGGTCAGACCGGCGTCTGCGCGTGCGACAACGTGCGACCCGTCAGCCCCATCGATAGCGACAGACACAAGCCCCTGACCGGCGTCAACAATGCCAGTCACCCACCCGGTCAGAGTTGTATCCGGCGCGGCGAGCTGATCAGCGACCGCCGCACCGTCAGGCACGAGGTCCAGGAATGGCGACAGGCTCAGATCCATGATTCCTCCATCATATCGACTCTCATCACATGCCCGGGGTCATCGAGCGTGATCGACATCGCCTGCACGCGGCCCCTGACGCGCTCGACCGTCCCGTCCTCATGATCAATCACCACAAGGATCAGATCACCGACCTCTAGGCGCGGGTCAGCGGCGATCTGCACCGACCTCGCAGCGGATGCCGCGAGCGCCTTGCGCATGTAGGACGTCGCCGCCTTTTCCACGGCGTCCGCGCTGGTCGCCGCGTTGAATTCCTTCCGCTCAGTCACGATCCCGTACAGGTCAGGCGAATAGACGCCCGTGAAATTCTCGCGCACAGCCGTCCATTTCATCGACGAACTCCCCTGTGATGATCCCTGGACGATCCACCGGTTCGGGGTGCGCTCGCGGGCGGTCCGGACTGCTCCGACCAGGAGGTAAGCGCCGGTGTAGACCTCCACGGGGTCACCGCCGTAGTCGAGCGCCCACACGTGCAGGCATCCGTCAGGCTTGACACCGTACATGAGACCGTACGCGTCGCACAGGTCCTGTAAGTTTTCGGCCTTCTTGACGCCCCACTGGAAGCTTGTGCTGACCGACCGGTCGGGCGCATCGAGGACGACGGGGAGCGTCTGCCCATACGATGCGCTGGACGTCACGATACGCTGCAGCTCAGACGCGAGCGTCGCACCGGCGGGCGGCGACGACGGCCAGACCGCCTGGTCATCGACAATGGTCTGTACCAGGTCCATGCCCGTGACCTCCATGCCGCCCGATCGCTCTTCCCAGTCGGTCAGGACATACCAGCCGTAGGGGATACGTACCGTCTCCCCATCGACGTCAACGAGCGCCATCACATGCAAGCGCTGGCCGTAGTTGTTGAGCGGGTCACCGGGGGCCGTTGGGACCATGCCGGGGTCTACCCGCATGGTCAGTTTCGACGGGACCACGCGCTTCAACGTATACTCCACCTTCACGTCCCACGCGGGGATATCAGACGCGATACACGCGCCGCCGTGATACACGTCCACACGGACGCCGACAGCGACAGGCCCAGACAGGGCCGCGAGACTAGGCCCCGGCCTCATGACGGCATCCCCGCGATCAGGCGCGCGAGAGTGACCTCACTCTGATCCTGCCGGTTTCCAGTCCGGTCAGACCAGGATTGCCAGTCACCCCACGTGACGACAGCGACCGCCCCGCCACCCAGGCGCTCCACGTCACGAGGCCCGGCCTCCGTCCACTGGACAGTGAGCGCGATCGTGCCGTCAGCGCCGAGGCGCTCGCGGGTGACGCTGGTGATGGTGACGAGGCGTGCGGGGACGCCGGGGGTGGCGTCGCCGGGAGCGATGATGATGTGGCTGCGCGCCTTGAGTATGCGCCAGGCGTCGGCTTCGGCGGATGCTGGGAGGACGCACTGGGTTTTGCCGTCGTGGAGTGGGGTGCGCATTGACCATCTGGTGAGGCGGTCATCGATGATGGATGCGCCTGATTTCCATGAGATGGGGTCCTGGTTGTTCCATGCGGTCAGTCCGTTGATGGGGCGGCCGTCGGTGCCGGTGAGGAGCATGCCGCCGCCTGGGATGGTGCGGCGGGTGAGCGTGACGGTCTTGTCTCCCACCTGGTAGGTGGTGGGGACGCCGGGGGCCGCGAGCGCGTCGGAGAAGACCCCCTGCTGGTTGCCGGGCCATAGGGTGCGTGCGCTGGTGGTGACTCGGACGCCGGCATCAACGCTGAAGGACGGGAGGCCGGTGTGTGTGGCGATCCACGTTTGGTTTGCCATTGTGTGCCTTTCGTTACGCGCGTCGGAGGGTGCGGACTGTCTCGCCCTCGAGGTAGGACGTGAATTCGTGTTCGCCGATGCGGAGGGTCAGTGTTTCGGGGAGGCCGCCGTTTCCTGACCATCCGGTCGGTGCTGCAGGTGCGCTCATGCTCGGTGCGAGTGAGGAGGTGAATCGGCTGAGGCTGTCGCGTGCCGCAGCGTATTGGCTTTCCATGCCGGTCACGAATCCGCCGATGACGAGGCGGCCAGCATCCTTGAGGATCACGCGGTCCAGGTCTTCGGGTCCCTTCCAGGATGGGAGCATGTCTGTGAGGGATCCGAGAGTTGATTGCACTGCGCCGAACGCTGACTTGATGCCGTTGATAAAGCCGTTAATGATCGACTTTCCGGCGGAAACCAGCCAGTTTCCTGCACCCGCGAAAATGTTGGTGATTTTTGAGGGGAGCTGCTGCACGTAGGAGACGGCTGAATTGACGCCGCTGCTGATCGCGCTCGTGATGGAGTTCCAGGTATTGACCACGAATGTCACGATGGATGACCAGACGCCAGAGAAGATCCCGGAGATCAGCGTCAGGCCAGCGCTGATGATGCCGCCGATTGCGTTCAGGACGGCGGAGACGATGCCCTGGATCGCGGTCCAGACTCCTGAGAACATGGTCTGGATTCCTGTCCACACTCCTGACCAGTCGCCAGTAATTAGTGCGCCCACGGTCTGGATGAGGCCCTGGATGAACGTGAGCGCGCCTGAGATGACGGTCATGATGTTGCCGAAGACAACGCCGACGGCGGTGCCGAGGGACTGGAATGCGGGGATTAGCATCGCGCCCAGCCACTCGATGACCGGCGCGATGAATGTGCCGATTTGCACAAACACCTCGCCTACCTGTGACAGGACTGGCAGGAGGGAGTCAATCATCTGGCTGACCAGTTGGACAATCACCTCAACGACCGCTGTGACGATAGGTGTGAGGGCTGCGATGACGGGGGCTAGTCCGTCGCCGATCTGACCGAGCAGCGGGCCAATGGCTTCGACGAGCTGGACGAAGATACCGCCGAGCGGTTCGAGGGCGGGCAGGATCGCCGCACCCAAGTTGACAAGCGCGTCGCGCAGGGACTCGCTGTTCTGTAGGACGCCGATGAATGCGCCGACGGCCAGGCCGATAGGGCCGGTCAGGCCAGCGAATCCGCCGCCGATCAGTGGCAGCTGCGTCAGCAGCGGGCCGAGAGCACCGGCCAGGAGACCCACGACGGGGGCGGCTCCACCGAGCATGCCCGTGAATTCGTCAAGACCGCCGCCGTTGACCAGGCCGTCAATCCCCGCGCCGACAGCGGCGAATACGGGTGTGAGGGAATCCGCGATGCCGCTCAAAGCGTCGGTGAGTGGGCCTTTCAGTGGCTCGATGATCTTGACAAGGCCGCCGGTAATGGCTGCCTCGAGGTTGCCCCACGCGCCCTCGAACGTTGACGTGGACGTGGCCGCCTCCGTCGCAACGTCGGTGAGGCCCAAATCCGTAACGGCCTTGTTGAACTCGTCGGCGGAAATCTGACCGTCTGACAAGGCCTTAGAGAAGTCACCCGTGTACGCGCCCGCGTCAAGGAGGGCTTGCTTGAGGGGGCCAGCCGCGCCGGGGATCGCGTCAGCCAACTGACGCCAATTCTCCGTGGTCAGTTTTCCGGCACCCGCCGTCTGCGTCATGACCATGGCCACAGACTTGAAAGTATCCTTGTTGCCGCCCGCGACCGCGTTCAGGTTGCCGGCGGCCTCTGCGAGCTGCGCATATCCTTCGACGCCGTTCGACGCGAGCTGCGCGGTCACCATCTGAATGTCAGATAGGTCATAGACCGTCTTGTCAGCATACGCCTGCGTAGATGCGGTAAGGTCATCGATCACGCTCGAGTCGAGGCCCGCGAAATTCAGCGTGGATTTGAACTTGTCGGTGGCGTCGGACGCGGCCAGGGCCTCACCGGTGTAGGACGCGATGAACGCTCCGGCCGCCGCGAGGCCCGCGACCGCCATTGTTCCGACCGCTTGGAAAGCACTGCCCAGACCGTCCTTGATCGCTGCGCCCCACGATGACGTGTGCTCAGGGACCTTCTTGTCAACCAGGCCGAGTTCCTTGGCGATGCCCTCGCCCACGCCCTGGAAGGACGGGACGATATTGATCCAGGCGGTCCCGATGTCGGTGCCGCTTTTCCCTGCCATGGTTTTTCCTTCCTTCCGGTCAGGATCTACGAATTTCCTCTAGCGCGGCCTCGAGTTCGTCGATGGGCAGAGCGACGTATGAGTCGCGTTCGTTCTCCCACGGGCGCGGGAATGGCTGCGGCGGTCGCTGGTTTCGCTGGCCGTCGCGTGTCTTTGACCACTGGAGCCACCGCAGGGCGTCGGACGCGAGGACGCCCCACTTGTTGGTCAGAATTGACCACTCCCAGTAGGGGTCGAGCTTCCTGCGCGTCCATGACTCGGGCTGGCCGATCATAGCCGCAGCAAGGGAAGCTGCTCGCATGGGGTTGAGCTGCCGCCAATCTTCCACCTGGTAGAACCGGAGGAAGTCGGCGGCCAGCTCATCGGGGGCTTTCTGCTCCGCCCCCAGGAGCACTAGAAGTTTGGGGCCGCTGCCTTGACAGTCTTGGCCAGGAAGGTACTCATTGCCTTGACGGGGACGCGCCCGTCTTCGTCTCGCAGGTGATCCTTGACCTTCTGGTAGGTATCGCCTGCGAACAACATGCGGAATGGACGCACAATGCTGGCAGGCTGGCCGTCCGAGACATCGGCCAGGGACTCCAGAAATTCATAGTCCTGGAAAACAGCGGTATCGACGTCGATGGAGAACCCGTCGATTTCTACCGTCTTGATGGTCTTCGCCATGATCATGCCTTCTTCTTGATGTACTCGTAGACGGTGTTTCCCTGAGCGTCGGGGAAGCACGTGACCGTGGTTTCGTAGCCGACGACACTGCCGTCAACGTACGTGACGTCTCCGACCTCGGTCACCTGACCGGCCGGCACGACAATGCGCTTCAGCACGTTCCCCGTCATGAGCATGTCAAATACAAACGCTCGGCGCGGCAGATCATTGCCGTTGTGCTTGACAGTGATCCCGGTCGTGAGGTCGCCAGTGACGTTGTCCTGGCCGTATATCTCCTTCAAAACGTCGATATCCAAGGCTTGGACGAGGGTGAACTTGAACGTTTCCGTTCGGCTTGTCCGAACGGTAAGAATGGTGTCTCCGCCCCAGGCCTTTATGTTTTCCACATCAGTGTCGAGGCCGTTGGTCAGACCATCCTCAGAGACGTAGCCGAGCTTGACAAATCCGATGGCGAGGTCGGTGGTCGCATCTGTTGGTAGGGTCGTCTTGATCGTGGCAGAGCTGATTGCTCCAGCTGCCACGGGCTTAGCTGCTGTTGCAAGGCTTGAATCGTTCTTAGCCATTAGTGATCATCCTCTCATGAGTGATGCTGTGACAGTGAGCTGGTAGCGTGCCTGGCGACTGTCGGGGTCAGGGAAATTATACATGCTGGTAACATGCGTTGAGGCGAGGTCGGCGACGCTTGCGGGTGCGGTGATGAGCGCGTCACGCACGTCGCTTGCCAGCTGGTAGGCGTCGGCGTGAGTGTCCGCCCACGCCTGGACGGCGTACACGCCGTAGTCGATCAGGTGGTCAGCGCGACCGCCGGTGCGCTCGATGGTGACGAGCTGACCGCTCGTGTGGTTTCGGGGCACGGTCGCGTGGACAGGCACCGTGCCGTCGCGCAGATTCGCGCGCAGATAGTCAATCAAGCGCCTCACGAGAACACTGCCTTCATCAAGGTGTTTTCTTTGGCGTTGCGGCGTCGCGCCTTGAATGTGTCGGCCCACACGGCACCGTGAGGTCGGTCAGTCCAGATGATGTCACCCTCAAAGCCCTCGCCCGCGCGATCGACGGCGGCCAGCACCGCGTCATCCACGGCCTGCATGCTCATCTTGCCGATAGCCTCGAAATCAAGCTTGAAATCGGTAGTGACCTGCTTCACCATGTCTCACCCTTCCGTTCGTTCGACGGTGACGGGCAGGTCCCACGCGCCTGGAGTCATGGCAGTCGTGTACCGCTGCGGGTCCCCTACCACACGGTAAGTGACGCCCCGCACGATGACGCGACAGCCCCGCAGGCCCCCCTCAAATGTCTTGGGGAAATGCAGCGTGAGGGCGTCGCGGTCGCCGTCGCGGCGCAGGCTCCCGGCTAGATCGTCCGTTGACGCTGGTGCGACGAGGACGTTCCCGACGGGGACGCCTGGCTGCCAGCCGGTCAGCTCATCCCCGAACGCATCGACGCCGGCATCCGCAGGGCGGATCACGGTCACGGTTTCGCCGCGGATCATGACCGACCTGCCAAGAGGTCAACATTGAACGCCCGCGACGTCGGGAGACCAAGCCGACGGCGATGCACGCGGGTGAAGCTCAGGGACCCGGTCGGGGTCTTGTAGGACGCCGACTGTGTATACGGGCCAGCCGTCTGACTGACCTGCGTCGCCCCAAAAGGCACGTCACTGGCAGCACTGCGCTGCATGTACGCGACCATGTCACACACGACGTCCGCCACCGTATCCGCCTGAAGCTTACCGGCCTGTATAAGCACGGTGATGTCCAGGCCTTCGCGCGCGAACTCGTCGCGGACGATACGCGACGCGCGGGCGAGATGCGCCGACGTCACAGCGGCCTCACCAGCCTCCTGCGGGCCGTACCGGTCCGCATAATCCTGCGCTGTAGCGAGGGTGAACCCCGGCATCGCGCCTCCTTTCCTACCATACGGATAGGGGGGGCGGCCGCCAACGCTAAAGGCCGGAGCCGCCCCCCCTATTCACGCGGTCACTTTTCAGCGATCACCGCGAAACGATCTACGAACACGTACCATCCGTAGACAATCTCCAGGCGAAGCGCAATCTGGTTCTTGCGCTTCAAATCTCCCTGCCCATCTGGATCACCAGCAGTGATCATCTCGACAGGCAGTTCCTTCTGGACACCCCAGCGGATTCCGTTAACGAAATCGCCAATAATGGCACGAACCTTGGTATCCGTTGCTTCGGGCAGACCGGACACGGTAGACCCCACGGCGACGGGGACTGACATGAAGGACGTCACATCAGTGCCCAGGCCCAGCTGCGGATAACGAGGCGTAGACGTCACGCCCGAACCATCCTTGACCATCAAATTAGACAAAGCCCAGGTAAACTTCGGGTCAAGGGCTGCACCAGTGACCTGGACACCCGTGTTGACGTCGTTGATGATGAGACCGGAGGCCGCCCTGAAATCAGCGTCCGGGTCGGACCCACCCTTACCAAGCTCAACACGCTTGGTCGTCGCGTTGATGTAATTCGTCCACGCGGTAACCGCCTGGCCCGTCAACGGGCTGATACGGTGATAAACACCGAAATCAAGAGCCCGTGAAAGTGCATCAGCCCCGGCCTCAGCGAGCGTCCGAAGAATACCCAGCTGGTATTCCTCATCAGCCCACTGGACCTCCTGATTGAAACGCATCGTCACCTGCGCCTTATGAGGCGTCGCAGTGACAGACGAGAAACCGCCGGTAGTTGACTCCTTGTCACTACCCTCTTCAACGAACTGCGCTCGCGGCAAATCGTTAAAGGTAACAATGTCAGTCTTCCCGAAGCGCATCGGCTCCTGGGCTGAGAGCTTCGCCACCGTAGAGGTGCTGAGTGTCTTCTTTACGATGCCGTCCGCGATTCTGCGGGGCATCAGTGGGGCGGCCTGCCCCGTGCCAAAAATGGCCATTTGTCTACCCTTTCAGTAGTGGGTCAGTTTCCGAACAGCATCTTGACGAACGCCTGTTCGGTCGATTGCTTGGTCTCGGGAGCGGCCCCGAGCGAGGGGATGACGGGGGTAGCCGACCGTGCGGTCAGATACTCCGCGAGCGCCTTGCCGTGAGCGGTCATTTCATCACGTGTTGATCCGCGAAGGAGGTCGGCGGGTACGCCGGTTTCCTTTGCGACCTCACGGACGAGTGACGTGTGTGCGGCCTCACGCTCGTAGTCCTGGACCTTCGCGGCGGCTGCCGCTAGGTCAGTTTCGAGGGTGCTGATCTTGGCCGCGAGGGTGTCGTAGTCCGCGTACTTGCGGCGTTCGCGTTCGACGCGCTTCGCGATAATCGCGTCGAGGGCCTCCTGGCTTGTGATCGGTGTGAACGCCTGGTCAGACTTGTGGGCCTGGTTCTGCGTCGCATCCTGCACTTCGCCCGCGTTGGGTGCGGGGGTCGCGTCATCGGTGGTGGGAGTTTCGTCGCTCATTTCTGGTCTTTCCGTTTATAGGGGGCCGTCGCCCGCGTTTCCAGCTGAACCCCAGCTGTCAGGTCATTATTGGTTGTCTTTCACGCCGTCCGTGTATGCGCCAGGCGTCGCCCGCCTAGCGTGCCGCATGAGAACTTTCAAATCCGACGGATTATCACCATTCTCAAGTGCGGCGCTTCGCGCCTCATTATACAACTCTTCCAGGCGGTCAGGGTCATAACCGTCGATCTTGGGGTCAGTGTCCCCGAACGCTGGGACGATCTCGCAATCACAGTCGTGGTGGAAGCGATCGCCGGAGCCTCCACCAGCCGATTCCTTTGACACGTACACCCACCCGCGCGAGGCGAGCATGCTACAAAAAGCGCATGTTTTCGCGCCGCGGGGGACGCGCGCCCACCTCGGGTTAGACGGATCACGGCGGGCATTGTGGAGCACTGTGTCTCGGCCCGCGTCCTTGATCCACATCTGCAGGCCACCCATGAGGTCGTTCAACATTTTTTCCTGCTGGTCAGACCACAGGTGCCCGGCGGACGCCCGGACGCTCGCTTTGACCTGAGAGGGAAGCGCCGCCTGCGCGGGCGTCGCCTTGAACTCTGACAGGATGCCAGCAGCGTCGCGCTCGCTGTCATACCACTCGGTAGCCGCGAGCGCGGCGACGTCGCCATATGTGGCGGCGAGGCGTGGCACGAAGTCTGCGAGCATGTCACGGCAGGCGGCTGGGTCGTCGAGGGGGAGCTGATACCAGAATGTGCTCAGGTCGGCGCGTGCTGCTTCGACCGCCTGGTCAACGCTCTTCGAGTACCTGTTGAGGGAGCTGCGGGTGACCATCATGCACCCGCATTCCCGGCGAGCTTATCCAGGCGGTCAAGAATCGCCATCGCGCCCGCACGTCGTGTTTCGGCTTGCATCTGGTCGATCTCCTGCTGGGTGAACCCGGCGCGGCGCATTCCGACTGTCGTCGTGGCGACGTCGGGCATTGCCTGCGCGATTTTGACGATGAAGTCGGAGGATGCCTGCGGGGATACGTAGCGTGCTGGTGTCCAGTTCACTGCGAGTTTCCAGGACTCCTTGGGGACACTGACCGAGTGGTCACGGACAATGACGACGTCTTCGATGATGCGGCGGAGCGCGGGCGTGAACACACGCCACTGGTACTCGGCCTCATCGGACAGCGCGTATTCGGCTGCCTGCATGGCTTCGGCGGACGCTGGGTTGTCCGCAAAGATTCCGACGGATGAGGTCGGCATGTTCGTTGCCGAGCACAGATTCTGGGCAAGCTGCCGGTACATGGATAGATGCGGGTCCATCGATAGCTGCGAAAACTGACCGACTGACGGGATGTCGCCGTTTTCGTTCGGGGACAGGGCGAGGATGCGCCCGGTGATCGCCGACCACCGGTCAACGTCCGCGAAGGCGTCCTCATCCGCGCCGAGCACGTACCGCTGCGGCGATGAGAAGAACTCGGCGGACGCCTCGGTGCGGACCATCGTCCTAATTGCACAGTCGGTCAGGTAACGCACCTCACGGCTGATGCGGGATCGACCGAAGGGGCGGCTGATCTGCGGGTCATACGTCAGCATTTCGATAAGGACGCGCCCGGCAGGGTTGGGGAGGCGTTGCACCTGCCACACGCCGCGCTTACCGCGCGTCAGGCGGATCGTTTCACCGGGGAGGAACAGCGTCGCGTCAGACGGTTCGACGAAGCGGGCGATGCTGTCCACGTCCCACCCGTCCGTGTCGGGCGACGTCGTGCCGTTGATCGCCAGGCCAGCGGTGACGCATCGGCGGCGGGTGTCCCACTGTACGGACGTCCAGCGGGCGTCGCGGGCCTGGATGACTACCGGCGGTTCACCCGCCGACGTGTCGCCCGCGCCGACGACGAGGAAGGAGCAGCTGTGCTTGTACGCTGACTGGATCGCCTGCATGAGTTCGATGTCAAATGAATTCCTGACCAGGAGTTCAGTGACGTCGAATGGGTCTAGTCGTCCGTCGAGTGAGTACCCTTCGAAGACGTGCTTTCGGGCGAGCGTGGACACGGCCTTGGCGGGCCACCCGAGGGCGGCGCTGACGCGCGCCATTTGGGGCGGGACGCTGATCCCAAGGTCCTGAAAGACCCTGTGTCCGTCATAGTATGCGTTCAGTAGTTCATTCTTGTGGGCCTTGGTTTCGATGCGCTTCCATAGCGCCGCGAAGACGGCCTGTTCTGCACTGGTGAGACCGGCGATCATGGGGGCAGTCATGGGGGACTCTTTCCGTTTGGTCGTTCTTTTGTTCTTATGGTACACGCGCACGTGTGGGGGATGCGGGTTTGCCGCGTGAATCCAACGTTTGAGCGCACATACCATGTGTGCATATAATCATGCATATAGTCGATTAGGAGGTGAACATACATGATTAGCAACGCATCCAGGCGCAGTGATCTTCTGCTGACGCAGAAGGAATTCGGTGAGCGCGTCTGCGGCGCACCGCAGTGCACCGTGTCCCGATGGGAGCGCTGCAAAATGACCGAGCACGATGACGAGTTTGATGAGTTCTTGGACGTCGCCGAAGCGAAGCGTCGGGATCTGACGCGCTTCATTGAGGCGTTCATGCCGAACTATGCGCTCACCGAAGCCGAGTACTTGGCGCAGTTCCCGGAGTACGCGCGCCACATCACCTACGCCCTGTACAAGGTGATCCACAACTCGGTCTTTGACCTGCGCTACTAGCTAGACCACAATGACGCTGCGCCGCCCCTGAGTGTTCCCCCCGCGGAGCGCGCGGGGGCGGCGTCGCGTTGTGCGGGCGATCCAGTACGCCGCAGATGCCGCGTCGAGCGGGGACGGGTCGCCGTCTTCGACGGTGGCCGCCCACCCCCAAGCCCCATCCTGGCCACGCAGGCGCTTATCGCACGTAGCGACCGCCCGGTTCAGGACGTCATCACGCTCACCCCTTGGGTGGGTCACGTGCTTTTCGCGGACGGCGTCCAGGAACATCGACGTGGCCCCGAAGTATTCGCCGGTGCTCATGATGTGGATCATGGGCTTTGGGACGCCGCGCTCACGCAGCGCTTCGGCGAGGACGCCCGACCCGGCGCGACCAAGAATCGCGATCTCCGCGATCCGGTGACGCCGCTCGGCGATCCAATCGGCAAGCTGCGCAATGCCGGCGTCCGCGCGGCCCGAGTACGCGCCGATCAGCTCCACGTGACCACCGTCCGCAGTTTTGACCGCGCCCGCGACGGCCTGGTGCAGCCCATCCGCCGTGAAAGACACGCCAATGGTGCGCACGCCCTCCGACTCATCCGGCGGCGTAGACGTCGCCGTGTCCGACCACTGGGCTGGCGTGATGAGGCGTTTCGCGCCCGCGTCCTGACGCCAGATACCGAGACGGTCCTGAGCGAATCGCTCCGGGCTGTACGTCTCGTATTCGCCTTGCACGACCTCGTGGTTAATCAGACTGTTCCACGAGGGGTTGGCCTGCCACCTGGTCAGCTCCGACGCCGGGTCGAAGTCATCCGCGTCGGGGTCCGCGCCCCACTCGATCCACGCCGACGCCGTGGACTTCCCCGACATGGCTGCCTTCCTGACCATATCGAACGTGTAGCAGTCGTCCTCGTCCTGCGGGGGCGTGCCGAGGAGCCACACCTGCGGATTAGCGCGCGCGGACATCGTGGAGTTGATCGACGTCCACGCCCGGGACCCGAGGATCTGAGCTTCATCGAGGAGGAGACAGTCAGAGCTGAAGCCTTTGCCGCCCGCGCCGGATCGTGCCTTGAACTTGATTTTCGCGCCGTTCTTGAACTTCACGCTCTCGCGCCCGAACGCATTCATGACGCCGTTTTTCGCCAGGCGATCACGCAGCCCCTGATTCTCATCTGCCTCGATGATCTCTAGGAGCTTCTCAAAGGTCTCACGCGCCGTGTCCTGCTGGTGCGCGGACACGACGATCAGGCGCTCACCGAAAAGCAACGCACCCGCGAGCGCCCGTGCAACGAGGAGCTGACTCTTACCGTTCTGACGGGGCACGGACACGCCGACGCGCTTCGCCGCCCACGTGCCGTTCGCCTGCTCACCCATCGCCACTTCAAGGACCAGCTCCTGCCACGAGAGCAGAGGGACACCCAGCATGGCGGATAGGTCGGCGACGTCCTCCCAGCCGTTAGATCGCTCGCCCTCGGGACGGACGAGGACGCGCGGAGGCGCCTCCCCGAGCAGCGCGACGGGCTGCGAGTTCGTCGAACGGGTCAATTTGTGTTTCCTTCTTACAAGCTTGTTCTGTCAGGGCGTTCAGCTCTGCCAGGGTAGCCCTGAATTGGCCTGCTAGCGGGCCTCGTCGGTCCGGCGGCGCATCCTCGATGGATGCTTTCAGGACCCCCGCTAACCATTCTAATTCTTGCTGACGATTATCGACGGGGGCCGCCCGCCACTCTGCATGAGCCTCGATCACCTCGGTGCTGTCATCGACCGGACGCTCCGCCTGATACTTCAACCGGCGGACGCGGTTCACCTCATCCCGGTGCGTTTTCATGTATCGCCTGTTTTTTGCGTGGTCTCGGCACGCCTGGGAGCAGTAGGTTTTCTTGCGTCCGCGCGCGGGCTGATCGAGTTCGGCTCCGCACTCGCGGCAGTGCGTCGGGATGGGGGCCATGGGTGTCCTTTCTGTGTGTGAATTTCGCTTGGCCTTGTGGGGCTCATCGCGGGTGGGGGGAGGGGGTTACCCCCGTCACATTACCAGGATACCAGGGTTGTTGTTGTGCCTGTTCGACGGCGTTTTGGCGCGTTGTTGCGTCCGTTTCCGCGGCTCTGATTGCAGCGGCGACAGACTGTGCGTCCGTTGTCGATCGTGTTCGTG
>ERZ772769.44-NODE-44-length-30980-cov-3.88259_pt1 | contig 30980 bp, 40 predicted proteins | sample MGYA00580987_ERZ772769 | MGnify/ENA primary metagenome ERZ772769 (study PRJEB29015, sample SAMEA2738043) | human oral metagenome | biome: human oral; feature: human-associated habitat; material: saliva | place: China | collected 2234 ...
GTTCTCAAAAAGGTATTCTGGCAAGAGGATACAATCATACTCAATCCATGCAACGCAGAATATAAGCCAATCGTTACGGACAGCGAAGGCGTATCGGTCGTTGGTGAGTGCATTGGAGTATACCATTCGACGAAGTAGTTTTTACGTTTATTTGCGTTTATATAAGTTTATATATGTTTATATAAGATTATTTGTGTTTGGGAAAATTAAAAAAATGATTGACTTTTATTGCCTAGGGTATTAACATAATGATAATCGATTCGATTAAATGTTAATGATGCCCTATGCAGTACCTCTCCCACTATAAGGGAAGTAGCGAACCATAGGGCTTTTTTATGTTAATTAGGAGGAATGATGAATAAAATAGCAATTTTAGTAGATGGCGGATTCTATAGAAAGGCGGCTAAAAAGATTTTTGGCAATATAGAGGGCAAAGATAGAGCCAAAGAGCTTATCGAATATTGCCGCTTGCACTTAAACAAAAATGACGAATTATATCGTATATTTTATTACGACTGCCCACCAATCTCAAAGAAAATGCAACATCCTCTCACTAAAAGTAATGTAGACTTTTCCAAGTCTCCTATGCACAGATGGTACGATTCTTTTATAAAGGTCATGACCAGGCAACGCAAAGTTGCTCTAAGGCTTGGGCGACTCTCTGAAGAAACCGCAGCATTTATTTTACCTCCGAGCACTGTGAAGAAGCTTTGTGACGGAGATACGTCTTTTGATTGTTTATCCGAAGAAGATTTCTTCTTGGATGTGAGACAAAAAGGTGTTGACATGAAAATAGGCGTCGACATAGCGTCTTTAGCTTATAAGCAACAAGTTAATAAAATTATTCTCATTGCCGGAGATAGCGACTTTGTTCCAGCATCAAAACTTGCACGACGCGAAGGGATAGACTTTGTTGTAGACCCTATGGGGAACCATATCAACCCAGATTTATATGAACACATTGATGGGCTAGTTTCCAAACATAAGAAATATACCCAAGAAAATAGTAAAAAGAAGAAGAAAACCACAAAGGTTAAAACCAAATAATAACTATTTCATAGACCTCAGATAAATAACAAAGCCCCCAGCCAAAACCGAGGGCAATGCATAAGGCTGTAAGGTACAACCCGTCTGAACAACGAAATTGTACCATTGCAGCCCCTTAATGTCAAATTAATGTCAGACAGAGGGGTATTTTTGTACCCAAAATCAAGGAGGTTGCCATGCCAATTTACAAAACAAAGAAAAAAAAAGATGGGCTTTCTAAATACAGAGTAAGAATAAATTATGTTGATGACAGTGGCAAAAATCGTTCTTTTACGCGTATAGCTTACGGTCTTACAGCAGCAAAAGAATTAGAAGCAAAACTAAATAGGAACAAAAATGAGCAAGTTCATAGCAATATGATGCTCCAGGATCTAATTGAATTATATTTTGAATTTAAACAAATTGATGTAAGGGAATCGACACTGAAAAAAGCTAAGGGAATTACTTATAAATACATTTACCCTTTGGATATTCGCTTAAATAAACTTAGCGTGCGAAGACTAAACGAATGGAAGCTATCAATAGGTAATTTGCCATTATCCCACACTATGAAAAAAAACATCTACGGTCAATTTAGGTCTATTTTGAATTGGGCCGTATCAAAAGAATATCTTAAGAGCAATCCTTTAAATAAAGTCGGTAATTTTAGGAATCCATATAAAGGGAAAGATGTAATACAATTCTATACACCAAATGAGTTCAAGCGATATATAGTTTACGTCCGCGAAATCGCTCTTGAGAAAGGTTTTTACGACTATTATGTGTTCTTTATGCTTGCTTATTTTACAGGAGCGAGAAAAGGCGAAATACATGCCCTTAGGTGGTCAGACTATAAAGACGGCGATATAACCATTAGCAAAAGCATATCACAAAAACTATCAGGAGGGGACCGTGAAACACCACCTAAGAATATGAGTAGCAATCGCACCTTACAAGTTCCTGAACCTCTAAAAAGAGTGCTTGAGCAGCACTATGCTCAATGCAAAGATTTTGACGGCTTTAATGATAGCTTTTACATAACTGGTGGATATAAACCGCTCAGAGACACGAGCATCGAAAATGTAAACAAAGAGGCAGCAAAACGAGCAGGGCTACACCACATCAGGATCCATGACTTTAGACATAGTCACGCCTCGCTATTGGCTAACAATAATATAAACATTTTGGAGATCAGTAGACGACTTGGGCATAAAAACATCGAACAAACACTAAACCGATATAGTCATTTTTACCCAGCAGAACAGGAGAAAGCTGTTAAAGTTTTAGATAAAATCAAGATATAAACGTGTACAGACCGTGTACAGAAAAAATGAACCGTTGAAAATTCAACGGTTCAGCTTGTTTTGGTGGAGATGGCGAGAGTAATTTTGTAGCTTTTCTTATTTTCGTTTGCATTCACAAACGCTCATTTTACAACGTTTTTATATTCACTTCTTTATATTTGAACATACAACATTTACAAAAAACGTGTACAAATCGTGTACGGATTCCTCATTTATGGCAATAAAAAAAGAGGGCAAACGCCCTCTTGATTATCCTAGTAGTATTCTGTTTACTTCCGACTGCACTGCGTTGTAGTCATAGCCAGCATTAGTTAGCCTAGCCACTCTGTCGTCGCCAACTCCCCAATCGCCACGGATAACCTCGTATGCAATATCGCTAATGCTATACGATGGTGTTGGCGTTGGTGCAGGGGTTGTTCCTAGCACTCTCTCGTTTACTGCGTTCTGCACTGCCGCATAGTCATATCCAGCATTAGCAAGTGCTTGCTCTCTTGCCTCGCCATTTCCCCACAAGCCTTGTAGAACTTCCTTAGCTAGCTCATCAATGCTCTTTGATGTTGATATAGGTGTGGTTCTTTCCTCTGCCACTGTCTGCACATTATCTCCGTTTGAACTCTCAGCTAGTGCCTTGATGTATTCTAGCTTAGCATAGTATCTGCCAGGACAAGCAGTAGCGACAATATCCTTGTGTCCGATAATAGGTAGTTTGCCGTACACTTTCCATATCTCAGCGATTAACTCAGCTAGAGTTCTGAGGTCACCAGCAGTCATCTCGGGTCTACACTCAATACCGATTGATACTAGATTGTAGTCCCAATTACCAGCGTGCCACGCAGTGTCCTCAGGGTCAACTATACAAGCCACTCTGCCATCTTCTAGTACATAGTGAGCCGATGATCCACCACCATTTCTGCAAAGCCAATTTACAACGCCCATAAAAGACTGACCATCGGCTCCCCAATGGTGGACTACGATATACTGAGGTTTATTTCCCTGTCGGCCCTCTGTGTAGTTAGGGCTATTGTACTGTGTAATAAATTCAAATGCCATAATTCTTCTCCTTATTTATTTGTTATCTTTGTTGAACTTTGCTGTAGAAATACCTAACAAAGTACCCATGAATACTGTTAGAACTGAGATTGTTCCAACAACCTGCTCGCCGTATGGTAAGCCCCAAATCTGAGATAGACCGAAATAAGCTGCGGCTGGCAATGCAATTAGTGTTGCCCACTTCAATACGTTGTAAGTTTCGTTTTTAAGTTTCATGTATTACCTCCCTTGAAATTAAAAAGGCAGCATTTCGCTGCCGATTGACCAATTATTTAATATTACAATTATCCTTTAGTGGAAGTTGCTTGACCTCGTTAATCACCTTTTCAGCGGTGCCGTTGCCACCTAGTCTTTTATAAGGAATGTATAAGTAGTCAACAAGATTTTCGTACTCGTCTCTTGTGATGCATCCACGCTTGATGTAGTATTCTCCTAAATAGCAAATTCTGTCGTGTCCGAGTCCTCTCATCATCATCGCATAGTCACTCTTACGCTCCATGTACCTCTGCACTATCATGCTAATAAAGCTCCAAAGTCCGGTGCTTGCAAATACCGCTATTATTATTGCTCTTTCCATACGCACCTCTATTTCCAGCGACCACGAACTTCAAAGTGTGCATACCAAAACTCCTGCGTGCTTACGTTTCGAGGGCTATAAGAATGTAACTCAAACTTGCTTGCGTTAGACGTTTCCCTGAAATCGTTTGTAGCGAGTAGTCCACCACCGTGCGAGCCTTGTGCTATTACAGACGTCAGCTTGTTAAACGTCACAGGCAGATTGACAAAGATAACCTTTCTCCACCATGTTGGAGTGATATCCGTATACCCGCCAGGGAACGTGATCTGCCCATTTCCCCAGGCGTGCATATCTCCTGAGTCATATTTAACAACGGTCCACGAAATACCGTCTTTTGTGATTTCGTCCCTCGACACAATAAAATCCTTGGTTTTCTTGATTTTGTTGAAAATCTCATTGATTGCATCTGCGAGATTTCTTGCGCTGGTTTTTAACATGCTCGTGTCACCCATGTCATCTCTAACGCGCCTGATCTGGTCTGCATACTTTTCGTCAGTTGCCTTAATCTCCTGCTTTATATCTTGGGCAAGCGTCCCTGATAATGCTGATTTTACTGTGCCGAAGCTATCTCTTAGCTGTAGCCATAGATTATCAAACAAACCTCTGTACTCAACCGCTGGAACAACCCAACCGCAAAGGTTTGAGTCCATCCTGGTATCGTATATATTCACCGATTCTATAGATGTTGCTCGAGCTGGTATGACTATGTCTGCTATTGCTAGCTCGTAGTAGTTTGATTCACGGATTAGATCCGGGGCAACTGGATTTGTTGCTGCGACACCCTCTTTTAAATAGATGTCTATATCTCGCCTATCCTCTGCAGTATCAAATCTTAAAACGATTCTGTCGATACGAGGCAGGCTCGACGCAGGAGACAATGTGATTTGTCTGTTATTGCTTTCTTTAAATACTGCGCCCTCGATGATTGCGCCTCCTGGGTTTACATTGACGGTCATACCTCCGTGAGCAGTGACCATAAGTCCGTTGATTGGATTAATGAACACACCGTTCCCCCAGCACATCTTGTTGAAATCTCTTTCATCCTGGGCCGTGATTGCTCTATCCCATTCATTACCTATTATTCGTTTGGATTCAAACGGAAAACTCTTTGCCATACTATACATCCACCTTTCTATATGTTTGCCTGTTTGGAGTTCCAAAGACAAGCTCTATATCCACTTTATTTTTTGCATGAACCTCTCGCACCTCAACGAGCCTGGAAGTAAATTCTTTTTGTATTGAGTCAATATTGATTGTACAAATATCGCCTAAATCGTAGTCTTTAAGGTAGTAAAAACGATGCTGCAGCACATCTACCGAGATTGTTTCTTGTTTGTAGCTATTTAACATCTCAAGCTTTGCTGCATCTCGCATCTTTGACCTTATAAGTGACTCGTTAGAACTCTTAATCTCAACACCGCTTATATTTGCGTCAAACACCTTAAGTGGTACGCAATGACCAAGCCCACTCGGCATGTTATCTTCAAAAAAAGCGTATTCGTGTATTGCTCTGACCTTTTTGCCGTCCTTCCAATACCCGTAGACCTCGTTTGGCGTATTGAAGTCATCCGGTATTTCCTGACTCGCTAAAAAACCACTATATACACCACTTTCGTCATATGCATATTCACACTTCGAGATGTTTCCCCAAGCTTCGCCAAAGAATACGTCATCACGCAAATCCTTGCCCTTTTGAACGTGCAACTCAATGCCTAGAAGCGGTTTACCTGGTTCTTCCTTTGCCGAGAAAATCGGTCTGCAAATGAGTGTGTACCCTGCAGACTTTAAAGCCTTTCGCATCGCAGAGCCTGTACTTTCACCAAGTTCTGCACTTATAGATAGCTCGCTTGGTACGTCACTATCTGTGCTTAGCTTTGCACCGTTTACCGTTCCCCCTCCAGGCTGAGCGTACTTGTCACTCACAGTTTCAAGTAACCATTTCTTTAATTGCGTTTCAACTTCTGCCTTACTCTTAAATGTCATTGTCGAAATCGGTATCGTATAAGCGCTCCAATCAAGCACTTTGTCGATAAAAAAGCCTGATAGTGTTACAAATTCGCCGTTATTCTTTTCCTCGTACACGACCTTTTGCACCATCGCAGTTTCAGGGCGCCCAATACATTGGATGTACTTGACATCTGGGTCATAGTCCTTTGCTGCCATATATAGCACAAATGACCCGCACTCAAAATATTTCCTACTCCATTGCAACTCGACGAAGTCAATCATCTTGACCTCTTCGCCGAATTTGTTTAGACACTTAATCATTTATTTACACACCTCCGTATCTTCCCACGAAGCTTACTTCTGCGGTAAATGCCGTATTTCCGTCTTTTGATATTTTGATTTGATTATCACCATAGCCAAGCACCATCTGCATAAGGTCTCTAGCGTCAAAATCGCTGTATGGTACGCCTTTACCATTCTTTTTGACCGTTCGCTTGTCGCAGTCAATAACAAGGACATCTGTGGCATTTAGCACGGTTTTAACACTTGTCTTAATCAGTCCCATCTCGATGTCAATGCCAGGTACATATCCAGTAGACTTTATAGTGATGATGATTGGAGCCGGCTCGCTTCCGAGGTAATTGATTACCTTTGTGTCAGTCTTTGTTATCTCACCAAATGCGAGTTTGCCTTCATCACCAATATATATTCTTTTCCAGTGCCACATAGGTGTCACGGATGAAAAGCTTGTTGTTTCTTTGTTGTCTGCGAATAGATCTGGGTAAGGCGACATAAGACTAATTGACAAGTCAGGACTATCATATATATTTGCGCTCGGATAATTGGCCGCTACTAGTTCGCATTCTTTTGCTAAAAGCGTATTGCCTAGATATGTAACCTCAAGTTGATATGTGTAATTCGAATTGTAAAATCCGAGTACAGTTCTGCGTTCCGATTCATATTTATCATCACTAGCTCTGAAAGATGCCATGAATGTAATTAGTCTTGATTTCTTGCGTTTGCCCGTTACAATATCACCGTTTCCATAGCCTCGAGGTTCACTAAAAATCTCAATCTCAGGGAAGTCGACACCTGTTAGGGATTCTACTCCCCAATCTTCTTTTCCTAACGTATGCCTTAGCCCATCTGACCGTATTACATTTAGTTCAAATAGCTCAAATTTCTTGCTCACTAATGTCCTCCTAAACCTAAAATAACAGCCTCTTTACGTATAGCTCTTGCTATGTCTGCTGGAGACTGTATTTTATCTTCGAATATTATTGTTTGCTCAATTTTTGTTGCACCTGGTACTTGCACACTTCCTGCATTAGCACTTCCATAGATAGCCTTTGGAACTACGCTCTTTTGATTACTTATAGCAGTATTGATTTTTGCAAAGTTGACATCTACATCAATACCGCCTATCGCGCTATCGATGCCAGTACTTACTTTACTTCCGGCTCTAAGTGCATGCTCTATGCTCTCCTCGATAGCTCTGTCAAGGAGATATGCGTTCCTACTTACTCCGACAGCCATGCCCTCAGGAAACGACTTACCGAGTCCATCTCTAAATAGCTTTGATGGAGAATTCATTCTAGCCTTTTTGCGTCCGGCTTTATCTGATTGCTCTACTACGTTTGCAACTGCATTTTTGACGGCTTGTGCTCCAGCATTTATGCCAGCAATTATGCCATCACAAAAGCTTTGACCCAAGCCACTCCAGTCGCATGAATTTCTTGCATTAACTGCAGCATTAAATGCGCTCATGACAGCATCGCCTGATGCCTTTGCAACTTTGTCTCCACCACTCTTCGTCTCGCTCTCCATACTTTTATACTTATCGCGAGCAAGCTGAAGTTCCTGTTCAGAGGCCTCTATTGCGTCCTGAACTTCTTGCGTATTAAAGTCCTTTTGCAATTCTTTGAGGTAGGCCAAATTATCTTCCTTGTCCTTAATAGTTGCTTTGAGGTCATCCTTTTTCATCCCCTCAATTTCAGACATTTTTTTAGCATGGTCCTCTGCAATCATTGTTATTTCAGAGTAATTTCCTGCCTCAAAGTCCGCATACATTTTCTCATATGCTTTTCGTGTCGCTAGTGAATCTTTTAAGGATTTTTCAGTCTTTGAAATTTCCTTACGTTTTTTTGACTCAAGTTGTTTTTGCTGTTCGAGCGCATCTTGAGCATCTGCCAACTCCTGTCCATATACTCCTTTGGTTTTCTTTTCAGCTTCTTTTCGCTTTTGAACAATCTCATCAAGCTCTTTCTTCTGCTGAACATACATATCTACTTCTTTTTGCTGTAGCTCTAGTGCTTTTTTATAACCTTCTTCATTCGACTTAAGTATGATTTCAGCTTTCTTTTTCTCGATATAGCTGTCAATTTGCCCTTTGATTTCGTCATACTTCTGTATAACTCCATCTACCATCTGTATTTCAAGCCCAGTTGCTTCCTTTAACTGACCAACAATAAAGTTTGCACGGTCCTGGTAGCCATCTTTTACTCTACCGTTTGCGTCAACTATTGTTCCTAGTTCCTGAGCAAGTTTTTTCGTGTTATTGATCTGGATTAAGTCTTTTTCGAGTTGCTCCTCAGCGGTCTTAATTGATTCCTTATATGCGTCTCGAAGCTCATAGATTTTTTTCTTCTTTTCCTCTATGGCTTTTCTTGATTTTTCTGCTTCGCTCTCTTCTTTTTTTGATAACAGTAAAAATGCACCAGCTAACGCTCCGACCGCAGTTATTATGAGCCCCATTGGTCCGCCCAAAAATGACATCGCTGCACTAAGTCCCTTTGTAGCAACTGCAGCAATACCTGCTGCAACTCCCTGAGCCTGTACAGCCATAGTATTTGCTATTGTTGCTGTAGTTCCGCCTGCGGTGGCTAATGCATTTCGCGTTTCTGCAGCTGCTAGCGCTTTTGCCTTAGCTGCAGCAAATGTTGTAACAGCATTGTTTGCGATTCGCGCAGCAGTAGCTCCTTTTTCGCTGACCATTGATACTGCCATAGCCGTACCTAGTGCCTTTTGTGCAACGACAAACTCTTTATATAGTCGTATGATTGGTGTGAGCTTTGAGTGTATTTTGAACGCCCCGATTAATCCAGCTAGTATTGGAGCTAGGCTAGATCCAGCGGATGCAACTCTAAGTAACCCATCAGCCATCTTTAGTAGAGGCTTAGCAATAGAAATAGTCACCTCTGTGAGATTTTTAATTGTATTTCCTAGACCTTTAGGGAGCATATCGGCGATACCACTAGCAAGCGCCATTGCCATGTCACCTGCAGCAGAAACAATTTCGTCTCGGTGAGCATATAATCCATCTACAAAAGCTTTAACAGTTTTAGCCCCGGCAGAAATTAGTTCTGGAGCGTGTTTTGCTGCAGCAATTGCCGCATCAGCTAATACATTTCCTATTGCCTTTGCAAGCCCTTGAATACCGTCCTGCTCAAATGCTTTAGACAATCCGTTTGCTGCGTCTGTTGCCGAAGTTACAATATCACCCAAAGGGGTGTCTACTGACTTGTAGAGTGATATACCTATGTCTGTTATGGTGTTCTTAAAAATTCCTAGCCTTGATTCAAGGGTCTTATATCGCTCTTCTGCTTCGTGTGTGAGTGCGGTATTTTCACTCCAGGCTTTTGTACCTATTGATAATGCTTTAGTAAATACGTCACTTGCACCTGATGCTCTTAGCAATGCATCGCGCATACGTATATCAGATAGCCCTATATCATCGAGCGATTGCACTCGCTGCATCCTCTTCAAATGCTTTTTTAAATTCGTCAGCACTCATGCCTGCAACGGAAGCGAATTGTTCTAACTGTTCGCCACCCTTTTGTGTTGCAAGGTTCATCTTTGAAATTAAATTAGAAAAAGCTGTTCCTCCTGCTTCAGCTTCAATACCTACCGAAGATAGTGCTCCAGAGAACGACATGATTTGAGCTTCAGTAAGCCCCACTTGGTGACCAGCACCTGCGATTCTCATCGCCATGTCCACAATTTCTGACTCGGTTGTAGCAAGATTATTTCCAAGCGCTACGATGGTAGATCCAAGCTTATCAAAGTTATCTTGACTCATGCCAGTTATGTTGGCAAATCTAGCAAGAGCAGTAGCTGCCTCGTCAGATGTCATGTTTGTTGCATCTCCGAGCATTACCATTGTTTTCGTAAATTGCAATAAGCTCTCATTCTTGATGCCCAGCTGACCTGCTGCCTCTGCGACTGACGCAATAGCAGTCGCTGACTGAGGCATAGATTTCGCCATATCTCGTATACCTTGCTCAAATTCAGCAAGCTCTTTATCCGTTGCATCTACAGTCTTTTTAACACCAGCAAATGCACTTTCAAAAGCAATTCCCTGCTTAATAGCAATCAGTCCTAATCCTCCCAAAGCAGTTGCGGTACTTGCAACAGCTTCAGTGACAACCTTAAGCCCTTTTTTTGTCGTGCCGGATAGCTCTCTTACAGCTTTATTAAATTCTCTGGAATCCAATATGGTTTCTATAGTAACCTTACCATCTGCCATGTAATCACCTGCCTTATATTATCAAGACAGGTTGACTCAGCTACTTATCTGTGCTCTCTCTGCTCTTTATCTTGCTTTCAATCAATGTTATTCTTTTACAGCGTGGGCATTTTATTTCGACTTCGCCGTCCATTAAATTAGCCCTACACAGTGTCTGCCCACATTCACTGCATTTGACTTTAATCATATTTTTTTGACAGGATCGCATCAATATCACCGCCATTTTCAAGTGCCTCTGCAAGTTCATTGCTAAGCGCTTCATCGATTTCAGACTCATGTGTAGGTAGTTTATATAGCGATTTCATCTCGCGATAAAACTTCTTTTCCTCGTCACTAAGCCTTGAAATGTCCATTGTCCTATAACCAATGATTTTTCCGAACTGTGTGTTCTCACTAAGCCCATTAAATAGAGCCTTGAAATTCCACCAATGCATTTCAGCGACAGACAAATCAATCTTGTATTGCTCCCAAAAAGCGGCATAAACATACTCGGCATCATAAGTAAATGAGTACGATTGTTTTTTCGATGATTTATTCTTACTATTTACAGGTGCTAAACTGTATGAATAAAACTCAATCATCTTTTCGATAGCTTCTTCAAGTTCTCCTTCTGCAAAGCTATGTGTATCTGCCCATGTTCCATAGTAAAGACGCACGCCCTTTTTGATTAACTCAATTTTGGATAAATCTCGGTCTGCCAGTAACTCAGTAAACTTAATAGAGGTGCGAAAGTCCCAGTTTATGGGAACCTCAACACCTCTTATAGTTACTGATTTGCTCGGTTTATTGGTTAATATGCTACCTATCATTTCGCTAACTCAAGCTGCATAGCTTTGCTTGTTGCAACAAGATCTTCGTTAACAGCCTCATTAAGCTCGCGCAGCTTATTCATAACTTCAAACATCATCATGACATTTCGTTTTCCACCAAAGACTCTATCTCCTTCGCCTGGTCCCCAAATACTATCAATGCAACGCTTGAGCGCGTCCATCTGATTGCTGAGGACAATGTCGTCATCCTGTGAAAGATCAATTCCGTTGATTTCCTCAACAAAAGTTGCCATTTTGGACTTATATGATGTGCGAAAGTCTAGATCATAAAAATCTGCTACGAGATCCTGCCCATTTGCGAATGTTATTTTTGTATTAACCATTGTGTTGCTCCTTTATTAACCAGCTATCACTGTCTCAGTGAACTTTTTGTTTGATGTGTCGAATGTACCCACAACAACATCACTAACGCCCAAGAAGTTTCCTTCGCAAGTCATCTCGCCGTCCTCGTTGCCAAACTTTGAAACCTCTATTGCTACCTTTATTTTTCTAGCACTGAACGTCGTTGCCCCGCCTCCTGTTTTCTGATCAAGGTCGACTATGATGTAGTCTCTTTCAACATCAGCTCCAGTTCTCTGTCTTTCACCGATTTCGCAGATGAACGCAATAGCTTTTTCACTGCGAATCTGATCAGCGGAAAATGGAGACTGCCACTCATAACCTGAAATACCCTTCGATGTGGATTTCTGGTTAATATAACGCTTGCTTCTCACCTGAGCACTTGGCTCTTCATTAAGTTCCCTAAACCCTGTGCCAAGTAGCTCCATAGCTGCTGTTTCACCAGTCTTTGCACAGTCTAGATAACTTGCCTGTGCAACTCTTTTTCTAACTTCTGTTAATGCCATATCTATTCTCCTTCCTGTAGGTACACAAGCCTACAATCGATTTGATACTTTGCCCTGGATTCGTCTACATCAAAGACGTAGCCTGTTGTTAGGGCTTCAATTTTCACTGGGCATCTATTTGAGCCCAAGTCTATAAAGTTCCTATTTTTGCTTATCGACGCAAGCCAGCTAGCAAAAAGCTGAAAGAACCCGATGTTTTCAATATTTTGTCTTACATCAGCGCCGTACGCCTCTCTACTCGAAAAAACGAAGACCTGTTGACGTTCGCTGTCTCCGTTAATATATCGCTTCAAAATAAGATCTGCGGGCGATGACTCAACTGCATAACAAGTAGGGTCTTCTGCAAGATAATCTATTCCTATTCCCTCAGCAAACTTGTCAATGTGTGGGCAAGTCTTTATAAGATTTCTTATTGCGTCCATGATTATTACATCAGCCATTATCCCCTCCTTGCTATAAACTTAACTACACTAGCTAAAAGGGCAGGTCCTCGTTGTGCAACCATTCTCCGGTCCCATCGCTTACCCCTCATGCCTCTGCCTCTATTTTCATAGTACTGCTTTTTAGCATATATCTGAGGGTATACGATTTCATCGATACCTTCTACTGCGGTTCCCTTGAGCACTCCCTCTTTTTTTGGTACATAAGGGTCTGACAAACATCTAACCTCATGGGTAAAAAACCTTTGTGCTGCACCGTTTTGATCTAGTCCTTTTTTTCTAGCTATCTTTATTGCGTCAATGTCAACCTTCACTCTTATCGACATCTTCATCCCCATCCTCTGGAGTGAACTTACGCAGCTCTTCGACCTCTTTTTCGAGGTCATTGATATACTGTACAGGGATATAATCGCCTGCCTTCCACTCTTTGGCCATTATTCAACCTCCAATTCAAAGTGTTGTACTAACTTGCTACCATACCTATTATCAACTGCCTTAGTGATCTTCATCACATCATCAAAGTCACGCAATAGAACCTTAAAACCACCACTATGAGCGTCGTTCATATCAAAATCAACAATTCCCTTAACAACAATATCTGCATTGTCTAAAGTGTAATTTGTGACCTTGTCGCTACGTTTAAATGTCTTAGGCTTGAGGTATGTTTTCTCTTCCGAGTCAACTTTTAACGGGATAAAAACTCGTGTATGATTCGTGCTTTTAACTCCCGCTGATTGCGAGATGTTTATAGCTTGTGAGTCTTGCCAGTTAACCCCTCTGAGAAATGTCCTTGCGTATTTGTATTCACCGCTATCATTGTCATAATAGCGATTAAAAAGTGTAATATCCGCATTTGTCAGCATTATTCTACCCCTCTATACATTAAACCTGTATTCATTAGATATTTAGCTACAATGCTATGCTCTAGCGAAGCCTGGCTTGTTCCTGGGTTTACACCAGTTTGGATTCCTAATGAGTCAAGGCCATCTGCATAACTAACAGTATGATCTCCGACAGTTTCCGACTTTATAGCTTTACTGCCTTCGTCGCGTGCCTTAGCCACCTCATACTCAAAGTCCATTAGCTCAATCATACACTCTTTAACTGTTTCGGACACAGGCTCTTTGATACGTCCGAAGGTATAGTAGTTTATGGTATTCCTAGCTTGTCTTTCATACTTAACAAAAGCGGTCTGGGGGATTTCTCCCCCATAAGCCTTATACTCCTCATATGTCAGATACATAGCTCTACCTACTTAGTAGCTACAAGAACCACTGCCTTTGTTACCTCTGCAGACTCAACAGTCACTGTGTCTGTCTGAGGCGCATATCCAGATGCCTTAATCTTTACTGGATATGTTCCAGCTCTTAGATTAAACTCTGCAACACCGGCAGCATTAGTCTTTAGTCTTGAACCGTTAACCTCAACAGTTGCACCTTCGATTGCAACAGTCTTGTTCTTTACAGTGAATGTAACTTTCTGAGTTGTCACAGGTGTAGCTGGCTCAAGATAAGCAAATGGACAACCTGTTCTGTCCTCGTTCATTCTTGTAGCTTGATTTGGCATTGCCCAACCCATTCTAAATACAACTCTTAGGGCAATCATATCCTGCTGTGCGAGGTTATACACAATCTCCTTTGTCTGTGGATCCTGAATCACGCCTTCTGTTAGCAGCTTGAATGTTACATCCTGACGGATTGAGTACACAAGCTTGCTAAAGTCACCTACGATTAGCTGTGCAACCTTCTTGTCAAAGCTTCCATTGTCAGGGAAGTACAAAGGTGCTCCGTCAAGTCCGTATGATGTTGCACCCTGCAATGTTGACATGAAGATTGGGTGTCCATCTGTGCCCTTAAGACCTCTGAGCTTAGCCTTCATTCCTGTTGATGCTATAGCTCCAGAGTGAACATATCCGTCCTCCTCGATCTTGTTTAGCACGCCACCCTCGTCCATGATTAGAGTGAACATGTCTTTTGAACCAGGAGCTACATTGTTGCCTGACTGTCTTGCCATTGTAATCACGTCGTTCTGCCACTCTCTTGGTCTGTTAACACCGAACAGGATTGCGCTGTCAACTTTCTGTCCGATTGCCTCGATTACTCTAGGCTTGATCTCGCCTATGATATCGAATTCTGCATCATCCAGTACTGCCTCAGGAATTGGAACGATAACTGCGAGTTCCCCTGCTGTGAGAAACACATTATCCCATGCCATATCACTAGTCTGCTTCATTCCTGTGTCGCCATCTACCCAGTAAGCCATTGGTAGAATGTCGGTTACTCTGATTCTTGTTGTCTTTGAGCTCATGTTTGGCAGCTTCTTACCAAGACTCAAAACAACTGATTCCTTTGGTGTATCCTGAAAAATTGCTGGAGTCACCTGCTCCCTGATTAGAGCTTCAACTTTTTCTCTTGTTACTACGTTTACGTTTGCCATGATATTATTCCTTTCCTAAAAGATTTCTAATTGCTGTGTTAACTTCTTTGTTCTTGTCGTCAGACCCTGTTCCACCAGTTGCTCCTGGAGTGGATCTAACGATAACCGGCTGTGTGTCATCATTAAAGAGATAATCGTTATTCTCTCTGATGGTTTTTAGCTGCTCATCAAGACCGACGATGCTGTCGCCGTTAAGCTTAAGCCCTGCCTCATCAAGTAGCGCTCTTACTGCTTTACTATTCTTTGCACCTGCAGTTCTCAGCGCCCCATCAAGAGCATATCCGAATTGCAGCCTTTCGATTTCGGCTTTGCTATTTGACTCTGCCTCGGCAGCTGCATCCTTGTACTTTTGCACTTCACCTTTAAGTCCATCGATGTCGACATCCTTAAACTTCTCAAGTGTCTCGTTCGCAGTTTTAAGCAGCGATTTAAGGTTAGTCTCTGAGGTTTTATATCTTTCGATGTCATTACCATTTTCGGTCATAATAGTATCAACAGCCTCCTTGACCTTATCCTCTGCTACTCCCAGTCCTTTAAGGAGATTTTCAATAACTTCTCTTTTCATGATGCTTTCCTTTCTCGGTACGCTTTTATACGAGGTTGCGTCTCTTCCGTGTACATGATTACGCTCTGTACTAAGCTAATTTTTTGTATAACAAAAGACAGCTATATAGCTGCCTTAAGTGTCGTTATTTGTTCACTAAAAAACACACCCTGCCTGAGTGTGTTTACTCCATAAATTTATTCGAAATATGGGCTAATATCAAAGTCGGATTCTATGCATACTTCATTAAGGAAAAACGAATTCTTCAGAACCACCTTTCCTCTTTCATGCATCATAATACTGAATTTTGATTCATCTACATCTACCAGCTCTTCTACAAACGTTAGCCCTGGAACATTTTTAAGTAATAATTGTCTTTGTTTTATGTATATTTCTTCGTCGGGGTGCCTACACACACCATATTCAAAAGCTTTCATACCCTTACTCCACCTTGAAAAATTCATCTACGCTTTTACGAGTTTTAACTGCGGAACGAAGTACGTCCTTGAGTGCGTCCTTGTAATCAATATTATATTTTACCATTTTATTCTTTATCAATTCGTCAAAACTTATTATTGGGTCGTCAATATCAATCCGTTTCCTAGCTTCTTGATCACTCATCATCTCACGCGCATAAAAACGATATTTCATTCTTAGTTCAAATGCCTGCTTTGCTTGCTCTTCTATCGATGCATTAGAATCTATAAGACTAGATATTCCGTTGACTTTATTCTTATACCATCTTCTGGTATCTCCACTGTCAAACTTGCCTTTCCATTTAGGAATGTAATCGCTTTCCAGAAATGCACTTTTCCCTAATATTATTTTATCACCTTTTATCGTTAAGTCAATCGCCCTTTGCGCAGCACTTCTATCAAATCCTATAATCTTGCCAGACACGTCTCTTATAGCATACACCTGAGTTCTAGTCGTATCAACGCGCCTATCAGTAGCTTTGCAGAAATGTTTTAGTTCTGCTTCCTTACGCTTTAAATTAACCGCAGAGCTCTCCATCTCGTATTTTAGGCTCTGTCTTAAGGTATCATCTTTTGTCTCGTTGTAAGCAGAATTTAAGCCAGCCAAGTATCTCTTTTCTGCTCGAATTGCTCTTTCATATGATCTCTGCTTCTGTCCTGCTTCGTAATTAGTATATGTCTCGCCACCATATTTATAGGTTTTGCTATCCAAACTATCTAGGAATTCCTTCGAGTAAGTTCTCTCAGTCCCTTCATAATAGGCATAAAAACTATGTCTGCAGTTCCACCCACAAAGTCCTTCGCCCGTACCGTAGCCCGTAATGTCATAAAAAGAGCCATATCCCTTGCTTTTACCGCTAAGACTGTAAACTCCCCCTTGCCAATCCGCGTGTGACGGTCTCGCTCCAGAATGTGCGGTAACCTCTACCAAATCCGTGCCTATTTCATCGCAATATAACATGTTAAGCTCGGCAGAAGATTGATTTACTCCGGTGAGCACAGCTCGTCGAACTGCAACATCGAGCTTATCGATGTGACCTGTAGGATATTGTACAGTAAGTCCTGATTTTGCAACCTGTTTGATTGCGTTTTTAATAGCAAAATCATATGTAAAAGCGCCCGAGCTTACCTGCATATTAGCAAGATTAACGGCGTTAACAAAGGCGTTTTGTCCTTGACTAGCAGTAGTCCTCGTAAGATTCTTAACCACTCCTTTAGTCTTTCTTATATGAGATGATAGCAAGTTACCCATCGCAACATTTGACGCATGATCTATAGGTGTCTTTCCTGCTATTGCGGCTCTGAGGTTCTCGCTTTCCATATTCTCAAAATTAGCCTCTTCGAAGACTCTAGTAATTTCAGCTTCCGTCAAGCCCGATACCTTAGATATGCTATTAACAATATCTTTATACAGTATGTTTTGCTGCGTTAGTTTTTCCGCCTCAAACTGTGCACTTTCAGTCAATGCACCCGTCTTAACGATTCGTCTCGCAATGTCTGCAACAAGCTGTTCGTTAATCAAGTCCATCATGCCTAGAAGATAAGATGTGCACTGTGCCAAGTATTCAGGGCTAAGCATTACTCTTCCTCAGGCGTTCTCATAGTTTCAGGCAGCATATCTTTTGCCTGCTCCTCTGTTACGCCATACCTTTTCATCAAATAGATTTCTTTTCGAATCAGCCCAGATGTGGCCTCTTGCATCATCAACTGATTTTCCGTCTTACTGTCAACAATCAAGCTATCATCAAAGTTAAATGATACATCGTATGAGCCCGCTGGTGCGAGCTTGTATAGGCTCGTCCATACATCCATCGCCTTAATTAAATCCTCTAGTGCACTCTGCAGCGATTCTTGAATCTGAGATACGAAAGAATATGATCTCTGCTTGCTAAACAAAACCTCTGTAGCCGTTCTGTCCTCGTCTTGGACATCGGATAATGTCCCATACGCTAGACCACATGCAAACTCAATACGTCTTAATATCTGATTAAAGCCGTTAAATAAACTTGAGTCTCTTATCTCAGGACTGAAAATTTGATAAAAAGGTTTTTCAGATATTCCCGTATCTATACTGTACTGACGAAATAGTCGCCCTTTGCCAGATGGCAAAATAATATTTCCGTTACTGTCCTTTCTGAACAGCGACTCGGACATATCTACGGCTAGCTCTGTACCCTTAAACTCCCACATGATACGTGCCCATTGCTCATCTGCCTGCTTAATAAGTTCAGCGGCTTTTGAATATACAGATACTCCGAATGGACTTTGCCTATTCTTGTTGTTTGCCTGTGGAATTTTAAAATAAGAGAATAATACACCCGGCACATTTTTAATTGTCGTGCGCTCTTCAAGGTTCTCCCATTCCGGAACATCAGTCAAATTTATCTGATGACCAAGCACGCCCTTTTGCTTACTCTCATAAGCTCTGTTTTGAATAACGCAATACTTTCCATCAAAATCGTGTGATTCGACTCTAGTGTATATCTTTCCGTTACGAACCACCTGCTCAACAAACTGACAAGAGGTTATCTGTCCAGAGCTATTAAATCCAGTAGGCACAAATCTATCTGCTTGGATAAACTCAACGGATATTGTATCACCCTGTACAAAAGGCTTGAGTATAATTCCCCCAAGCGCACATGCATACTCAGTCTGAATCCTTAGCCCTGATAAAACCTTTCTATATGCCACATTCAGAAAATCAGCTCGTTTGCTTCCCGTAATCTCCGATTCCATCTCAAGCGTAACTAGTCTCGCCAGCTCAGATGACACTGCAGAGGGAATGCCTGTGCTTGTCACATCATCCTTTATCCAGGGTGCTTTGTCTTCATACATCGCAGACCACAATTCTATGCAATCGATTGTATTGTCATCTAAAATAATCGTGCTAAGGACCTCTCCTTGCGCCACACGCTCCTTAAAAACCTTTCTAATCCACTCTATTATTCTGTGAAACATATACTGCCTCCTAATAATCTATCAATCTCTTTGCGAAACGCTCGATTGTATACTCAAAGCTATCTAGTGAGTCTATGTCACTCGTTCCGTCATCAAGCCTTACGTTCTTTGTTTTTTCCTTTGGGTCCCAAATACATGTGCTTAAAGCCAGCACCAACGATTCGCTTAGATTTTCGACATAAAAAAACCGCCCCTGAGCCATCAGTCTGGCGGTAAGATTTATTCTGTTGTTAACCTCGTCTTTCAGTGCATTATGAATGCGTATCCATCCAAGTCCGTTTTGCCTTAATGCCTGTCTAAAACCTGCAATAAGTGTTTGTTCTGCACTGTCACAAAATATGTCTGTGACTGTACCGTATCGGTTAATGACCTCATGCACAAAGTCGCAAAACATCGATTCCAACATCGTGGGTGGTATCTCGGCATCTGTACACGGAATCCTCTTCGATAGCAAACTAATCACATTCTTGTAATCTGATGTAATCCCTGTTGCCACGAAAGAATGTGCAGAGCCTGTTCCACCAAAGTCGACTCCAATGTAGATATTCATGATTCGAGGAATTGAATCCGTCCAAATATGCCTTTTAGGGTTGTCTGCAAAATTCCTGTATATAAGCCCCTCGGCTATACACCTTAATCCAAGAATATCTCTTTTATACCAAATCGATGCCTGGTCATACTGACTCTTTATCTCGGCTCGTCTTTGCTCTGAAATGTTAATGTTATCGTCAATCGTGAAGTGCTGGTAGTTGTATCCACCAAGCAATTCCCCTCTTGCCGCTTTCTCTGAGTATTTATCGATATACTCAGTGTAAATATCTGCATTTGGATTATCTGGGTTCAAGTCCCAAAAGAATTTGCGTTTACTTGCCGCAGCAGTACGGTTAAATGCCTCTTTGATAGTGTTATCGTGATGCAAATTGATTTCTGTAGCAATCCACATTCCGTACGAATTGCCTCGAATCTTTTTAAAGCCATCTGCTTTCGCACCACCCGCAAAGATTATAACCTTCTGTCTGCCACCTGTTGATGGTCCTTTTATAAAAAGTGCGTCATTGTCTTTATATTTTCCCCATCTGCTTTGGCCGCGAAATATATATTCAAGCCCGAAGCCATTCGCATCGCCAATATTAAGTTTGGCATTTGCGACAGTAGATCCAGTAGCAAGATGCAATTTATCCTTAGCCGTTTTGAGCTCGTGTGCAAAAGCAAACACATTATCCACGGTCTTGCCAGCTCTTATTGCCCCTTCTGCAATGTTATACATACACTCAGCTGACCGCCTCATGTACTCCTTATGCTTCTCGGAAAAATTAAAAGGGATTGTCTTACGCCTTATTATCGCCATATACATCCCCCTCTATATCATCTAAGAACTCGACTTCATCATCTCCACCGATTCTACTCGTTTCAGCTTTAAGTTTCGCAATTCGCATCTTCTGTTCCTCTGTGGCAAGGTCCCAATCCCTATGCAGCATTTCGTCATATTGCTTAATCAGGTTCCTTAATTCGCCCTGGGCCCTAGCTTGCGCCTTGAGAAAGTTATTTTGCTTATCCCAAGCCTGCTGCACTTCCCACTTAGACCCTATCGTAGCTCCTGCCTTAGCTTCGACCTGCTCGACTGTCTTGTCTCTTTGGTCTTCAACGTAAGCGATCTTTTGCGCTCTTATGATAGCAGCATAAGCAAGCTGTATCTGGTGCCACAATAAATCGAGTGGACTTGCCTGGTCAACAGCATGTACAATCTCAAGAGTTTCCTCTGGCAAGAATCTGGAGAAAAATCCAAACTTCTCGGCGTTCTTATTGCCTGCCGGACCAGTAGCGTTCTTGTTGCCAAGCTGCGCAATTGCATTTTTGTGTGCACCCTTTTTCTTTTTTTGTGTGCACCCTTTTCTATTCCAGTTATATCTCTTTTTCCACGACTTTACCGTGTTGAGACTAACCCCGTATTTTTCGGCAATGTCTTTATATTTCATGCCGCTCATATAATCCTGTTCAGCTAGTTCGTATTTCTCTTTTGCCAAGCCTCACCACCTCTCTTTTCGTCGTTTTGTAAGTATGAAAAAAGACACCTCTTTCGAAGTGTCTTTAGGTTATTAAAATCTTTTTATTAATTGCACCAAGTATTCTGGTGTGTCATCTGTTTTCTCAACTTTAGTTAGCATTCGGTTATTGATTCGCTTAAACCCATGCTCCTCGTAAAATTCAATTAGGCATGTTCGATCTTCGCATTCGACATATGCAAGCTTACCACCGACACTCAATTGGACTCGCTCAATCTCATCGCAAGCCAGTCCTAGCAATTCATCGCCTTTGATTAATTCGTTATATCCATTGCTAAAATTCTTTCCTAATTGTGCAATTAGTGGACATGATAGGTTGAATGCTTTAAGATCTTTCTCATAAACACCAAATTTTGATATTTTCTTCGCTAGCGATTTTGAAAGTGTGCTCTTATTAATTGTCAAAACTTTATTCGCTGAGGTAAAATAACCTATCAAAACAATATCATCTTTAAACGATGTGAAAACAAGATGTGTTGCTGATATACTCTGTTTGGAGAATTCGATTGCTTTTTCTTTTAAGAATTTTTCGACATCAGGGTTTAAAGCACAAGAGAAAGAAGATAGAATCTCTTTAGTCCTATCTTCTCCTAATTCCTCTATTAAATGTTCCAAGTTAGCTATGCTATAACCTATCATGTTTTACTAAAAACCTTTTTTATGGTTTCTCTGTCCATCTTTCGAATGCCTTTAGAATACTCTATTGGTTTACACTCTTTTGGCTTTGATTCTATGGCATTCACTAAAGTTCTACAAAAATGTTTATCTGTGACTTTAATATTATTAAAAATACTATTAGTAGCCATGGTCATCACTCCTTTTCATGTATATTTTACTATACCAAAAGCACAGATACAAGCCACTACATATGGGAAATCACATAGTTTTACATCTACATATTGGAAAATATCACAAAAGACGCCCAATCTTGAGCGCCTTCTGCGAGTTATTATATGAGAAATAATTTTTGAGGAAGCCACAATTCCTTTTCGCTAAATACAATATATCACAGTTTTTTGTTGCATTTGTTGCAACTTTCATGAAATGCCTTTATTTTTCTTGAGATAGTTGCCTTGTCATATCCTAGGACTCCTCCGGTTTCCTCCTGCGAACGCTCCTCTATGTAATACATTCTGAGTATTGTCCTCATGTCTGGGTCACCTATAACTTCTATCTCTTTTTCTATAGTCTCAATTAGCTTGCTAATTTCGTCTAGCTTGCGTTTTAACCGTCTCTCCCTACTCGATATGCCCTTCCAGTCAAAATCGATTCCTACGAGCGATTTTGGCACTCCTCGACCTGTCTTATAGTCTTTGTAGTAGTCTGTGACTATTTCCGGCTTAGCATGGTCTATAGAATATTTCAACCCCTCTGCTTCCCTGCGCAATGCTTTAAGCTGCTTAATCTGTTCGTAGTCTATCATGGCTATCACCTCGCTCCGTTCTTCCTTCCTCGATTCGCTTTATTTGTCTATCGATTTTGAAAAACTTTGCATGCTCCACGCGCTCATTAATCCCTAACAAATATTTGACTTGAGTTAACATGATCTCTACGTCAGCAACTTCCTCAATCAGATTAGCAAGGAATCCGCTCTCGTGCTCATACCTCTCGAACTTGTTAAGGGCTTGTATGAGCTCAGCCAATTCTTCTATCAGCATGTCCTTCTGACCCATGTATCCATAGTGATCTGCAATATATTTCATTGCTTTCGTTCTATTACCCATTACCTGCTCCTATCTGTATGGCGAACTTTCTGGCCATAAAACTTCTATGCCGTTCTTGAGTGCGTATAAATGCTCCGTGCAAGCGCCTTTTGAGTGCACCCAATTGTCCAGCATGTAGATGTGCGTTGCCTTATCCAAGAGCCTTAAGCATATCACCATGTAGTCATCCCAATCGCAGACCTCTGGCAATACTATTTCAGCTGGGTTAATAATCTCTGCCCCAGGATACTCGTCAAAGAGCATTTCCTTTGCCTCTTTAAAAGTCTTCTCGTAGTCGTCATAGTCGGTAATCCTACCGCTGATGTATATTGTCATTTTTTGCACGCTACACCGCCTCCTTTTCAATCACTTCTAAATCGTGCTTGTATTCTTTTAAAAGCTTGTTCAATATATCCTTACTTGCGTCATCGACTGTTTCATCCTTTAGCAATTTCTCGATATTCTCTATTTCCGATTCAAGGAAATTGCTTGCGTAATTTATTAATCTAGCTTGTGGTATCATTGCCTCTCCTCCTTGTATGGCTTTGGGAATGGTTGCCATGCTATAACATCAATGTGTCTATCGATTGCGTCCTCGTCAGATGCTTTCCCATATTCCGATAGCACATCTTCGCAATAATTCGAATACCACCACCATTGTCCTTTGTGGTAAATTGCTACACCTGTGATAGGCTCGTCCTTAATTTCCTCGTAATACGATACTGGTGCTCTATTTACCCAAGTTATGAGTACAGGTTCTAGTTCGTTTGGCAATGCTGCTGATGTTGGGAACCATGTGCTTAATGATGTGTGATTACAAATTTGGTTCATTAATTCTGCGTCTATTAATCTCATCGTTACATCCCTTCTGCTATATGCTTATCTGTTCTGTTTCGTTGTAGTTCATCCATATTGTTTCAGTGCGTTTAACTGAACATTCTGCAGTAGTATTTTTACTCAGCTTATTCCAATCTTTGAGATATAAGTTATAGAGTTCGTTGTCGTACCCACTAATCATTATCTTGCAATCACTATCACATATGACTTTTAATAACCTTTTATGGTATTCGTCGTCCAATTCGTGATTGTAAAGGTTTACTTTTCTCGTGTTTAGCAAGTACGGTGGGTCGACATAAATAAAAGTCTCTTTACCTCTTAGACTTTTTATCAAGTCTATTGCGTCCTTATGCTCAATCTGTGCGTTTTTCAGTCTCTCAGCCGCGAATTGCAAGGTAGTGGGTAGTTCTCCCCATGCTTTCGCTGGGTTCGGACTTGTCACTCCTATACCTCGTCTAAAACCATTTTTATATTTGTTTCCACATCCAAAACCTTGCCAACACTTAATCGCAAATAGTCTCGCTCGCTCTACATCATTATTTGCGGTTGCGCTTTCATACGCCGATTCGTATTCTATCCTGCAGTACGGAGTAAGGTTTATAGCTTCGGCCAATTCGCTCGATTCAGTTCTCAGCACTTTAAAAAAGTTATAGACTTCATCGTCTATGTCGTTCAGTATTTCGTTGTAACACGGCTCTTTGTTAAAAAATACTGCGCCACTGCCAAAAAACGGCTCGCAATATACCTTATGAGTTGGGATATTATCAACAATCCATTTTGCTATTCTGTTCTTTGCGCCTGGATATTTTAGTATTGCTTTCATAATTGCTTTAACCTCTTTACATGTGAGCATCTAAAAATATAGTTGTCTTGATCACCTTCGCAAAAATAATGCTTTGGATTGCCGTACCTGTCTTTATTTTCTTCTGTCTTTCTCAAAATGCCTCTATATGCAAAATCATCAAATAGCGTTACTTCTACATGCTGGCCTAAATAATTTTCTAATTCACTTCGTTTCATTTTTCTCCCTCAAAACCTCGTTGCTTTTCTTAATCTTCCTATAGCACCAAACACAGAGATAGTGTTCTTCGCCTGCTATTACTGCACTGTATTTTCCGTACAGGTTGATTCGTTTTCCGCATAGTTCGCATTTCATCTGCTACCGCCCATACTTAATCATATCGTCTACTAGCTGCCTTATGTCGTGACCAGTCATGTCTTTAGTGCCATCTATCATCTGATTGACCGTGCACCTCTGGTCCCATACCTCTCCGAGCAGACTCATGTACGCTTCAAGAAAGTATCCAATGCGTTTCTCTCTCCAGCCGTACACGGTCCATAGCACTCGCACCATGATTGATATGTGCAGTAGGTTTTGCAATTTTATGATTTCAAAACGAGGGACCTGCTCAATTGGTCTTTTTTGCTTTTTACTTTTCTTAGCTTTCGGTATCATGTTATTACTCCTCATACTATGCGTATATAAATAACCTTTCATGCATTATTATTTATTTTTGAGTGTCACCAGATAGTATGGTGACGGTTTAATGTAGTTGTTTCAATGCTTATAGCGATTGCCTTATTTTCTGTCACCAATGGCTTGATGACGTTATATCTCAGTAATTTCAGTGCTTATAACGATTGTCACCAGTGTCACCATGATTTTTAGCTATCCTTACGCGAGGGTTTCTATATATTCTTTTGAGATAAATTTTTTATCCTTATATATAGTGTGTATAAATTCTTGGTGACAGGTGACACTTGACGTTTTTGCTTATATTTCAACATTTATCCGTCATCAACGGCTTGGTGACGCTTGGTGACGCCACTCACTATATCGTTGAAATTCAAACATTTTATCAAATGTTGCCTCTAAGATTCTCTTGGTGACACCTATTAAAACGGAATTTCCTCTTGAGCTTCGATAAAACCAATGCTTTCAGAGGTTTTGTCTTCAGTCTTCACATGAAGAGCTATTGTCCAAAACCTTATTCCGTTTATTCTAATTTGTTTGTCGACTCGTCCTTGGATAGCGTCAGTCAAGTTATTCCTGCTGAGCCATTTTGCGAACTCGGTCGGATTAAATCCATTTTCTGAGCATGATGAATTGAATACATTTCGTATAATATTTATTTCGCCACTCGAGATTCTCCCGTAGATTTTACCCAATGGCGTATAGTTATCAGTGATAAAACTATTATGATTCTCTGCAATCCATCCCTGGAGCCACTCGTACGCTCGCATATTCTGTGACACATCTTCCTTGCTTGACAAATATGCCTTCATATCCTCAACACCAATAGAACCATTATCAAAGAACATATACTCGCCGAGGATTGCATCAGCCGTCAGCAATAAACTCGCTGCAAGTGCTTGCTTTTCTGTAGATTTCTGATTTAATTCCTTGAAAAACAACTGTTGCAAATTGATTGCTTCTTGCATGACAGAGTCGTCTGAAATGATTCTTACGAACTCCTTCCCTGCATGTCCATAGTTCGATTTAACAACCTTTACTATGCGTCCAGGATCATCGAATAGCTTTGTATCCTCACAGCTAATCTCAATGATTCTATTGACCGCACCCCCTCCAGATGTATTCGAAGTTATTGGCTGCTCTCCGGATGTAATAATGCAGTTCGCCCAAGTTCCATTTCGCTGCAGACCTCCGGTCTTTTGTCCTCTTGCCTTTCCTACGCCTTCCGACAACTGATATATGAGCTGGTCAAAATCTTTGCGATCTTTTATAATCTGGAGCTCATCCAGGATTAGGGGCAATGAGTTGACAAAGCCAGCTGATAACTCTTGTGCTACTGCAGTTGAATTAAACGTATGGATGTACTTTCCCATCTCAGGGTTAGCCCATACTGACGCTGCAAGCATTAATCCAACAGTTTTACCTGTCTCGGTTCCACCGCAAACATGGACGAAAAAGGGTAGGCATGAGCACGGTTCAACCAGTACCGAAGCAAACGCTGCAACTAATAAAATTTTAGGCGCTGGATTATCCCCACTTCGGATTTCTTTCGCTAGGTCCATCCATTTTTTACTGTTGCCTTTTTGCTTCACGCTGTTAAAAAAAGATTTAAAGGCTTCTTCTCCATCAAACACTAGTCCATCAACATAAGGTGAAAACCCATCGTCTCCAACCCATCCGAGACGGCTTACGGATTTCTTGCTTGGTATTACATCAAAGTTTAGATTCTCTGCGTCATGCAAATACTTAACAAGCGCTCTAGAGTTCTCCGAGGTGACTGCAATTCCATAGTCGGCTAGTCCGACTATCGAACTGTTTGATGCAATCTGCTTGCGGTCAACAATAATATCTTTCCAAACTGCACCTCGACGATATGCAAGCTTAATCTTTTCAAGCCCAGTGTCTACATTGTCAAGCCTTAGCACTGGCATGATAGGGTGAGGGCATGCAACTTCTTCCATTCCGCCATATCCTACTCTTGAAATGCCACCATCGTCAGCTGTCCATGTGCCGACTTCAAGCTCAAATTCCTGACCTGTAAAGTTTGTTGCGTTGCATATCAAGTCATTACTTGCCATCTGTTTAAGCATCTTTAAATAAGCTTTATAAAGCGTTGTAAAGTTTTTAATTCCTACAGACTTAGCGTGCTCTGTAACAAGTGCTTTCCTCTGCTCCTTTTCCAGAGCATTATCGCTCTGTTCGATGTATTCAAATGGTACAACTGATGTCAGATAATCCTCTTTTGTAAAATCTATGGTACCCATGGATGCATCACCCCCTCAATATTGTCATCTAGCCATTGCTCGGAACTAGATATGTAATAGTCAATTAGCTTCGCTTCGTCAGCTTTAAGATCTGAGCTGCAGCGAACTTTAAATAGTCCTCTATGTATGTCTGTCACTTTTGAATAATAATCGCTTAAATCGGATTTTAGAGCCGCTGCCACTTTCGAGATTTTGCTATTTAACGCAATTTCCTGCCTCTCTCTTATACTTGGCTTTTTATTTACTATCCCGAGCGAAAAATCATAGTTTAGCTTCGCAATCGCTTGAGAAAATGTAATTCCGTTCAACTCCATGGCGAGCGTAATCAAGTCCCCTTTTGCTCCACAACTCCAGCAATGATATACCTTTTCCGTATAGCAAAAGTTATTGTGCTTACCTTTGTGAATAGGACACGGAATCCTACCCTTTGGGCTTGTTCCGTATCCATACATTCTGAGGACATCCTCAATGGTCAGTGCGTTTATTATTTTCTCTGCAACTCCATTCATTTCGAGTCCTCCAATAATCTAATGATTTCCTTGCCGGTGTTTGCCTTGCTGCAAAATACATACTCTATACTGTGTTTGTGCTGCCAGGCTGACAGGATTCTATAGATTTGCAAGCCTATAATCTTACCGAACCTTGGTTTCCACATCATCACATCTTCGAGCGATTGTATTTTCTTCCCATCAATTTTGTCTTGCTCGACAAGGATATACATCTTTCCACCGATTTCATCGAGTCTCAGCAACTCTCGTTTGAATCGGTCATGCTGAGATGTTGCATTTTGAGCAAGCTCAGCTATGTTCTGTTTTCTGTCAATAATGACGAGTGGCTTAGATAGATCGCAATAGTCCCCAACAAACATCTTGCTTGAGATGTATTTAATTCCCTGTCGGTCAAACTCTGCTATTATCTTTTTAATCGCTCTGTCTTTCTCCCTCGTATCAATCTGTATAATCATGATGCACCGCCTAGAATGGCACATCGTCATCGATTGCCTCGAATGTATCCTTTGGTGACTCAGCTGGTGCCTTTGCCTCGTTTTTACTATCAACGAATGTAAAATCATCAACCATCAGATTCCAGAAATACTTGTTTTCCGATTTGCTACACTGCATCGAACCATGGACGGCAATCCTGCTGCCTTTCGCAAAAAACTTGTTAATCACCTCAGCTCGCTTGCCAAACACGGTACAGTTAAAGAAATCGGTTTCTTCTCCAAATTTACGATTAACTGCTACCGAAAAGTTACATAAAGAACTAATCTCACCTTTTGCATTTGTATATGTCTTTAATTCAGGGTCTCTCACTAATCTACCGAAGATGTTAATACTATTCATTTGCCAGCTCCTCCAAAACTTCAATTCTGCTTAGCTTTTTTGTCTGCCTACAGTAAGCACATTTTTCGCACCTTTTCGGCTCGATTAGTCCGCTTTTTATATCAGCAAAATGGTCGACATAATGTTCAACGATCTTTAATGCAGCATCTAGCTTGTACTGTGGAACCTGGAACAATCCTAAATCAGCTCCATCCTTCTGCTTTGTCGCACCAGCAATGATAAATGGCAGCCTCTTGCCTGTACTTGCCTCAACTACTGCCTGGTAAATGGCGCCCTGAATGTCGTACCCCCACGCCTCTACGAAACTAACTCGTCCAAGTTCCTCGACATATACCGGCTCAAAATCACGCATTACCTTTAGATCTACGATTGCCTTCCCTTCGTGGTAGCTATCGATTCGGATTTTAAACTCGTGCCCAAACAACTCGGCAGTCATAATTACTTGCTTTTCACCGCTCATGTATTTCATAAACATTTCATCTCGCTCGAGTCTGTTTATAATCTCATTCGCTTGAGTATACTCAGCCTTTAGACTTCCGTCTCGTTTAAGGATTTCCGGGTGCTGCGCCATGAAAAGATCTAAAGTTCCCTCAAAGTGTGCGTCAACATATGATCCAACCAATAGCGCAGTGCTTGTTTCTTCTTCTGTTTCTCCACTAATTCTTGCCATAGTTGAAGCTTCGCACTTCATGAATGATTTAAACTGAGACGAGCCGAAGTATTTCAGCTCGTTTTCTTTGTCAAAATAGTTTTCTCTTGTTAGCATTTAACTGCCTCCTTACAAATAATTAATCTCGAGTTCATCCGAGTTGGTTGTTCTTGTTGCAATAAACTGCAAGCCCTTCTCTTTGCACTTTGCGTATAACCTTTCACGGTTCGAATCAGACAGTCTTTCGACGCCATCTATGAGGATAACCTGCAGGCTGTTTGGTTTAGATAGTGCCACATCTACACAGAGCTCAAGCTTTTCTCCCTCGGATAAGTTTGTGACTGGCAATCCATTTATAAGCGGAATTCCATTCTCAACTGTTAGGCCAGCAACTGGCAGTGTAGCCGTCTCAAGAATTTCGCCAGGAAGCTTACGAGCAAGCTCAATCTTTCTTGTAAACTCATTTGATACCTCTGTAAGCTGCTCTGTTTCTTCTTCCTTTGCCTTGAGGCGAGCGTATTCGTTTAAGTGTCTTTTCATCTCTTCTGCTGTAGATATTTCGTCCGATAACGCAGTAGTATCAACTATCGGCTTATCTATATATTCGTTAGCAGTACCTATATCCTTTTGCAACTTTGCAACCTTTGTCTCAAATTCAGCAATCGCAACACGATTCTTATCTTCCAGCTTTGCGTCAAGTCCTTTGAGTTTCTCTTCCGTAGCGAGCTGTTCTGCTTTGAGTCTTTCGATGTTTGCCTTTAAACTCTCTCTTTCTGATGCAATCGCACGCTCATTTGATGAGATGCTAATTTCTTTTTCGGCTTCATATCCTCGCATTTTGTTGTCATATGAGTCCTTAAAAGCTTTTGCTCTCATTATCAGATCGTTGCTTTGTCTTATCTTCTCAAGCTCGTGATACTTCGCTGATAAATCAAATGCCTCCCATTTATCAGCCTGATATCCGCTTGGAATATCCTTTGAGATGTCTTCAATCAACGCCCTGTTATTTCTGATATCGCGATTCACGTTCTGGCGCTCCTGAAAGTAGTAACCCTTTTCGGACTGGATATCATTCAGCACCTGCAAAATATTTTGCTCATAATTGACATCCGGAGGGATTTCCCCAAACTGATCCCTTATCCAGTTAAGGTCCCAATCATACTCAATTAGATCCAGGATTACACGATTCTGCTCTGCCTTTGTCATCTGGGTGAATTCGACTGGGTTGAGCTGCAGTGGTGTGAATAGTGTCTTGAGCATAGACTCAGGGCTACCTATTTCTCGGCCAGCTTCTTTGACTGACTTATAATCAGCCTTATCCTCTCCCTCTTTTTCTCCATTTCGTATGATATAATCTCTATCAGACTGATTTGTTAGAGCATATCTGATTGCATCAATCACGGATGTTTTCCCCGTTCCGTTTGAGCCAGATAGCTCTATGTTTCTTCCATCAAGTTCGGTTTCGCTGATTCCAAACAAATTTTTAATCTTAATCTTAGTTATTCTCATCGTTTAATATATCTCCCTCTAAATCTGCTTTCTCCTGCTCTGCTTTGACTTGCTTTGCACAATCCATGCAAAGTGTTCGTCCAAATTTACTCTTCGAACTCTGCGCAATAGCCCTTGCCGTGTACTTACCTTCATCTGTAATTTGGCATCCGCACTCATCACAGAAATATTCATCTTGTT
>ERZ772769.47-NODE-47-length-30042-cov-4.1495_pt1 | contig 30042 bp, 37 predicted proteins | sample MGYA00580987_ERZ772769 | MGnify/ENA primary metagenome ERZ772769 (study PRJEB29015, sample SAMEA2738043) | human oral metagenome | biome: human oral; feature: human-associated habitat; material: saliva | place: China | collected 2234 ...
TGAGGTCTCTGGCAACGCTTGGGTCTATGGCAACGCTGAGGTCTCTGGCAACGCTCGGGTCTCTGGCAACGCTGAGGTCTCTGGCAAGGCTGAGGTCTCTGGCAACGCTTGGGTCTATGGCAACGCTGAGGTCTATGGCAACGCTCGGGTCTATGGCAACGCTGAGGTCTATGGCAAGGCTGAGGTCTATGGCAAGGCTGAGGTCTCTGGCAACGCTGAGGTCTATGGCAAGGCTGAGGTCTCTGGCAACGCTTGGGTCTATGGCAACGCTGAGGTCTCTGGCAACGCTGAGGTCTATGGCAACGCTGAGGTCTCTGGCAAGGCTGAGGTCTATGGCAACGCTGATTACATCGTATTTAAAAATCATTGGTCTAGTGGAAGATATTTTACGTACACAAAATCAAACAAGATGTGGAAAGTTGGATGTTTCTACGGAACAGGTCAAGAGTTGATTGAAAAAGCATACAGAGATAGCGAAAACAGCGGAAAGAATTACGAAGCGTATGTAAAATTCGTAGAAAAATTAGAGGAGATTAACAATGAAAAACACAATTAAATTATCAGCAATCGCATTCGCAGCAGTTAGCGGACTGCTTATTTCAAATCATGTGCTGGCTAGCGAAGTCAGCAAGGACGGAACTGAAATCACGGTTACAGATCCAACGGTCGAAGTGCAGAAGCAGGGAGACAGCTTCTACGACAAGGTAGACGTGACTGTTAAAACGGACATTCCAGACGATGTGGAAATCAACCAAGGCGACACGCTAACAATGCCGCTTCCGCAAGAGTTGGAACTAGAAACTAACTATGAATTTGCAGTCACTAATAACGAGGGCGCAGAAGTTGGTCAAGCCACTGCGAAAGCCAAGGAAAATACAGTGACTACAGTATTCAACGACTATTTCAAAGAACATCCTTTGAATAAGTCAATCTCGCTGAACTTGCAGACAAAAATCAACTCTGAAATTGTCCGTGAAGAGGGCAAGATGAATTTGAATTTTAGCGGTACAATCGTTGAAATGGAAAGTGGCAGCAAGGGCGACACTAACCCTAACGAGGAACTTTATAAGTGGGGTTATCAGGACAAAGAAGACCCTAACGTCGTCCACTGGGTCGCTCGCATCAACTACCGAAAGGCGACCATGAACCGTGTCAGCGTGTCTGATACTTGGGATAATGAAGCCCGGTATGTTCCAGGCAGCATGAAAATCAGCTATCTGCATTCTGCCAATCCGTGGACGTATGCATGGCCGGGCAATATGGATATGCTTAGCATGCGTGAGAATGGCTTTGACTATTATGTCGGCTTCTTAAACAATGTCTTAGTCTTTGAGTATAGCACTCGCTATGCTACACAAGCGACTGTGCCAACAAACACTATCAAAGTAACTGCCAATGACTATTGGATTGAGCATAAGGTTGACTATAAGTGGGTATCTGGCAGCGGTACAGCAGACGGCAAGAACCGTCCTAAGCCAATCTGGGAAATTCCAAACGAAGCGCCGCAGGTTGACAAGCCAGAGTTGAACATCAATGACATTCCTCTGATGCCACCTGCTCCGATTTTGGATAAACCAGAACTTGATTTGAACGATGTTCCGCTGCTTCCACCAGCACCAATCCATGAACTGCCAGAGCTAGTAATTCCGGACGAACCGAAAAAGCCAGAATTACCACCTAAAACGCTCGAAAAAGAGCCACCCGCTCCAAGCACCAAGGAAGAACCTAAAAATGCAGTAGAGAGCAAACTAGAGGCCTCTGCAAGAGAGCTGCCGAAGACAGGAGAGGTCAGCAATGTCTTTCTGTCAATCTTCGGTATCTCCTTGCTAATCAGCGGAGCGATGATTTGGCACGATAACAAGAAAAAGTAAGGAGGGGATTGAAATAGCAAATCCAAAAAATAGGCGCTTCTACTGGTTGCAACTGTCCGAGGAGTTCTTCAAATCGAAAGAAATGAAGCTCCTCCGACGGCTTCCAGGAGGCGAAGAACACACGATCATCTATCTCAAACTCATGCTAGCAAGTCTGCAAGACGACGGAAATATCTATTTTGAGGGTTTGGCTGACAGTCTGGCAGAAGAAATGGCTCTTATCATCGATGAAGACGCTGAAGCGGTTAGAATGACACTGATGTTTTTAGAGCAAAAGAAGCTATTGACGACATCAGACAATTTTTCCTATAAACTGGAACAAGTACCAGAGATGATAGGCAGCGAAACCGCAAGCGCCCGTAGGGTTCGTAAGCACCGAGTTAAACAAAAAGCGTTACAATGCAACACCGATGTAACAAAGTGTAACGGAGAGATAGATATAGAGTTAGATAAAGAGATAGAAATAGATAAAGATATAAATAAAGATATAAATAAAGAGTTAGAAGTTAGAGTAGAGAAAGAAAAGGGAAACGAAGCTCTAACTGCTGCTGAAATCTCTAAATATTATCAATCTAGAATCGGTCCGATTGACGGCATACAGTATCAAAAGTTAATTGAGTACCACTCATTCGACAACATGGAGCTTGAACTTATTAAGAGGGCGATTGACAAAGCGGCTGATAATGCAGTCAGAAACTTTGGATATGTAAATCGCATTTTGAAAAATTGGGCTCAAAACGGCATCCGAACGATTGCCCAGCAAGATGAAGACCAAAGACGGTATCTGGAAAAGAAAGGCATCTATAAGTCAGATTCTAATATCCCGGAATGGTCTAAGGAGCATCCAGACTACAAGGCACCTGAAGAGCCAACGATACTATCAAGAGAGGAGTTCTTAGCACAAGATGACTAAAATTAACTACGATCAAGTCGCAGGGAATGAATCTCTGTATAAGCAGTATAAGAACACTTTTGCTAAATGGTTCAACATGCAGCTATCCAGAAAGCAATATGTGGAATTTGTGGACGTGTGTCGAGAACATGTGCACATGCACCTCAATCCGTTTAGCATGTGCGCCTACATCCTCAAGCGGCCAGTCGGAGAAATTGTGACTAGATTTTTTCAAAAAGGAGAAAAAACATGACAATACCAGAACTTGAAACGGCTCTACTATACCATGTCACACCAAACGAGCGGAAACGACTGAAATGGTACAAGCAACATGATGTAGTGAAGTTTGTCAAGGAGTTAGGAAAACTTTGGCGGAAATACAAGGGAGAAGAAAATGGATAAATTACAAAAACGGATTTTACAAGCCATTCCTGTAGGAAGTGATCGGCCGAGACCACGGCGGGAAATTGAACAAATGCTCGGCCTGAGCAAGCGCTCTGTAGAAAAGGCTATCGAGCGATTGATTTATCGAGATGGTATTCCTATCGTGGCAATCAAACAAGCCGGGCATAATGGCTATTATCTACCACGGAATGAAGAAGAGCGCCAGGAAGGGCTGCAGGCCTATAAAGGTCAAATAAGGACCTCGCAACGCCGAGTATCAAAAGTTGAATCAGTCGACTTGGTGAAGTTCCACCAGGCACTAAAGGAGGGAGTCTATGCTCGAACCGTTTGATTATGACAAGTGGCTGACGACGCCACCTGAAGAAAAACCAGAGCGTCCGGATCCCGACAATTGGGTTTATATCTCTGGGAGGTGGGTGTATGTGGGGGACGAAGTATGACAGCATACCTACTGAAAGAAATTGATAGATGGCGCTCTGAGTATATTCACCTCGGCCATGAGCTGGGCGAAGTTATCAACGAGCAGCAAGATAGAATCTTGGCACTTAGCCAAGAAAACAAGCGTCTCAAACGTGAAAATTGGAATTTGAAACAGACAAAAAGGAGAAAATAGAATGGCAAATGAAATATCGACACAAAAAGCAAAGCGAGATATATCAATCAATACAATGGACTGGACAGCCCAAGACATCAAACAGTATTTTGACCCAGACAACCTTTTGACGCCGAAACAAGTTGGGATGGCGTTGTCGCTCATTAAAGGGCGAGATTTAAATCCGTTAGCCAACGAGGTTTACATTGTCGCCTATCGTAAAAAGAACGGCGGAACAGAGTTTAGCTTGATTGTATCAAAAGAAGCTTTCCTAAAACGAGCAAATCGCAATCCGCAGCTTGAAGGCTTTGAAGCTGGAATTGTTGTAATTAACGAAAGCGGTTTGCAAGAGGAAAGAAAAGGCGCACTCGTTCTGCCTAATGACGAACTTGTCGGTGGATGGGCTAGAGTTTATCGAAAAGATTTTCGTGTGCCGGTTGAAGTCTATGTCAGCATGAAAGAGTACAACAAAAGCCAGAGCACTTGGAACTCAATGCCGGCTACTATGATACGGAAAACAGCTCTAGTAAATGCACTTCGTGAAGCATTCCCAGAAGACCTTGGCAATATGTATACCGAAGATGACGGCGGGGAGACTTTTGACCGTATTAAAGATGTCACACCGCAAGAAAGCCGCGAAGAAGTGCTAGCTCGCAAGCAGCAGCAAATCGAACAGATGAAACAGGAAGCAGCAGAGCGAGAAGCAAAGCAGCAAGCAGAAGCTACACCATCAGTCGATCCTGAAACTGGCGAAGTGCTAGGCCAAGAAATGGATCTGTTGGAGGGAGAGGAGTTTTAGATGACCGCAAAAACAAAAGATGTGACAGATAGCTTGGAGCTGGTTCCGGTGACTGACTTAAATTTTGACTTTAAACTGACGCCGGCCAAAATTGAAATTGAAGGTAAGGAAGTTCTGGAGCAGGCCCTAGCAGCCTACCAGAAGAAGTATGCAGGATATGTCGTAACAGAGGATACCATTGTCGGCGACACGGCTGTCAAGAACGAGCTAGGCCGAGTAGAGCGCCAACTCACGGCGGCAGTCAAGGAAAAGCTAGACGAATACAGCAATCCGCTTGACGAGGTTAAGGCATGGGTCAAAGACATTCTTGGCCCGGTAAAAGCGCTAAAGGAAGATATTGCAGAGCAAATCAAGAACTTTGAAGCCAAAGAAACCGAAAATCGCAAACAGACAGTCAAGGAAGCTTTTGAGGCTGCAATCGCAGAGAAAGAGACGGACCTTGATATCAACCTCTTTGCCATCCACTTTGACGACCTGGCTAAGAAAAAATGCTTTATGGCTGACAACGTGCGCATTAATCAAGCGACGCTTAAGATTATCAGCGACCTGGTAGCAGAAGAAGCGACTAAAAAGCAGCAACGCGAGACCGGTCTTATACAAATCTCAGAAGCAGCCGGAAAGGCTGGCTTTGGCCCGGCTGTCTATATCAGACATTACGAGCAAGGCGCAGCATTAGGAGATGTCCTGCAGGCCATCCTTGACGATAAGGAACTAGCTGACAAAGCTAAGGAAAAGGCGGAACTAGCAAAGCGCATTGAGGAAATAACGTCTATTGCAGAAGCTAAGAGCCTAGCTCCTCAGAAATACGTTGACATGCTCACGGCCGGCAAGTCTGCCCTGGATGTCATCAACGTCCTGCATGCGGACGCAGCGGAAATGAGGCGGGCTCAAGCTGAAACTGAGCGAAATACGCAATCAGAGGCGGATGATTTACTCTATAATCAATTTTACGGCACCTCAGAAACTCATAGCGAACGTTTTAACCAATCCGAGGGTAATTATACCAAAGAACAAAACAAAGGGCTTAAAACGCAAAATAAAGCGTCTGACGACGTCGGCAAAAAATATGGATTTAAATTCACGGTTGATTTGATTTTCCCAGCGGAGAACGCAAAGGAAACCAAGGAGCAATTTAAAGAATGGCTCAATGCTCACGGAGTGCAGTTTGAGCCTAAATCAAAATCAGTAAAGGTGGAAATGTGAAATGATTGAATTTATCAAAGAAGCAGGAATGGCTCTGCTATGGGTGTTTTTAGGATACCTAGTCGGAGAACGTAATAGCAAAAAGTAATAAAACAACGTGCCGTGAACCACGTAAAAAGCGAACTAGAATTAAGCGTCAGACTTGGACGGATGACGTAAAGGATTTCACCAGCCAAGCCATGCTCACAACAAATTGGCTGGTGGATTTTGATTAGATTATGAAATTTTTAGATTTATTTGCAGGCATTGGCGGTTTTCGTCTTGGCATGGAAGCTGCAGGCCATGAATGTGTGGGTTTTTGCGAAATAGATAAATTTGCTCGTGAATCCTACAAAGCTATACACGATACGAAAGGAGAAATTGAACTGCATGACATCACAGCAGTATCAGACGACACTGTTCGAGGAATTGGACGAGTTGACGTTATCTGCGGAGGATTTCCGTGCCAGGCTTTCAGCGTTGCGGGAAAGCGACAAGGATTTGAAGATACTCGAGGAACTTTGTTTTTTGAAATCGCACGGTTCGCATCTATTCTCAGACCTCGCTTGCTATTCCTTGAGAATGTCAAAGGACTCCTCAACCACGACGGGGGGGATACGTTCGAGACCATTATCGCAGCCTTGGATGAATTGGGGTATGACGCTGAATGGCAAGTGCTTAACAGCAAAAATTTTGGAGTCCCCCAAAACAGGGAACGTGTGTTCATTATCGGACATCTTAGAGGAGAACGTACCAGAGGAGTATTTCCTTTCGGATCGAGTGGCGCAGAAGTTGATATACAAAACGAACAATCAACAAATACCATTACCGCGAGATACGGAGCAGCTCAATCCAATGGATCATACATTATTGAGAGTGAACAAAAGGAATTGAAACTTGCAAAAATGCACGATGGCGATCAGAAACCGGAAATCATCCAGCGAGGTCACAGATACAATCAAGGGAACAAGCATAAGATAGCACCAACGCTCACAAGTAATAGCTATCACGAAAACAACTTTTTGAAAGTTAGTGAAGCAACCGCTCAAGGATACGCAAAAGCAGAAATCGGCGACAGCGTGAACTTAGCATATCCAAACTCTAAAACACGCAGAGGACGAGTTGGAAAAGGGCAAGCTAACACTCTCTTGACAGGAGAAAGCCAAGGAGTAGTCACACCAGACTTCCGCATTCGCAAACTGACACCTCGAGAATGTTGGAGACTGCAAGGTTTCCCAGATTGGGCTTTTGATAAAGCGCAAGAGGTAAATAGCAATAGTCAGCTATACAAACAAGCTGGAAATAGCGTGACAGTCAATGTGATCGAAGCGATAGCAAGGGAGCTAGGATGAAATTAACGCTAAACATTGAGCTGAAAATGCATGATTAGAAAGGAAAATTACATGCACAAGATAAAAGTTACAGAAAACATTGAAGCGCTGATTGAGCGTCAAAATCGCACAATCGAAGTTACTACAAGCCTGCCTTGGGATATTGAAGTGGAATTTGCACATCAAGACCAAGACGTTAGTCTTGACGAGAGCGGTGACATCTTTGAGCCTGTCTTTGAACTGGCTTTATATGCAAAACCTAAGCAAAAATTGGCTCTGACATCATCAGGTCAAGCAAATACGCACAAAAAAGAAGTTGCAGAGATCATGAAGTTTTTTGACTTCGTAAACGATAACAAGAAAAACCTGTTTGAAATGACAGGCGTGATGGGAGTTGTGGAATGAGTTTGATACTATCCATTGACGCAAGCACGAGCGCTACAGGTTGGGCCGTTTTTGACGGCTCACAGCTTGTAGAAAGCGGGGTAATCAAGGCCAATGGCAGCTTTTTAGAGCGAGCCCTAGTGATGGCCTCAGAGTTGCGAAAAGTCCAGCTGCGGACAATTAAAGAGCGAGGAAAACCCTTTGAGTCAATTGCCATTGAAAAGAACAATGTCGGAGGCGTTAATCAGCAATCAGTCATTAAGATTGGTATTGCAACAGGAATCATTCTAGGGAAACTGATAGCTGATGATGTTTACTTTGTCAATGTCTCAACCTGGCGCAAGTACAGCGCTATCAAAGGCCGAGGGAAGAAAGAGCTGAAACAGCAGGCCATCAGCTTAGTTAGCCAACTGTACCAGAAACAAGTCAAGGACGACGAAGCGGACGCAATCATGATTGGTCGCTACTTCGTTGAAATGATTGATTTTAAGGACGGACTAGAAAGTCATAGATTGAGCAGGTGACAGTATGACGAAGTCAGATTTAGAGGCTTACAAAATAAGCCTTGAGCGCTGCAGAAATCGACTAGCAGACAAACAGGCGGAAAAAGAGGTCATATCCTCTTTTGGCCATGGAGTAGCAACCAGACGCAGGGAACGGATGCGTGAGAACATCCGAAATTTAGAAGAGAAAATCAAGGAGTTGGAAGATGACTGAAACCAATGTCCAAAAATTTTACAGAATTCTAGCTGAAAAGACCAAAACTTTCGGCACGAAGAAAGAAATGATGGCACAGCTAGGGTTTGAGGGTGCGAAGCTGAACTCTGATAGAACGAGACTTAATAGTGATGAAAGAGCAGGGCGCTTTCCACCAGTTAGGCTGATGATTAAGCTAGACAGCTTGTTTGATAAAGAGTTCCTTATCACTTGCTTGCGTGAGAAGATGGACTGCAAAACAGTTGATAAACGTTGGGCAGCAATCGCACAAGATTACATCGACGACAATTCAAAAATCGGGGGGGCGACGAGCGACAGCGAAGCGGAGCGACAGCGTAAGCTAAGACGCAGATTGAAACGTGAAATGTACCTAGAGAGGTCTTTTGGAATTTAAAGAGGAGGAAATATGCAACAATCAAGAATTGAGAGACTTGAGCACGAAGTAGCCAGGCTGCAGATATTGACAACGTTGGCCATGGCAGTTCTCATCGCAACACTACTAGTCTTTATTTATGCAACTCAAGGACAACTTAATCAAATTAAAGAACTAACAACAAGGCTGGAGCAAGTGGAAGGAGCAAACAGATGATACCGAAATTTAGAGTTTGGGATAAACGTTTTTCGGAGTTTGTTGAAGATTTTTTTGTAAGTGAAGACGGCAAAATCTACAAAAAAACAAAAGATACTTGCTATGGTTTTGCTATATCAAGAGAGACAAGCGATAAAATTATCCTCATGCAATCAACAGGACTCAAAGACAAGAATGGCAATGAGATTTTCGAGGGGGATGTTGTCCAATATCAAAATACCAAAGTTCCATCTGCTGACAGTAAAGGAGTTATCAGATATTTTGATAATTGGGCCATGTTTGGGATTGATATAGAATACAACGAACCAAGAGCGCTATTCTTCAACGGCTTGGCCGACCACATATCATTAGAGGTCGTCGGCAACATCTACGAAAATCCAGAATTGATTGAATAGAAAAAAGGCCGACACACTGCAGCCCTTCGGTATATTTTCGATAAACCTATTATACCACAAAAGGGAGGCAAAAAGTGAGTAAGGCTAAAGAATTATTAAACGAGCTACAAAGTCTAGATTTAGATATTCAGAGCAGGATAGATGAAATCAACGAGCTTGAAGCTGGTTTGCTTTCAAGCCCTAAGTTTAAATCTGACAAAATCAAAGGAGGACCAACTCGGAAAATTGATGATGTCTACTGCCAGCTTATCGTAATGAAGGAAGCCATAGAACAGGATACGAGTGAAATCATCATGCGAAAGATTGAACTTGGACGGATGATCAATAAGCTGAAAAATCCAAGACATAGGACGGTACTTAGAATGACTTATATCATCAAGCAAGACGTCTTCGATATATGCGATAAACTAGACATCAGCCAGAGTTCTTACTATTCGCAGCGGAAGACTGCTATTGAAGAACTGGATAAAATTCTGGAATAATTTGGAATAACTTAGATAAATCTGGTGTGCACTGTGGCTCTGATGTGCTAGAATGGTAGTATCAAGAATTAAAGCAAAGGCACCTTAGGCAACAGCCTAGAAAAGCTTCGACAAAAACTGCCAGCTTGGGTTACTGGTGGCGATAGAGTAGGATGTTTTAATATCGCAAGGCGAGGTAATAAATACCTTGCTTTTTTTATTCCACAAGAAAGCGAGGTAGTCCGGTGAGTGGGTAATCTTACGGTTAAGCAAGAGAAGTTCGTCCAAGGTATAATCTCCGGACTATCTCAGAGGCAGGCATATAGAGAGGCTTATCCATCAGCCAAGAAATGGCAAGACAACGCTGTTGATAATCGAGCCAGTGAGCTATTTAAGAATAGTGAGGTTTTGGTTAGGTATAGAGAACTTCTAAAACAGTTCTCTAATATGTCCTTGTGGTCTAGGGAGCAGGCCTTCAATGAATACGAATGGCTAAAAAATAAAGCTCGGGCCAGCATTGAAAAAGACGGTATCAGGCAAGCTAACTCTAACGCTTTCCTATCTGCTCTGGACGGCATGAACGAAATGGCATGGAAGGATCTGGAGCTGACAGACGAGAAGTTGAGGAAAGAAATCGAGCTGCTTAAGATTAAGATCGAAAGTGGCCAAGGATCTAAGTCTGATACAAGTCTCATGACGGCCCTTTTGGAAGCCGTGAAAGGCGGTGACTAGCTTTGGATATAACCTTTTCTAAGAAGCAGCTAGACATCATCAAGCGACCCTTTAATTATGAGTTAGAGGTTAATGAGGGGACACCTCGGAGCGGTAAGACTACAGCTGGCCACTTTCGATATGCCAGGTATCTGATTGAGTCTCCAGACGAAAATCATTTAATAGCTGCATACAACCAGGAGCAAGCTTACCGCCTCTTCATCGACGGTGATGGCACAGGTCTAATGCACATTTTCGATGGCGCTTGTAAAATCAAGCACGACGAGCACGGCGATCACTTGCTGATTGATACGCCTAACGGTCAGAAGAGGGTGTATTACAAGGGTGGTGGCAAGGTAAACAGCGTTGGCGCTATAACTGGTATGTCGCTAGGCTCTGTGGTTTTCTGTGAGATTAACCTCTTACACATGGATTTCATTCAGGAAGCGCTGCGGCGGACCTGGGCGGCCAAACTACGGTATCACCTAGCAGACCTCAACCCTCCAGCTCCTCAACATCCAGTCATTAAGGATGTGTTCGACGTACAAAATACACGCTGGACACATTGGACCATGGACGATAATCCTATTCTTTCTGATGAACGGAAGCAATCCATCATTCAATCGCTTAAGAAAAACCCTTATCTCTATAAGCGGGATGTACTCGGCCAGCGTGTCATGCCTCAGGGTGTCATATACGGCCTGTTTGACCTTGAAAAGAATATCAGCGATATATTGGTCGGACAGCCTGTAGAGATGTATTTCTGTGGCGATGGTGGCCAATCAGACGCAACATCCATGAGCTGCAATGTCGTGACAAGACACAGAGAAGATGGCAAGACTTTCTTCCGTCTCAACCGTGTTGCTCATTACTACCATAGCGGAGCGGATACAGGACAGGTTAAAGCAATGTCCACTTATGCAGTCGAGCTCAAAGCATTTATTCAGTGGTGTGTTAGCAAGTACCAGATGCGCTATACAGATGTCTGGATTGACCCGGCTTGTAGGTCTCTGAGAGAGGAACTGCATAAACTAGGAATACAGACCAGAGGAGCCATGAACAACGCTCATGATGTCAGCAGCAAAGCGAAAGGTATTGAGGTAGGGATTGAACGTGGTCAAAATATTATCTCATCTGGCCAGTTCTTGCTTATCAATCACTCTGAAGAGGATTACGATCATTATCATTTTTTGAAAGAGATAGGTCTCTACAGCCGAGATGATAACGGCAGGCCGATTGATAAAGATAACCACGCAATGGATGAATATAGATATAGCGTGAACGTGTTCTATACACGCTACGCCAATTTTTAGCAACAAGGAGCCAGTAAATGGGCATCATACAGACTATTAGAAATCTATTTAAGAGAGGACAGTACGCAATGACGACAGACAGTCTGACAAGCATTACAGACCACCCCAAAATCGCTGTCACTAGCGCAGAATATCGACGCATTAACGATAATCTGAGGTATTTTCAAAGCAAGTGGCCTAAGGTTGAATATCTCAATACAGATGGAATCAGGAAGCATAGGAAAGCCAATCATTTGCCGATTGCACGAACAGCAGCTAAGAAGATTGCAAGCCTGGTATTTAACGAGCAGGCAGAAATCAAACTAGATGACGATATTGCTAACAAATTCGTCCAGAAGACACTGACAAACGACCGCTTCAACAAGAACTTTGAGCGCTACCTAGAAAGCTGCCTAGCACTAGGCGGCCTTGCTATGCGTCCCTATGTGGATAATGACCGAGTGCGGGTGTCATTCGTTCAAGCGCCGGTGTTCTTGCCTTTACAATCCAATACTCAGGATGTATCAAGCGCCGCTATCGTGACCAAGACGGTAAAGTCTGAAGACAAGAGAAATGTGTATTACACATTGATTGAGTTCCATGAATGGGCAAGGGATGGGAAGTATATTGTCACGAACGAACTTTACAAGTCAAAGGATGTTGATAAGGTTGGCGATCGTGTGGCTTTGGCCGAACTTTACGAGGACCTTGAAGAAACGGTAGAACTTGACGGGTTATCTCGCCCGCTCTTTACTTACCTAAAACCACCAGGGATGAATAACAAGGACATTAACAGCCCTCTTGGTTTATCTATCTTCGACAATGCCAAGAGCACCATCGACTTTATCAATACCACTTACGATGAATTTAAATGGGAAGTCAAGATGGGGCAGCGCAGGGTAGCAGTGCCTGAAAATCTAACTGAGACAAGGATGGTTTCAACAGATGGTGATGTTCGTACAGTCCAAAGATTTGACAGCGAACAGAATGTCTATCTGAGACTTTCGACAAGCGATATGGACGGAGGTCAGCTCACAGATCTAACAACTCCTATCAGAGCCGAAGACTATATCAAGACAATCAACGAAGGTCTGAGTCTCTTTGAGATGCTTCTAGGAGTATCTGCAGGGATGTTTACCTTTGACGGCCAGAGCTTGAAGACGGCCACAGAAGTAGTCTCAGAGAACTCGGATACTTATCAAATGCGCAACAGTATTGTGAGCCTGGTAGAGCAATCAATAAAAGAGTTAATCATCTCAATATGTGAAATAGGCAAGCTTTATGACCTCTATCATGGAGAAGTCCCGAAGATGGCTAATATTACAGTCAATCTTGACGATGGCGTCTTTACGGACAAAAACAACGAGCTGGAATACTACACCAAGGCGCTGGCAAGCGGTCTTGTGAGTCGTGAGTATGCCATCCAAAAAGCGCTGGGAGTTTCTGAAGAGGAAGCCAAGAAGATGATTGTAGCTATCCAAAACGAAGCTCAGGCGGCCGCTAATCAAGCCAGAACTCAAGAAGATATTGATATTTACGGAGAATAAGCAACATGGCCAAAAGCAAGAAGAAACCAATCAAACTGAATGATGAACAGCTCTTGCTAGAGGCTAGCCAAGCAGCGGACATCTACCACCAGCTAACCTTAGACCTCTTTGACCAGGTCATTGATCGATTAAAAGAGAGGGGGACGGTCAGTCTTGAGGATAACCCCTATATCTGGCAGCTTGAGAAAATGTCAGAAATGGGTTTACTCAACGATGACAATGTCAAGCTCATTGCTGAGCGGTCGGGCATTGCTGAGAAGCAACTTAGGCACGTTATAGAGGGCGAGGGATACAGGGTCTACCAAGACACCAAGCAACAACTCTTAGATACGCTGGGAAAGTCTGGGAGTGTTGTAAATAGCGAACTTCAAGACCGCCTTGCTTCGTATGTTGGCCAGACCATGAGCGACATCAGCAACCTTACAAATTCAACCCTGCCGGCCAGTGTCCGAAGTGTCTATCAATCCATGGTTGAGGAGTCCGCGGCAGCTGTTATAACAGGTTTAAAGACCGCTGACAAGGCCATATCAGACACTGTCATGAAATGGGCCGACAATGGCTTTTATGGTTTTACAGATAGCTCAGGGAAACGCTGGAAAGCAGATACTTATGCCAGGAACCTGATTAAATCAACCGCCTGGAGGACATACAACGAGGCTAGAACAGCACCGGCTGAGGAACTCGGGATAGATACTTTTTACTATTCACAAAAGCCAGCGGCCCGAGAAATGTGTGCTCCTCTACAGCACAGGATAGTCACCACTGGAAAAGCTCGGACGGAGCATGGTGAGAAAATTTTGGCTCTGGATGACTACGGTTACGGAAGTCCCGGAGGATGCCGAGGCGTCAACTGTAGCCACGTCATGACACCTTTTGTAGTTGGAGCTAACTACAAGCCTGAACTTGGTCCAGACGTAAAGGATATCACGCCGGAGCAAGCGATAGAAAACGCCAATGCAGAGGCAAAGCAGAGAGCTCTAGAGCGTTCTATCCGGAACAACAAGGAAAAGCTGCATGTGGCTGAAAAGCTAGGGGATCAGGAGCTTATAAGCCGTTACAGGAACAAAGTACAAATCCAGCAGGGAGCCATGAGGCAATACCTGAAAGATAAACCATTCTTACACCGGGACTATAGTCGGGAGAAATACTACAGCGACCCCTACACGCAGGCCAAGAAAGAGGTTAGGCTTAGGGAAAATCTGGCCAAGCTCGAAAAGCGCAGATCAGAGCAAAAAGAAATGCAGAAAAAGTTCAATTTTGCTGTTGAAAGTGGTATAATTAAGACAGAAATTAACAACGAGCATTTTGAAAGGCATGTCAAAGGGACTAAGGGGTATGAAGATTATCTAAATCTCAACCTGGCCAAAGGAAAGAACATGCCAAGTTATCTGACAATCACAAAAGAAGAATGCCAGAAATTAGTGGATCGCTATGCTGGAACTGGACAATTTAAGTACAATCCAAAAACAGATAAAATGCAGGAAATCATCTCACAAAACAAACCTATCGGAACTTATATAGACCCTAAAACTGGGCAAGTTATCGAAGATGTTACTGATTTCCGCATTCATTACAGTAAAACCGGTGCGCACATCGTACCAACTATCAAAGGGAAAGGGAAACGAAAATGAGTAAGAAGTTATGGAATTATCTACGCTCAAAAGTTCGCGTAGTTGATATTAATGGCAATGTCATTAGCGGACTTGTTACGGATTTTGTCGATGAAATGGATAACGACGAACAAGACGAAATTACTATCATCGTTGACAAATCAACCCCTGACAGCCCGACCGAAGTTTCTCTATATGAGAGAGATATCTCATCAATCCAAGTAATAACTGGCGCATAGTTAAATCTAGGCGCTTTTCTAACGTTTAAAAATCAAGACTGGCTTTGCCGGTCTTTTTTCTTGCCCTGGAGCATGGCGTAAAACTGTCTGAATTCGTCCATGTGACGTAAAAAAGGAGGTTTTAGACATGAGTTTAAAACGAGAAATGTTAGTCGAAGCCGGCATTGAGGATAAAGAGCAGCTTGATAAAATCATGGCAGCGTACGGGTCAGGGATTGAGTCAGCGAAGTCCGGATTGCAGGCAGAGATTGACAGTTACAAACAGCAACTTGAACAACGAGACCAAGCTATCAAGGACTTACAGGACAAAGAGGGAGCGAGTGAGGAAGCCAAGAAGCAGCTAGCAGACCTACAGGCTCAATTTGAAACCTACAAGACGGACAGCGAGGCTAATCTTGCACAGTTGCAAAAGACCAATGCTGTAGCCCTTGCCTTGAAAGATGTAGGAGCTTACAACTCTGAGGACCTCATGAAGTTTATTGACCTAGACAAGATCGAACTAGGCGAGGATGGGAAACCAGTCCTAGAAGAAACTATCAACGGTCTTAAAGAGTCTAGCCCTTACTTGTTCCAACAAGGACAAGAGCAAGCAAAGCCGCAACCGCGCTTTTCAGCTGGTGGAAATCCACCTGCAGATCCTGGCGCAGAATTATCGGCAGAAGATAAAGCCTTATTCGCTGGCTTCGATAGCGTATAAAACCAAAATAAAGAAAAGAGGAAAAACTAAATGGCAGTAAATTATGCAGCTAAATTTGACAGCAAAGTTGATGAGCGCTTTGCTAAAGAAGCCCTATCTACAGGTATCATCAACCAAGATTTTGAATTCACAGGGGTTGATACGGTAAAAGTATACTCAGTACCAACATCTAAGATGAACGATTACAAGACAACTGGTCAAAATCGTTACGGAGAAGCCGAAGAACTTGGTAACACAGTACAAACAATGGTGTTGACAAAAGACCGTTCATTCACTTTCACTATCGACAAGAAATCAGAGCAGGATACAAATGGCGTAATGGAAGCCGGCAAGGCTCTAGCTCGTCAGTTGTCAGAAGTCGTGATCCCTGAAATCGATACTTACCGATTTGCAACTATCGTGGCTGGAGCAGATGCTGAACATGTTGCAACTGGAGCGGTGACTAAGACTAATGCCTATGAACTCGTTCTTGATGGACAAGTGAAATTAACAGATGCTTTCATCCCAACAGCTGGACGCGTTCTTCATGTCTCTCCTAAATTCTACAAGTTAATTAAACTTGACCCAACTTTTGTAAAAAATTCTGACCTTGGCCAAGAAATCACAATTAAGGGCCAAGTTGGTATGATTGACGGTTTGCCAGTAGTCTTGACGCCTACATCACGTTTGCCTCAAAACGTAGAGTTCGTTATCGCTCACCCTGTGGCTACTACATCTCCTGTTAAGTTGGAAGACTACAAGATCCACGACAACCCACCAGGAATTAACGGAAAGCTCGTTGAAGGGCGTATCCGTTACGACGCTTTCGTTCTTGACAACAAGAAGAAAGCTATCTATGTTCACAAAACTGCTTAAAGGAGATAAGTGATGGCTAATACCGAAATCGATAAAACTGTATTGGAAGAGTCTAAAGATGACAATGCCATTTCCGAAAGAGTCGACGTCACTTTAACTAAAGACGGGGTATCTTTTACTCTGTCTGATCCTTTTGTGATTTCGGCTTTTGAAAAACAAGGCTACAAGAAGGAGGTTTGACTAAATGGCTAGTTATATAGCAACTAAGAACTTCTACATGGAAAAGTCTGACCGTCAATTTGATGAAGGAAAGGTCTATGACCTGCAGACATACGAAGCGGACGAAATCAACAAGCAAATCACAGCTGTTTATGGCGAAGAATGGCTGAAATATCGTGAAGAAAGAATCGGAGAGGCTGATTCAGCCTCTTAAGGAGGTGTTAAATGGCCTATTTGACCAAACAAGAGTATAAAGACCTCGGTTTTGGCGAGACGACAGACTTTGATAGTTTGCTTAAGCGTGCTGAAATGGCTGTAGATCTCTACACTCGGGATTTCTACTCTTACAATGACTTTGAGCGTGATTTTGAGCCAAGGCGGCGGGCTGTAAAGCGAGCTGTTGCCTTTCAGGTTGCCTATCTGGATAGCACGGGCATCATGACGGCCGAGGACAAGCAGGCAGTGGCCAGTATGTCAGTAGGTCGAACATCTGTAAGCTATCAAAACAGCTCTCAGAGCTCATCTCAGGGGCTTTCTTTAGCTGCTCGTTATAATCTATCTCGGGATGCAGAAAACTGGTTGAAATCGGCCGGATTTGGATTTGTGAGGGTAGAATATGATAGATAAGAGAATGCTTCCTGACTCTGTTAAAATTCAGAAGCCGGCAGGAAAGGATGACTGGGGCAAAGAAACCTATTCAGAGCCCTTGTTGCTATCCCCTTGCAAGTTTGACCGAGTCTTATCACACACAGGAGCCGGAAGCAACAGAAGCGAGACGAAGCCATCAACGGTGATTGTTTACCCTCAATTCTGTCCGGTCGAATTGGACAAGTCTTACTTAGGCGGTGTCGTTGACGATGACGGCACCATCTATCTTGTCCGCAGTATCATCCCGCAGTATCATCCGCTAACCAGAAAGCTTCTAGCTTATGAAATCGAGGTGATTTGATGTCTGGAGGTGTCAAGGTGTCTTTTAATCTCAAGGGGATTGAAAGAAAGGTCTCTCCTCAGGCTCTGGCCAAAGGAAAGCTAGCCATAGCTAACCAGATGCTCTTGGATATGGAGCAATTTGTTCCTCGCAAAGGAGGAGACTTGAGAGGGAGCGGAAGCGTCCAAAGAGACCGAATTACTTACTCAAAGCCATACGCCAGAGCTCAATACTATGGCAGTTCTTACAACAAGAACAGAAGCTTTAAATTTAGGAGGTATTCAACTCCAGGAACTGGCCCAAGGTGGGACAAGAAGGCATCAGCTATCCATGCGAAAGACTGGTCCAAGGTCGGCCTTAGAGCCATGGGAGTACGAACATGATCAATAACAACGACTTTTCGACGGTTCTGTTAAATCATATCAAGAAACTGAATCTGGCTATACCAGCTAGACTTGACTACTTGGGAGAACATGAGGACTTGGTTATCTATCCGCTGCCAGGTGGCAAGGTAGAGGCAGAAGATATGGCAGGCACGCAGACAGTGAGTCTGCCTTTTGAAATTGCTATCAAGTCGAAGGACCAGTCACTAACCAACGCCACATTGTGGCTTATTAATACTTCTCTATCGCAGCTTGATTTGGACTTGCCTAGTCTGAATCAGTCATACGAATTTTTAGGTCTTGAAGTAGCTAAGCCATTTTTGAATGACTTAGACGAACAAGGCTTCTACATTTATCAGCTGGATATCACAGCCAGCCTCGAAATAGAAAGGAAATAACAAACACATGGCAAAACGCAAAAACGCCCTACGGAAACACTACATCGCTCCGTTTGACCCGGCAACACAAGATACGGAGCCAGCTAAAGAAAAATACAAATGGCTTGCAAAGGACATCACCTCGTCTTCTCCGGAAGTTGATGAACAGACAGATGACTCTGCAGACTTCGCAGGTGATGGAACGCCTGTAGAAACAATCACATCAGTCAAACGCGGACGCTCTTTTGAAGGCAAGCGTAATGACACTGATGAAGCTCAGAATATGATTGCAGATATGCAGGACGAAGTAGGTGATGGCCGCAAAGTATGGTACAAGGAAGTGGATGCTGATGGCAAAAACCAGCGGGTAGGAGTAGCCACTGTCTCTGAAATTGAAATTGGAGATGGCGAAGCAACCGAACATGAAGGCTTTAAAGCCAAAATCATGTGGGATCAAAAACCGAAAAAATCTGCTGTAGTACCTGGTTAAATTTGAATGAGGGCGTACAATATGCGCCCTCTTATTTTGTGTAAAGGAGAAAAAAATCAAATGGTAGTAATCAATTTACGGAACAAGGTAATCCCGATCGATTTTGGAGAGTTTCAGCTTGAATTTTCAAAGAGTGACGAAAACATCGAGAAGATGCAGTCATTCGCTCAAGATCTGCAGTTAGAGGCTCAGAAAATCGTGGACGAGGACGGCAAAGGAGATGTAACCAAAGCAAGAGAAATTCTTAAGCTTGCCTACAACGGTATCTTTGGCGATGGCTCTTTTGACAAGGTCTATAATCTCTCTGGACAGTCCACTGTCGACTGTATTAATTATTTCATTGAGATTATGCAGGGTGTTGAACAGGAGCAAATCTCGAAAGAAAGTCAAGAATTGCTTGATCGCTATCTTGGTAAGTAGCCATGTTTGATTTATCAAGGAGATTTAGAGATGAGCTAGTCCTTGATGATACGAGCTATCCGCTTGACCTGTCTTTTGACAATGTTTTAAGACTCTTCGACATGATACACGATGACTACATCCCTGTTATAGCCAAGCCTATCTTTGCCCTCAAAATATTGCTGAAGACTAGTACTGATGGCGAGAAGCAGGCAACTGATAGTCTTTTGGAACGCTTAGATATTGAAACGGCCTTAGAAATCTATAAACGGATTTCCGAGGAACACGTCGTCATCAAAAGTTCCAGAGGCGAGGTTAAAGAGTATGACTTGGCTGGCAATCTTATTGAACGTACACCAATAGATGATGACGAGGAAGAAGATGAAAAAGAACCGCTTTTTTCTTTGAAATATGACGGTGTTTACATCTATTCCTCATTTCTTCAGGCGTACAATATAGATTTAATTGAGGCCCAGGGTAAACTTCACTGGCAGAAGTTTAATGCTCTTTTAAACGGACTCCCAAGCAATACGAAGTTCGCAGAAGTCCTGAAAATTCGATCGTGGGAGCCTCAAAAAGACGACACTCAGGAATACATCAGCAGCATGCGAAAGCTACAAACAGAATATGCATTGCCAGAAGAAATTGATTACTAACGAAAGGAGGAACTAAATGGCGGACGGAAGAGTCGTTATTCAAGTTGATATGGACGGCGACAGAGCACAGAGCGGCATCAGTAAGCTAAGAGGCTTACTAGGCGGATTGAGCGATACCGGAACAAAGGTCGGATCAGTATTCAAGTCTGTCTTAGGAGCGAATCTAATAAGTGGGGCTCTAATGAGTGGTATCGAAGCTTTGACTGGCTCCATAAAGGGTGCTTTTTCAACAGTCATTTCAGAAGGCGCTGCCCTTCAACAATCGCTGGGAGGAGTCGAGACGCTTTTCAAGGGTTCAGCAGATAAAGTCAAAGCATATGCTGACGAGGCTTTCAGGACTGCTGGGTTATCCGCTAATGCCTACATGGAAAACGTGACAAGCTTTTCTGCTAGTTTGTTGCAGTCTTTGGGCGGTGACACAGAGAAAGCTGCAGACGTAGCCAACAGAGCTATGATTGACATGTCTGATAATGCTAATAAGATGGGGACAGATATCGGTCGCATTCAGGATGCTTATCAAGGATTTGCCAAGGATAACTATACAATGCTGGACAATTTAAAACTCGGTAGAAAAACCATAGCCGAGTATAAACCTAGTGAAAACGGTGAAACCCTAAGAGTAGCTTAGGCAATACCGTGCTAAGCAAGATTTAATTTGACTTCCTTCCGAATGTTTAGTAAAATAAATATAACAAACACTAGGGTAAAGGAAGCGACATGTGGAAGAAAATCAAAAGAAATAGTAACTATTCAATAAGCGAGAGCGGAGAAGTCCGAAACGACAAGACAGGGCATATTAAACAACCATTTAAAAATAAAAAGAATGGTTACTTGACCGTTGATCTCTATAGAAATAACAGATCTGAAAAAGTGCCAATTCATAGATTGGTGGCAGAAGCGTTTATTCCAAACCCAGAAAATAAATTGACAGTAGATCATATAGACGGGAATAGACAAAATAACTCTATCGATAATTTGAGATGGGCTACTTATTCAGAAAATAACTCACGATTTGAAACAATCGGAGTTAGAAGCGAGAAGATTGTAGTCACAAGATACGCAGAGGAAAGAAATAAAAGAGGCGGTGGACATTTAGCGTGGCTAGATGTTATAGATACAATAGAATTTGAAAGCATATCAGAAGTTGCAAAATTCTTTAATTGCACTGTTTCTAATATTTCTCTAATGCTAGAAAAAGGTACTATTGGACAACGTGGAAAAACTAGAGGTTATAGATTTTCTTACAAGAACGGAAAACGTTCTAAAATCTTGAAAGTGTAACGACTATCGAAACAGAGAAAGCACCGAAAGGTGTTTTTTTAATGGAGTAGAGTAGGCTCAAGCGAGCCGAAGCGCTAGGGTGCATTTAATGTGCAAGAGATAGTCTAATCTCTATGGCGACATAGAGCAGTCTTTTAAAAAGACGGCTACAATCTAGCGAATTGTAGCGAATATGTACCGTGTATGGTGGTACCAAGACGGAAATGCAGCGATTGATTAAAGATGCGGCGGCGATGAAAGACATCCAAGACGAGTTGAATGTCTCTGTAGAAGATGGCAACATGTCATTTGGGAATATCGTGAACGCTATTTCAGTTATGCAGAAGAAACTGGAAATTACAGGGACGACAGCTAAGGAAGCTAGCTCAACCCTGAGCGGTTCTTTTGCATCAATGAAAGCTGCTTGGCAAAGCTTGGCCGGGAAGTTAGCTCTGGGTATGGATATAGGGCAATCGCTCAAAAACTTAGTTTCTACAACGTCCACTTTCTTGCTTGGGAATTTTATTCCTATGGTCGGTAATATTATGCGGCAACTTCCTGGTGCTATTTCCAGTGCAATATCTGAAGCAGGGCCGCAGATACAGCAGGCTTTTAAAACCATGATGTCTGGTTTTGGGATAGATGCGGATTTAACTATAGCCAAGCTTTCAATTGCTATAGATAATGTAAAATCGGCTATTTCTGCAGTCGGAAACGCATTCGCAAGTGCCGGAAGCAAGACAGCGTGGCTAAATACTATCAGTAACATCGTAGGTGCTGTTATCAACGCATTTTCAGCGGGAGTTAAGGCTATAGAGAGCTTCGTCAACGCCTTCGCGCAGACTGGAGCGATAAAGGCAGCAAAAGGAGCTATAGACAGCTTAGTTGCTGCTTACAACAATGTAATTACTAGCATAGGAGATGCATCTATCTGGTCGACGCTTGGGTCTGTTATCGGAAATGTGGTAACGGTCATATCAAACGTTGTAAAAGCCATCGGAGACTTCATTGCGGGGTTAGATCCGTCTATCGTTCAAGGGATAACAACAGCTCTAGTTGGTCTTGTCATAGGCTTCAAAGCGTTCAACTTCCTAAAATCATTCAATCCGTTTAGTATTTTCAAACGGAATGCAGCAGATGCATCTAACGGGGCAGCCGAAGCTGTGACACAAGGAAAATCTAAAATCTCTCAAATATTGAATAGCCTAAGTTCGGTTATCAAATCTATCGGTGGTGCGATTAAATCTGCTGCAGTTGGTATCGGAGTAGGTATCAAAGCTGCTTTAGGAGGCGTATCACAAGTTATCATAGCTTTTGGTGCAGCTCTTAAAACCGCAGGAGTGGCTAACATCCTAGCCTTCGGCGGTGCGGTTGCTATCGCGGCCGTCGGTATCGGTGCTGGGGTTGCTATCATCGCGGCAGGGTTCGCATTACTGGCAAGCCAGAGCGAGGGGATAAGCGCGATTATAAACGCGGTAGGCCAAGCCTTTTCTGCCTTTGCAACAGCTATTATCGGCGCATTCGCACAAGCGATTGTAACGGTAGCAGGAGTACTTCCGACAGTTACATCGGCACTTGCCGGGCTATCTCCGTTGGTCGTAGCAGTAGGACAAGCAATAGCAGCAGCTTCGCCATTTGTAACAGCTCTGGGAGAAGCATTTACATCAATCATCTCTGTACTTCCACCTGTTATTACAGCATTAACTGACGGCGCAGCGGCTATCGTAACAGCACTAACACCTATCGTTGAAATTGTAGGAAATGTGTTTACTAATATAGCTCAAATCGTAGCAGATGCTATCGTTAAGATTGTGCAAGCACTAGCTCCATTCATGCCCGCTGTTTCGGAAATGGTACAAGCATTAGCTCCTGTACTGCAGTCAATTGTCGAAGCATTTACGACGCTAGTTAGTCAGATAAGCCCAATCATCGACAGTATAGCTAACCTCTTTAAGAGCTTAGGAGAGTCTATCAAGACTGTTCTTGACGGCGCTAAAGGCGTGATTGAAAGCTTTGGCGGAGCGGTAAGAAATATACTAGACGGAATTTCTGGGATATTCGACGCAATCGGAAACGCTGCTTTAAATGCCGGAAAAGGCTTTAAACTGATGGCCGAGGGCGTGGTCATGATTACCAAGACAAACCTTGGCGATATGGCCGCTAGTCTAGCCGCAGTAGCCACTGGGATTGGTGCGATTGCTGCAAATGGCGCAGGAATAGCAACTGCAGGGAATGGCATGAAAGCACTAGGCCAAGGAATGGCAATGGTACAAGCATATAGCGCAAGCGCTTCTGCTTCGCTTATGTCAGTATCAGCAGTGCTTCCTGCTTTAGCTTCTGGATTTTCAGCATTAGCACCAGTTATTGCCAGTGCTATGGCTAGAGCTGTAACAAGCGTACAGTCTGGCATGACCTTGATAGTGACGGTCATTGTTTCAAGCGCAGCTCGTATGACTGCAGCAGGACTACAAGCAGGCCAAGGTGTATCTCGTGGAGTTACCAATGGTATCCGGTCTGGTGTAGGTCAAGCCACAAGCGCCATGAATACTCTTATATTGTCTGTCCAACGTGTCGGAAATATCGGCGCCAGGAACATGGTTAATATCGGCACTCAAATCGGAAACGGCCTAGCTCGTGGCATGATTGCCGCTTTGCCAGCGGTCACATCAGCGGCTAATGCGCTCGTGGACCAGGCAGAGAGAGCGGCAAAAGCTAGAGCAGATATCCATTCGCCATCCAGGCTCTTTAGAGACCAAGTTGGTCGGTATATCGCTCAAGGTATAGCTGTAGGTATTGAGCAGAATACCTCAGATGTGGTAGACAGTCTTGACAAAGTCCAGCGAGAAATGATGCGCTACAGCTTCCATCCAGAGAAAATGATCAGTCAATCTGCAGGATCTATCACAAGTCAAGTGCAGCTTAAATCAGCCAGTGATCGATTGCAGGGTGGCCAAAATAAGAGCGTCAAGGATAAAGCGGATGAATTTCTTCGCAAGGCGTTAGAAGTGGCAGAGGAAGCCGTGAAGAGACCTGTCTATACTGTTCTGGATGACGGCACACTAGTAGCTAAGACAGGAGAAAAATTCAAAAACTGGCAGGATAATCAAAACTTTATTCGCAACAGGATGAGAGGGGTGGAAATTTGACAAAAATCATGACTTTCAACGGAGTTGATATGTCCAAGTATTTTAAGGTCTTGGATGTTATTATCCCGATAGGAAACACAAGGAGTATCGCAACAAGCGACGCTCCTTTTTTGGGCGTAAACGTTCAAAATGTCAAAATCGGACCCAAGAGAATTAAAGTTAAGATCAAGATGCAAACCAGGACTCCGGAAGAGATGGAAGAGCTGAAAGATGAACTTGCTGGTGTACTGAATGTATCTGAAGCAAAGCGTATCACTTTCAACTTCAAGCCAGGTAAGTACTACATGGGCTTTGCTTACGATGACATTACTCCAGACAATATTACTCGCTGGCTACAAAAAGCAGAAATTGATTTTTTGATCCCAGACGGCGTGGCACATTCTACGACTTACAAGCGAGTCGTGGACTACGAGGAGCGCCAAGGCAAGATGGTCTTTGCGATTGATAATAAAGGAACAGCAGATGCTTATCCGATCATCACGTTTAAAGCCAATGACGAAAACGGCTATTATGGCCTTGTGAGTGAAAGATTTGCTTTTGAAGCAGGAAGCATCGAAGAAGCTGACATAGTGCCATATAAACACTCTGAAATCCTTTGGGACTATGTTTCAGATAATGGCATCATCAAGGCTCTTGCGGACGGTCAGAAGAATGTTGCAATTTTGAATGACAACTCCCAAAACTTGAACGGGACATTGGCCATTCAAAGCGCTTGGGGCAGGCCTCACTTGTTCCTCGCTAATCGTGGAAGCGGCCCTCTTGGTAATCATGCAGGCTCGATTACTTGGGATATCCCTGCTGATAGTGTCGGAGAAAGAGGTGCGCTTCATGAATATATATGGTGGAGACAGATTTTCTGGGTAAATCCAGCTAATCAGTATGGCTTCATCAAGATTTCCTTTACTGGAGAAAATGGCGAGTTTCTCTATGGCGTTGAAACCATTAAGCGAGGAAATGGACTGAATACTGAGTACAACTTCTTGGCTGCTAATGGCAGCGGTGGCTATAAGATAGTCAAACAATGGACATTCTGGCCGACTCATAACGAATCAGAGAATCCGTTCACCCAGAACACAGGTCAATCAGACATTCAACGCAGAGACGACGAAGTCCAGCTGTTTTGGCGAGGTGGTTATCCAAAATTCACCATTCCTGAAATCAAAGGGAAAAAGTCTGTTAAAGTACATGTTGCTTTCGGAGCTTTCGGAGACAAGCCATTACCAACACACATGTATCTCGATAGTATTGTCTACCGCAAAGACTTCGTTAATGGAACAAAGGATATCCCTAATCGATATGCAGCTGGTAGTACAGTCGTCATTAATAGCGAAAATGACACTGTTTTTCTGAATAATCTTCCAGACCTTGACCAAGTAGTCGACGGTTCTTTATGGCCGGTCATTCCTCCTGGTAAGTCAGAAATCGAGATTTTGCAATCTGATTGGGCGAAGAAGAAACCGAGTGTGACGATTGAATTTGAAGAAAGGTGGCTTTAATGCTTTTAACAATCCACGATAGCGCCTTGAAAAAGGTTGCTTTTATTGATAATAACAAGCAGACCACCTTGAATTTCTTCAACGACAAGTGGACACGCTCGCTTGAAAGCGCAACGTCGGTCTTTGAGTTTTCAGTTTTTAAAAAGAAAATCCAATCTGACACATACGTTGAACAAGCATATAAGCACCTCAACGAACGTGCTTTTGTCAGTTTTAAGTACAAAGGCCGGTCTTATCTCTTTAACGTGATGAAGACTGAGGAAAACGAGCAGATTATCAAGTGTTACTGTGAAAATCTCAGTCTAGAACTCATGCTTGAGTATCAAGGGGCATACAAAGCCCCTAAAGCAATGACTTTCACAGAGTATTTGGATGTTTGGGGCACGCTTGGTCTATCTAAAGTCGAACTCGGCATCAATGAGATAGCGGATCAGCGCAGAACTCTGCAGTGGGAGGGGCAAGAAACCTCTCTTGCTCGCTTAATCTCTCTTGCTCGTAACTTTGATGCTGAAATTGAGTTTGAAACTCACTTAAAATCTAATAGCCAGCTTGACCGCTTTGTTTTAAATGTCTATAAGGCTCATAGCGCAGAAAATCAAGGCGTCGGACGCAAACGAAACGATGTTGTCTTAAAGTACGGCAAGAATGTTCGTAGTATCAAGCGAAGTGTTGACAAGACGCAGTTATACAACGCTATCAAGCCAGTTGGACGCAAGGAAGAAACTAAGGAGACCTCAACCAAGGTCGCTAACCCGTCAGCTACACAAGCGGCAAATAGTGGCAAGAAATATACAGGCGGTGGCTTAAACTACGCAGGTCATCCTATGAGCGCAGGGATAGTCCAAACCATCCTCAATCTATGTGTACAGTACAACATACTGCCGTCTGGTATGATTTGTCAGCTCTATCTCGAAAGTTTCTGGGGCGCTTCTAACGTAGCTAGAAATGACAACAACTGGTCTGGTATGTCTGGCTCGGCTCAGACACGACCAAGCGGTGTCAAGGTCACTACAGGAAGCGCTAGACCTGCCAATGAGGGCGGAACATACTTCCACTATGCGTCCGTTGACGACTTCATGAAAGACTATGCTTATCTACTAGCTGAACAGACTAGCGGAGGGCGCAAGTTCTACGGTGTCAAAGGCAAGCAGAACATTGAAGACTACACTCGTGGTCTTTTTCGTGTCGGTGGTGCGTTATATGACTATGCGGCTGCTGGATATGGCCATTATATCGCCTTAATGCGAGATATTCGGGGCGGTGTTAATCGCTCTAACGGCAATATCCTAGACAAGCTAGATGATCTATGGAGACAACCTAACAACCAATTAAGCAGTCCTAGCCAGCCAGTGACAAGAGTAGTCAAAGCTGATAAAACAATCGCTGTTATCAACGAAATGAAAGGCTTGCAAGGTCGGACGGTTGGTAGTGGTCAATGTTACGGTTTGGCAGCTTGGTACTCCATGAAATTAGGCGGCCCCGGTCTGGGTGGTGGTGTAACTGGATTTTCTGGCAAAGTTGGGGCTGGTATGGCTGCGGCTTATATCGGAACAGATTACGCTTGGGCTAATTTTGGTTGGTCAGTCGTGCGACCAAGAGGGACTAATGAGCTAAAGGCTGGTGCTTTGGCAAATATTAAAGCTCATAATGGCTATCAAGGCACAGGGCAGTATGGCCACGTTTCCATTATCATCGCAAACAACGGAAGTACCGTCACGGTACTTGAGCAGAACTATGCAGGCCGACAGTATGTGACACTTGGAACATACAACGCACAAGCGTATCTAGGAGCGATTGAGACACTTTGCTATCCACCAGAGCTAAAGGCAGGTAAGACCGTAGAGGGGAATACTGTAACCGGCGGAACGGTTGATGTGCCAGTACCAGAGATAGAGCTCAAAGAAATATCTATCAGCACAACAGAAGTAGTTATTGACCCTAAGAAGACACAAGAATGGAAGAATGAAAAGGGCGAAGTCGAGTTTTACCTAAAAGGCAGCTTGCTATTCGCTCCGCTTTCCAAACAGCTATATCCGTCAGTTTTGACTGGTACTGAGACAGGCGATAACTGGATACGTAAGGACATGGAAGTCGATACAGATAGCGAAGAAGTGCTTATCTCCACGGCCTTGCGTAATCTTAGGAAATATTGCTATCCAGCTATCACATACGAAGCAGACGGATATTTTGATTTGGATATCGGCGACACTGTCAAGATCCAAGATACAGGGTTTAGTCCTATGTTGGTGCTGGAAGCTCGTGTCAGCGAGCAGCAAATCAGCTTTACCAATCCAAGCGAAAATAAGACGGTCTTTGCGAACTTCCAAGCTCTTCAAAACAAGGTATCTGATAGCTTACTAACTCGCATGGCTAAACTTGCAGAGCAGGCTATACCGTACGAGCTGAAGCTGTCCACTGACCAAGGAACGACCTTTAAAAATCGCACAGGACAGAGCTTGCTCATAGCTACACTGGAGAAGAATGGCAAGGTGTACGAGCCTATCATTTTCTACAAGAAAGGTGACTCTATCATCGGCAGTGGCAGTCAAATGCTAGTCCGTGCGACAGATTTTGAGGGGACTCTGCAAGTGACTGTAGAAGCCTATCTCAATGACGAGAAAGTGGCAACTGCAGAGGTGACTTTCAGCAACGTGGCTGACGGTCAAAATGGTGCGAAAGGTGACAAAGGAGATCCAGGCGCACAAGGCCCTCCAGGACCTAAAGGAGATAAAGGAGCGCTCGACGAGGAACAGCTCAAGCAAGTTAATGACAAGATTGATAGCAAGGCTGACCAAAAGCTGACAGCAGAGCAACTGAACGCTTTAACAGAAGCCATGCAGCTAGCCAAGGCAGAACTCGAAGCCAAAGCCAGCATTGACACGGTCAATGAATGGGTTAAATCCTATCAAGACTATGTCAAAGCAGACGAAGCCGGACGAGCTGCGGCAGAAGCTAAGCTTGTAGCAGCAAGTCAGAGATTAACCAAAGTCGAAAATAATATAGGCGACATGGCCGAGAGGTGGAGTTTCTTAGACCTTTACATGAGCGCCAGCAATGACGGTTTGAATATTGGTAAGAAAGACGGGTCATCCTCCGTTCGTATCGACCACGACCGTATCAGCTTTTATTCTGCTGGCTCTGAGGTGGCCTACATCTCGCAAGGTGTCCTCAAGATTGAAAACGGGGTATTCACTCGGACGCTTCAAATCGGGCGTTTCCGTGAGGAGCAGTACCAACTCAATCCAGACATGAATGTAATCCGATACGTGGGAGGTATTTAAACATGGTCAGAGCTAATTTTAGTGGCGGCTGGGGGCATAATTTACAACTCGATGTTACTTGGGGTGTAAGACGGCAAGACATAGCTGGCAACTATACGATAGTCAATGTATCGGTGCACTTAGTCTCTAATGCCTATGTCTCCATACCGTCTTCTTCAAAGTCTGTCACAGTAAGAGTCAACGGGCTTGCTATTGATACAGTAAATGTCGATGCCGGTATCGGCGGCAATCAAGATAAGAGCTTGTTATCCAAAGACTACCGCATAGACCACTCGGAAGATGGCTCTAAAGAGTTTAGTCTTGACGTTGGTTTGGATATCAACGTTGGCAACTATGGCAGCGCCAGAGTTATCCAGACAGTCAAATTACCATCTATACCTCGAGCAAGCTCTGGGAATGACGTGACGGCTGTCATAGGTCAACCGGTGACGATTAACATTAATCGCAAGCATGAGAGATTTACTCATTCTATTTGGGTTAGGTGCGGAAGTTATGACAAGAAAATCGCTGGCGACGACATAGCAACTAGCTATGTATGGACACCAGAAATGGCATTATGCGAAGAATTCCCTAATACATCTAGTGGTAGTGGACAAGTCACGATTATCACTTACGACGGAAGCAGAGAGATTGGTCGTGATGTTAAGCGGCTTAATCTTTCTATCCCTGATAACGTCAAGCCGACTTTGACAGGCTTCACACTCACAGATGGCAATGCTATAGCAGCCAATATCGTTTCTGGCGGTGAGCACTTCATCAAGATTTTATCTGACATCAGAGTTAATTTTGGTGCAGCTTCTGGGGTTTACGGCTCGACGATTACAGGCTACTATGCGGAAATAGTAGGGAAGAATCAATCAACAACGACCAACGGTGGCGGCCTTGGTTTGATGAACTA
>ERZ772769.48-NODE-48-length-30003-cov-5.64051_pt1 | contig 30003 bp, 24 predicted proteins | sample MGYA00580987_ERZ772769 | MGnify/ENA primary metagenome ERZ772769 (study PRJEB29015, sample SAMEA2738043) | human oral metagenome | biome: human oral; feature: human-associated habitat; material: saliva | place: China | collected 2234 ...
CATATTTATTGTTAATTACATAGAAAATAAGTGGTAAATCCCAGTTAGATGCCATGTTTAAACATTCGTGGAAACTTCCTTCGTTAGTAGCTCCGTCACCCATACAACAAATAACAATGTTACCTGTTTTTTTCATTTTTTGAGCTAGGGCAGCACCAGTACTTAGACCGTGTCCTCCACCAACGATACCATTACATCCCATGTTTCCTTGTTCAAGGTCATAAATGTGCATACTTCCTCCACGACCTTTACACTGACCTGTTTCTTTACCTAGGATTTCCGCCATCATACGATCAATTTCAATTCCTTTTGCAATTGTTTGACCGTGACCACGGTGATTAGAAAACATTAAGTCTTCTTTTCTTAATGGATAAATAGCACCAACGTTTGCTGCTTCTTCTCCTACTGAATAGTGAGTCATACCGTGAACTAAACCACGAGAGTATAGTTTACTCAACTCCATATCAAAATCTCTAATAAGCTGCATTAGTTCGTACATTTCTAAATGCTCTTGTTTAGTTAAATCTTTTGATGTTTTTACCATAATAACCTCCAAAGTTTGTATATATATTAAATGTATATAAATTATTTATTAATCATATATTACACTATTAATATACTATTTTTCACGAAAAATGTCAAATCTATAATCACAATAAAATAATAATATTTATCTCAGTAATATTATTCGGTTCACATACCAACATAAACTCCTTCTGTATTAGTACAGTTTAAAAGAAAGCATTTTCCTTTATAATTCATATACATTTTATTTTTTACAACCTGTCGTAATAAAATAAAAAATATACGGATACAGATTTTTAAAAATAAAAATTATACTATTTCTCTATTTTTTATATATAAATTTTTTTAAATAATTAATATTCCTTTATCTTTTCACTTTACAAATTTACTAAACCTTTAAAGATGCACATTTAAAGCAAAAAATTGAATATGTTTGATTAATTTCTTAAAACTATATAAACATTTTATTTTTGAAAATCTCATGAAAATGTGGTTTAACAGCTTGCATTAGTACAGTATTTTATATATAATTATTATATACAAATTTTCAATTTAGGAGGAATTATAATGATTCTTAATACTATTTGGGAACAACAGTACAATCCTATGGGTAATATTTGGTTATCTGCTGCTGTTGCTGCTCTTCCTATAGTTATATTTTTAATTTCATTAGTAGTTTTTAAACTTAAAGGTTATACAGCCGGAGGTTTAAGTATTCTTAGTGCAGCTATCGTAGCTGCTGTTTGTTACAAGATGCCAGTAGATAAAATCGCTGGTGCTGCAGAACAAGGTATTGTTTCAGGTTTATGGCCTGTTGCTAGTATCGTTCTTGCTGCAATCTTCTTATACAAATTAACAGTTAAAATGGGATTCTTCGATGTAATGAAACAAAGTATCTCATCTATTTCACCAGATAAAAGAATTCAAGTTCTTCTAATTGCATTTTCATTCAATGCATTCTTAGAAGGTGCTGCAGGATTCGGTGCTCCAGTTGCTATTACTGCTGCAATTTTAGTAGGTTTAGGTTTCAAACCTTTACAATCTGCTGCAATTTGTTTAGTTGCTAACATCGCTGGTGGTGCTTATGGTGCAATGGGTATTCCAGTAACGGTTCCAGCTACATTAACAGATTTAGATGCTTTAACACTTGGTAAAAATACATCATTAATCTTATGTCTTGTTACAGTTATTATTGCATTCCTTATCGTATTTATGGTTGATGGATTTAAAGGAATCAAAGAAACATTCCCAGCAATCATTGTTTCTGGTGGTGGTTTCGCAGTAACACAATTTATTTTCTTAAACTTCGTAGGACCAGAACTAGTTAACGTTTCTTCTGCTATCGTGAGTTTACTTGCTTTAATCGTATTCTTAAGATTCTGGCAACCAAAACAATCACTTACTGCTGAAACTAAAGAAATTTCTAAAGATGACAAAGGAACATTGTCAGGTAAAGAAGTTGTTAGAGCATGGACACCGTTCATTCTTTTAACACTATTCGTTACTTTACTAAACACTGGATTCTTCAAACAACTAATCCAAGCTGCAAATCCTAAAACAGGTCAAACAGCGGGAGCTTTAAACTCACTAATTTTCAACTTCCCATACTACATTGATGGCGCAGTTGCACGTGTTGCTCCTATCGTAAAACAACCCACTCCAATTAAAGCAGTATTTAGTTTTGCTCCATTTACTTCGACTACAACAGCGATTTTACTTGCTGCAATTCTAACAATCATTATTTTTAGAGTTAACAGTCGTATTGTTATTTCTACAATTAGAGAAACAGCTGTTGAATTATGGGGACCAATCTTAACAATCTGTTCAGTACTTGCATTTGCTTACATTTCAACTTATTCTGGAATGTCTTCAACATTAGGATTAGCATTTGCTAATACTGGTAAAGTCTTCCCACTATTCTCACCTATCTTAGGTTGGATTGGGGTATTCTTAACTGGATCTGTTGTTAACAGTGGATCATTATTCGCAGGATTACAATCAGTAACTGCATCTCAAATTGGAATTGATCCTTCATTACTTGTAGCTGCAAACATCATGGGTGGAGCTATCGCTAAAATGATTTCTCCACAATCTATCGCAGTTGCAGCAGCAGCCGTTGGATTAGTTAACAGAGATAGCGAAATCTTCGCTAAAACAATTAAATGGAGTGTTATACTTCTTGTTCTTGCAGGAGTACTTAACCTTCTAATTACACTTAGATAATTTTAAGTTAATAAAAAAAGAGATTTGGTAAAATACCAGATCTCTTTTTTATAGGAATATTATGCAGCATGCTTATCGCAATGACAATCTCCTATCTTGCAGTTTCCACATTCGCAATCTTCTTTTGCGTTATGGCATCCACAAGCACACCCTTCTTTACATTCACATGTTCCTTCAACACAGTTTCCACATTTACAATCTTCTACTGCATCATGACAGTGACAGTGGTGTTCGCATTCACATTTGCTCATATTAATCGCCTCCGTATTATTTAATTAATTATTCTATAGTTAAATTTTATTATGTTTTATATAACAAGTCAATAGATTCTCGTCTTAAGTAACTATTACGATTTACAAATATCTAAATCGTAATGAGATTGACTTCGAGTTGAAATCAAATAAAGGTAGAAAAACTACTTTATCGTAGATTTCTACCTTTTTTATTTTATAAGTTATTCACTAATAACTGTTCCAGCAGCTAATATAATTAATGCGGTTGATATACGTAATATTTTTTTCTTTATTTCTATAATCTCTTCAATATTTTCTTGAATTTGCGATGACTTATTATCATCCATGCTATTTTTCTAACTTTCTTATCCGCTAGTAGTTTTGCTATTTTCTTAATCGACATATAAATCATCTCCTGTTATTTATTTCAAATTATTTATTCGATAAATATATTATATACCATCTACTTTAAAAGCACTTAAATCAACTTTAAACTATAATTAAAATTCAAATTTAATTATAATTAAGGTAACATTTTAGTTTTATGATATTTTTTCTATATTATATAGAAGATAATTTCTCTTAGAAATAAATTATACAAAAATATGAAATATTATATTCCCTTACTTGTATTTATTATGTTATAATGAAATCGAAATAAAGAACTTAAAACACATTCAATTCTACTTTTATAATTCTTTATATATTACTTTTCATGTAAAAAAAGGAGGGAATTATATGAAATATAACAAATACTTAATCATCGCTTTACTTATTTTCATTTCACTATTTACAACATTTTTTTATACAAAAAATATCATTTATTTCTACTTAACTATTCCGATACTTATTTACGCTTGTATTATTAGATATTTTCAAGATAAAAATAAGTTATTAATAAAAACTAATATAATCTTAAATCTTTTAAAGTACGAGAACATTCTTTACAGTATTTCAGTAATAATAGCATACTCAATGCCCTTTGTCAGTTTTACCAATAAAATTAACAAAGTAGAATACTACTATACTGTTGGATATACAATTTCTGCAATTTTTCTTTTATTAACTGGAATAATTAATATTAAACGCACTCTACTTATAAGACAAGAACTACGAAAAAACAATTCTAAATAACAAAAAAAGAAATCAGTTCACTATCGAACTGATTTTTTAATTTTTCTTGTACTAAAATATTTATTAAATGACTCTTCTATATCTTTTACAGCTACTACACTTATTAGTAAAACTGCTAGTAGAAAAATTCCTAGTATTATAAATGATGGATTTTCTACATAGTTTATATACGTTACAAATGGAAGACTAGAATAAAACCCAATTGTTAAACTTTTTACGATAATAGCTATAACTAATGTACAAAGTATTAAGATTAAGAATAAATTTAATGATAATGCTGCTAAACAACCAAAGAATGTCGCAACCCCTTTACCACCTTTAAACTTAAAGATAATAGGTTTTATGTGACCTAATAATACTAATACTATGCAAATATATATAATTTTTGGATCAACATCTAATATTTTCAGTAATATAACCACAAAAAATCCTTTGAAAAAATCTACTGCTAAAACAAATAAAAACGATCTAGGACCTAAAACGCGTCCTGCATTTCTTGCCCCAACATTACCAGAGCCTTTATTAGTAAATTCTTCTTTATAGATCTTTTCTAATAATTTTCCACCCATAACATTTCCAATAAAATAGGCAACTATCGCATAAATTATCGTCGTAATCATAACTTTTCTCCTCTCTTAAATTTATCTTTTATCATTCTAATTCCTTCAGTTAGGAACATAAAACATCCAATAGTAAACGGAACAACATAATATGACAATCTGTATATTATAATTGTCGCACCTATAATTTCTGGATTTATACCCAAATTTTTAAGTCCGATAAGAACTAAAGTATCAAAAGTACCTAATCCTCCTGGAATCATAGTTAATAAACCTACTATTGATGCTACTATTATAACTCCCATTATCTGTAATTCCTTATCAGCTACTAAATCTCCCGTATAAAAATAAAGAATCATAAGAATAATAAGGGCTGCAAATACCCATTCTAAAAAAGAAATTACTGTCAATTTAATACTTAAGTATCTATCCGTTCTAATTCTTGGTTTTCTCAAATTAAAAAATAGATATAATGGTAAAAATAAAGACATCAATATTAATGAATAATAAAAGATTTTATTATTAGCATATAACGCTTGTCCTGGAAAGACATTTAGTACTACAAAAATCGACAATAGACTGATTCCAGAAAGCATAGAAATAAGAATCATCCCTATTGCAGTAACTAATGTTTTTCCGTTTTTTGTATATGGTTTATACATATAATATCTAAGTCCGGCACCAATAAAGCCACCAAAACCTAGTACCATATTTAATGTGTTAGTCATAAAACTAATTTTAAAAATACGGAATGAAGACATATTTTTTGTTAAATTAATGGCTTTTAAGACAAAATAATCATATAAGCATAGAATACTTATACCTAACAAACCACTTAATAAAACTACTAAAAATTTAACCTCTCCTATAGTGAGGGTAAGATGATGTATTTTTTTGAAGTCTAAACTAACAATCTCTTTTTTAAAATAGGAAAAAATTAAATAAAATATCAATAATCCCAAACTTATCTGAACTAAATTCTTCAAATAATTAAAGGATCTTCTTTCAGTAATATTTTTCATTTTTCTTTTCCTTAAATAATATTTATCTACTTTATATTAACATTTTATAACATTTTTTTCAATACAATTAATTATTTAAAATTCTAACTATAAACTGTTTAATTAGGTAAAACTCTATAAATAAATATTACAGCAAAGGAAAGCTTTTGCTCTCCTTTGCTGATTTATAATTAATTTTAAAGTTTTTTAATTAGTTCTGTAGTCAATATAGATGAGTTTACTGCAGCTATTTGTAAGAATTCATCAAAAGTAACCCTTGTTCCTTCTTCTGCTTTATCACTTACACTACGGCAAACTATAAATTTTGTTCCAAATTGGTAACAAGTTTGAGCAATCGCTGCTGCTTCCATCTCAACTACTTGCATATTGGGAAAGTTCTTCAATATTCCTTTTTTCAACTCTTTATTAGAGATAAATGAGTCTGATGTACCCACTAAACCAAAATGAATATTATGATCTGGTAAATTTATCTCTGAAGCTAGTTTTTGCAACTCTTCATCACTCTTATACGCTGCTGGCATTTGTGGTACTTGACCAATTTCATAGCCAAACTCTGTTGCATCAACATCAAAATGTCTTACTTCTATAGCAACAATCATATCACCAATTTCCATATCACCTTGCAGTGCACCACATGTACCTATATTAATCACATACTCTGGTTTATAGTGATCTAATAATAGAGTTGTAGCAATAGCAGCATTCACCTTCCCTGGTAAACTTAACATAAGAACAATATCGCGTCCTTCATATTTACCTTCATAAAACGTTACATGTGCTATTTTTTTCTCTTGTAAATTTTCTATTTTTTCTTTTATTATAGCCACTTCTTCTGGCATTGCACCGATTAATGCTATCATAGTACTATTCTACCGCTAGAATTTTAATATCCATTGAATCTTCTGGACCTGTTGGTAATGAAACTTTTGCCACATCTCCAACTTCTTTTCCTAATAAAGCTTGAGCCACTGGAGATTCATTTGAAATTTTGAATTCAAATGGATTAGCCTCAGCACTACCTACGATTTTGTAAGTTTCTGTTAAACCATCGGGTAGTTCTTGATAAGTTACTTTGTTACCTAAACGAATTGTACTTGATTTTTCGTCTAATTCGATAATAACAGCATAACGAATCATTTGTTCCATCTCTAAGATCCTTTGCTCAATAAATCCTTGTTCATCTTTTGCTGCATCGTACTCAGAGTTCTCAGATAAATCCCCGAAACTACGTGCAATTTTAATTTTTTCAATTACTTCTGGACGTTTTACTTTTTTATAGTGTTCTAATTCTTCAATAAGTTTGTCATAACCTTCTTGGGTCATTTGATATTCTAATTTTTCTTCTAAAGCCATAGTGATACTCCTTTTTTTAGTCTACTCTATATTATATCGTTTTTTTTATTATTTTGCTAGTAGCGATTTGATTTTTGTTATTAAAATGTCAATCGCAATATCATTATATCCACCATCAGGAACAATAATATCAGCATATTGTTTAGTTGGTTTAATATACTTTTCATGCATCGGTCTAACTGACACTAAATATTGATTTATTACTGATTCTACAGTTCTTCCACGCTCATTAATATCACGTAATAATCTTCGTAAAATACGTAGATCACTAGGTGTATCAACAAAAATCTTAATATCCATTAATTCACGTAGTTTCTCTGAATAAAGACCAAACATACCTTCGATAATAATTACATCTTTAGGTTCTTGATGTTTTTGTTCTTTACTACGAGTATGATTTACATAATCATACACTGGTAATTCAACAGCTTTCCCTTCGATTAATTCTAATAAATGATTATACAGTAACTCATTATCGAATGCACTTGGGTGATCGTAATTCGTCTTAACTCTCTCATCCATTGTCATATGGCTTTGATCTTTATAGTAATAATCTTGCTCGATTAAAGCCACTTTATCTTGAGTTAACTCGTCTATAATTCTTTTTGTAACGGTCGTTTTACCACTACCGCTTCCTCCAACAATACCGATAATTTTTGGTCTATCTGTAGCCATTAGCGCCCCATTTCCTTTCTCATCATATTGCTTTTAAATACTCTAGAGTCTAATTTTGTTCTAATAATTTGAAGTGGATGTCTTGCAGCATCTAGTAATTCACCATCTTCATCATAAATTTCTCCGATAACTTGTCTAAATGTATCGATTTCTGGTCCAAAGAATTCAACTTCTTGTCCAGTTTTAAAGAAATTACGTTGTTGAATTGTTGCAATTTGAGTTTCTTCATCATAGTGAAGAACTTGCCCAACGAAGTCATAGTTTGTTTTCTTACCACCTTCGTTTCCAAACATCTGTTCAGAATACTTAGGTATTTCATAGAAGAATGACATTGCAGTATCACGGTTTGCACATTTATATAGTTCTAATTTATATTCAGGAGTCATTTCAAAGTTATCTGGATCAGCACAATAATCATCGATTAGTTTTCTATATACACTTGCAACTGTTGCTACATAGTGAATAGATTTCATACGACCTTCAACTTTTAACGAATCAATACCTAATTCAATAATCTCTGGTACTGCTTCAATTAAAGTTAAATCTTTAGGACTCATTGCATAAGGATTTGCACCTTCATCGAATAATTTAGTATCTTCATCAGTTCCTTCTTCATAAAGGTCATAATTCCAACGACATGATTGGCAGCAACCTCCACGGTTACTATCACGAGCAGTCATGTAGTTACTTAATGTACAACGTCCAGAATATGCTATACACATTGCACCATGAACAAACATCTCAATCTCGACATCTGTTTTTTCACGAATTTCTTTAATTTCTTCATATCCTGTTTCACGAGCTAGTACTACACGGTGTACTCCTTCGCTTTCCCAATATCTAACTTCCTTATAGTTTGAAATAGATTGTTGTGTACTGATATGTACCTCTACTTTTGGAGCTACAGTTTTACATCTTTCAATGATATATGGATCCGCTACGATAATTCCTCTTACTCCTGCATCTTGAAGTGCCATTAAGAATTCATCTAATCCTTCAAAGTTCTCATCGTGCGCAATAATGTTCGCCGTAACATAAATATCAGCTCCATATTTTGCTGCAAATTCACAACCTTCTTTAATCTCTTCAATTGTGAAGTTATCTGCATTACTACGAAGTCCAAACTCTTGCCCTCCTAAGAACACAGCATCTGCTCCGTAATGAATAGCTATTTTTAATTTCTCTAAATTCCCTGCTGGAAGCAGTAATTCAGGTTTTTTCGTTATTACTCTCTTACCGTCTCTAATTTCTGAAATATTTGGTATCGCCATAAGTTAAGGTCACATTCAAGTATGACCCATCCTCCTTGTCTTTATTATTAGGTTTTATATAGGAAACCTTGCCCTTTTATAAAATTCAAGAATATACTAGTACATAGTTTTCTTATAGAAGAACCCTAAGTCTACTTCTCTATATTTTGGTTTAATTCTTTCTATATCATTATAGAAATCTTGTTTTTCATCTTCGTATGCTTCTTTATCTTCATAATAAAGATCAATAGCATCACGATAAATAGTTACAACCTCAGTGATGTAATCTTCATCTTTTAAAACACCTTCAATCTTAAATGCAGTTACCCCTGCTTCTATTAGACGATCTAATTCTTCTATCGCACAGATATCATTTGCACTCATGATGTGTGTCCCATTCGAATCCTCAAAAATTGGATAGCGTTCATTTCTATCTTGACTGTATAGGAATAGTTTCTTAGAATTACTATATTCTTCAATATATTTCTCTTTACCACTATACATAAAATAATTATCCACTAATTTCCTTACAGATTGGAACATACAAAGCATTCCTTGAACTTGTACTTCAATCTCATATTCACTTTTTCCTGTAATTTCAAGAATTTCATCAATAGTTAATTCTTTTGAAAGACATGTTCTATAAGCCCCACGTTTTCCCCAATAATTACATGAGAAAGAGTTCGTAGCTAATGTATGTGGATCCCATTGAAGTTTAAAATCAAGATTTTCTTCTCTTAAAATTGTTATAATTGTTGGTTCTCCATATATTAGAGCATCTACATTTAGTGTTGATAAATAATGTAAATAATCAACTAGGTCATCTATATGCTCATTATGGAATATTGCATTTACACTAACATATGCCTTTTTCCCTGCTTGGTGAATAATCTCGATAGCTTTTTTTAATTCGTCTCTTTTAAATTCACCAGCAAGACGTAATCCATATTTTTCTTCGCCAATAACGAAACTATCAGCTCCTACATTTATCAGTTCATAAATATGATCAATACTTTTCGGTGTTACAACTAACTCTACTGTCATTTTTTATCCTCTCTTAATAAAATATACTAACTTCTCAGTTCTATAATTTTATTTTCTTGTTGTTATAGTTATTCCATCTCCAAATGGTAATATTACACTCTCATAATTTTCATGTTTTAATAACCATTCGTTGTAATTATTAATTTTTCTAGAAAGTTGTTTTAAATCTCTACTGTGTTTAATAATACTTGGATCGGCAACCATTCCTTTGAATAGTACATTGTCCGTAATAACTACGACATCCTCAGCAAAATATGGTTCATATAATTCAAAAAACTTTCTACTTTGACTCTTAGCACCATCAATGAATACTACATCATATGGGGCATTTGTCACTACTTCACCTTGAAGTTCTAATGCATCTGCATGAAGTAATGTTATTTTATCAGTAAGATTTCTCTTTTCTATGTTATTTTTTGCTTGGTTATACATCTTATCATCACGCTCAATAGTTGTGACATTACATCCTATTTTTTCAGCTAATTTAATAGATGTATATCCAATTGCCGTTCCTATTTCTAACAAATTCTTAGCTTTTTTTACTTTAAGCATTTGAATTAAAAACCTTATCCCTATTTTATCTATAATAGGTACTCTATTTTCTTCGGCATATTTTTCTAATTCTAGATAAAATTCATCAAAATCTTCTAACAAATTAATAACATATAAATCATCTTTTGATTCTATCGCAACCATGTTTACCTCCATATTTATACATCATATTATGATACCATAAAAGTTGGTATAAATGCAATTATAAAGACTACTACACATAAAATATTCAAATAGACACAACACTATTATATACACGCCAGACAATTATATTTTAGTAACTATAAAATTTATATAATTTATCCATTAAAGGGGATGACACAAAAGTACTAAATTTTAAAAAGTTTACAAGAAAACTCTTAGATGCAGTGATTTATTGATATCTAATAAACTTTGCGGGGGTGACTCGACAAAATCGATTTCTATGAAATCACGATTTTTGAGTTACTCCCATCCTGATTCTTCTTGTAAATATGCTTGAAATTTAGTTAAGAACACTAAAAAAGAGATCAACCGAAGTTAATCTCTTTATAGTTATAATACTATTTTTCTAAAGCTTGAACTGCTGTAATTAATGAAAGTTTGTATACATCTTCTGCATTACATCCACGAGATAGGTCGTTTACAGGAGCATTTAATCCTTGTAAGATTGGTCCTACAGCTTCAAATCCACCTAGACGTTGTGCAATTTTGTATCCAATATTACCAGCTTCTAAACTTGGGAATACAAATACATTAGCATCCCCTTGTACTTTTGAATTAGGAGCTTTTAATTTAGCAACTGATGGTACAACCGCAGCATCAAATTGTAATTCACCTTCTACCGCTAATTCAGGTGCATTTTCTTTAACTAACTTAGTAGCTTCTGCTACTTTTGTAGTATCTTCAGTAACAGCTGAACCTAAAGTAGAGAAACTTAACATTGCTACTTTTGGATCAACGTTAAAGCTTTTAGCTGTTTTTGCACTTTCAATTGCGATTTCAGCTAGACCTTCTGCATCTAATGTTGGGTTAATCGCACAGTCAGCAAATACATAACGTTTGTCTTCTTTACTCATGATGAATGCACCACTAGTACGTTTTGTACCTGGTTTAGTTTTAATTATTTGTAACGCTGGACGAACAGTATCTCCAGTAGAGTGAATTGCTCCAGATACTAATCCTTCAACTTCACCAGTGTATACTAACATAGTTCCGAAGTAGTTAACATCTTTTAATAATTCACGAGCTTTTTCTTCAGTTACTTTTCCTGCACGACGCTCTACAAACTTAGCAACTAATTCTTCTAGTTTTTCGTAGTTTTCGTGATCAATAACTTCTAAGTTAGAAGCATCTAAAGATAATCCTTTAGCAATCTCTTCTACTTTTTCTTTTTTCCCAACTAACACAGGTTTAACATAACTAGTAGCGCCTAATTTAACAGCCGCTTCTAATACACGCTCATCATATGCTTCTGGTAGTACGATACGTACATTTTTCCCTTCTAATTTTTGTTGAAGTTCTACAAATAAATCATTTGCCATCTTCATTTCCTCCTAATTGTATATAATATCTTTAATATGTCTTATCGGCTTTAAACTTAAAGCATCGAAAAGACTGCCCTTACCTAAAATAGTATACCCTAATAACAATCCTATATAAAATATAATGATCATTAAGGCTATGTTTCGCAAATATCTTACTAATTTATCATTTGATTTCATAATAAATTCCTACTCATCTATTCTTTGAATATCTGCACCTAATTTTCTCATTTTTTCTTCGATGTCTACATATCCTCTATCAATGTGGTAAATATCAATAACTTTAGTAGTTCCTGTAGCCATTAAACCAGCAATGACAAGAGCTGCTCCAGAACGTAGATCCGTAGCTCTAACAGTAGTTCCTTCTAAATGAGGTAATCCTTCAATTAGTGAACTTCTACCTTCAATTCTAATCTTCGCATTCATTCTGCGTAGCTCTTCTACATGCATAAATCTATTTTCAAAAACAGTCTCAGTAATAGTACTAGTACCATCAGCTAATAATGTTAATACACACATAATAGACTGCATATCTGTTAAGAATCCTGGGTGAGGTAATGTCTTAACATCTACAGGTCTTAAACTTTCTAGTTTATTACTAACACGCATAGACATCTCATCAACTACTTCTATATTAACACCCATTTCACGCATCTTGCTTACTAAGGCAACATTATCTTTATAAGGAGCTCCTTTGACTAGTACGTCCCCTTTAGTTGCTGCTGCTGCAATCATGTATGTAGCAGCTTCTACACGGTCAGGCATCACTGTATATTCGGTACCTACTAATTTTTCTACTCCTTCGATAACTAAAACAGAAGTTCCTTTACCTTCAATCTTGGCTCCCATTTTAATTAAGAAGTTAATCATATCCTCAATTTCTGGCTCTTGAGCCGCATTAACAATAGTAGTTTTTCCTTTTGCTAAACAGCTTGCCATAATAACGTTTTGAGTACCACCTACACTTGGGAAATCAAAGAAAATTGTTGTTCCTTCTAATTCTTTTTCTGCTCTTGCCTCAACAAAACCAGCATCTTGAATAATTGTAGCCCCTAGCGCTTCAAACCCTTTTAAGTGTTGGTCAATAGGTCTACTTCCAATTGAACATCCACCAGGCATTGCCACTTTAGCACTTCCTTCACGTGCTAACATTGGTCCTAAAACTAAAAATGAAGCACGCATTTTACTAACAAATTCGAATGAAGCTTCTGTTAATAATGGTTTTCTTGCATCCATTTCCAAAGTATTTTCTTCTGGTTTATAATCTACCTTTACTCCTAGACTTTCAAATAATAATGATATTGTTTTAATATCTGATAACTTAGGAACATTATAAAATTTACTCGTACCCTCTGTCGCTAATAAACCTGCAGCTAAAATTGGTAAAGCTGCATTCTTCGCACCAGAAACTTGTACTTCTCCTATTAAAGGTGTTCCACCTTTAACGATTATCTTTTCCAAGTTGTTTCCTCCATCTCTATATTTACATTTTATATCACATATAATAGTACCACAAATTAAAGAATAAATAAAGTTTGAATAAATATTTTTAATATTTATTTGATTAGCTAAGTATTTCTGCATGACAGTGCAAATTCGGTTTTAGTTAAATTTTAAATATTATTATTTTATTTATTAATTACTCGAATTTTTGTTGCGAAACACTAAGATTATTCTGCAAGAATAAAAATAAATTACTTTCAAAAATTTTATATTTATCTTACAGAATAATCTTTAAATTTAAACTATTTTAATTGAATAATTCTATCAATTACAATTCGTCAAAGAATGATAATTGTGCTTTTTCAGGAAGACCTTTTAATGTTCCCATTTCTCTCAAGTATTCTACTACCGTAGATGAAACACCTCCTCGTTTTGAGAAATCTTCAATTGATAAAAAGGCTTTTTCTTCTCTCGCTTGAACAATTTTATTCGCTACGTTATCTCCAAGCCCAGGAACAATCGAGAACGGTGGGATTAACGTTTTCCCTTCAATTATGTAGTCATGACTTGCTGATTTTTCTAAATCGACTTTCGAGAATGTAAATCCTCTCTCCATCATCTCATTAGCAATTTCATAACTTACAAGGGCATCTTTATCTTTATTTGATAATTCGTTTTTATCTGTAGTTTTTATTTCTTTTATTTTCGTTTTTAATGTCTCTGCTCCCTTAACAACCGTAATAATGTCAAAGTCACTAGCTCTAACGGAATAATAAGCACAGTAGTATGTTAATGGTTGATGCACTTTAAACCAAGCAATTCGAAGTGCCATAAGTACATATGCACATGCATGGGCTTTAGGGAACATATACTTGATTTTTTTACATGAATCAATATACCATTCTGGTACATTATTATCTATCATCTCTTTTTCAAAGTCTTCCGTTAATCCTTTACCTTTCCTTACACTTTCCATTATTTTGAAAGATAAACCTTCTTCTAATCCAGCATGAATTAAATATACCATAATATCATCACGACATCCAATTACATCTTTAAGTTCACACGTACCATTTTTTATTAGTTCTTGTGCATTACCTAACCAAACGTCCGTCCCGTGAGACAATCCAGATATCTGAACTAATTCTGAATATGTAGTTGGTTTTGTATCATCTAACATTTGAATAACAAAGTTTGTTCCAAACTCAGGAATACCAAACGTTCCACTTGCTGAATCTACTTGATCTCTAGTAACACCTAGTGCTTCAACAGTCGAGAAAATACCCATTACTTCAGGATCTGATACGTCTATAGTTTTAGGATCAATTCCAGATAAGTCTTGTAACTTTCTAATCATAGTCGGATCATCGTGTCCAAGTATATCGAATTTTAAAATATTATCATGGATAGAATGGAAATCGAAGTGAGTTGTTCGCCATGGACTCGTTTCATCATCAGCTGGGAATTGATATGGAGTAAAGTCAAAAATATCCATATCATTAGGGACTACTAGTATTCCTCCTGGATGCTGACCTGTAGTTCTCTTAGAGCCTTCACATCCTGCTGCAATACGTTCAATATCTATACTTCTTTTCTCTATTTCGTTTTTCTCATAATAATCTCTAGTAAATGAATAAGCCGTCTTCTCTGCTACAGTCGAAATAGTCCCAGCACGATATACATAATCTTCACCAAAAATTTCTTTCGTGAAGTTGTGAGCAGTTGCTTGATATTCACCAGAGAAGTTTAAATCTATATCGGGTACTTTATCTCCGTTAAACCCTAAGAATGTTTCGAAAGGAATATCCTGCCCATCTTTTGTCATTTTCACATCACAATGTGGACAGTTTTTGTTCGGAAGGTCAAACCCCGATGCATATTCAGCGTTCAAGAAGAATTCACTATGTTTACATTTCGGACAAACGTAATGTGGGGCTAGTGGATTAACCTCTGTAATCTCCATCATTGTAGCAACTAATGATGAACCAACTGATCCCCTTGAACCTACTAGATATCCATCATCAAGAGATTTCTTAACTAGCTTATGTGAAATTAAATAAACCACACTAAATCCATTACCGATAATAGATGCAAGCTCTTTTTCTAATCTTTTTTCTACTATTTCAGGTAACTCTTCTCCGTATATTCTATGCGCCATATCATAACTTAGATTACGGACCTCATCAGCCGCACCTTCAATATTAGGTGTATACAGTTTATCTTTTAACGGCACAACTAATTCAATCATATCATTGATTTTATGAGTGTTGTCAATAACTAATTCTTCTCTTAATTGTTCGTCAAGATATGAGAACTCTTTTAACATTTCTTCGGTTGTTAAAAGTGTCGCCATCGGTTTTAAATCACGGGCACCAGGATTGCTTTTCACAGTCAATCTTAGTATTTGTCTGTAAACATGTTGATATTCATCTAAATAATAACAGTCTCCTGTCGCTACAACAATTTTTTCTTTTTTCTTAGCTAATTGAATTAATTTTTTCAGTATTTCTTCTAATTCAGCATTATCTGCTATTCTTTCATTTCTTATAAAATTAGCATAATGATGCTTTGGTTGAATCTCAATATAATCGTAAAATTCAATTATATCCTCTACCTTAGCTTCTTTTGAATTTAGCAATTCTTCAAATACTTCATTATCACCATTACCGCTACCAATTAATAAATCTTCTCGATACTCTGCTAATAAACTACGTGGAATCGTAGGTTTAGCAGAGTTCAAATACTTAGTACAACTATATGAAACTAATCTGAATAGATCTTTAAGCCCTTTAGCATTCTTAACTAAAATCGAACAAGGGAATGTTCTTGAACGTTTATGCGCAAGTTCTAAATCAATTTTTTCATCAATTTCGTTATGATATTCAATACCGAGTTCATAAAGTTGATCTAGCATTTTTACAAAGATTTCTGCCGTAGCTTTAGTATCATAAATCGCTCTGTGGTGTTGAACTAAACGAACTTTGTATAGTTTAGCTAAATTGCTAAGACCGTGTCTTTTCGCTTCTTTATTTTCAGCACGAGAGACAAATAATGTATCTATACTAGCATTATTCTTATTCTCTAGCCCTAGTCGTTCAAAACAAGTATCTAAAAATCCAAGGTCAAACTTCGCATTGTGGGCTACTAATATGTCATCTTTATCTAACCAATTATAAAAATTAGTCATTACTTCTTTTTCAAGTGGAGCATCTTTAACATCATCATTAGTGATACTAGTTAATCTTGTAATAAGTTCTGAAATAGGCCTTTGCGGATTAATGTAACTTTCAAAACTATCTATTTCAGCTCCATTTTTCACCTTAACTGCAGCAATCTCAATTAATCTATCACGTTCTGCTGAAAGCCCCGTAGTCTCAACGTCAAATACGACATATGTAGCATCTTTTAATTTAAGTTCTTTTGGGTTTGTCGTAGCAGTAATACTATCATCCATGATAAAGGCGTTTAATCCATAAATTGGTTTAATATCCTTACCTTTTGAACTTAAACAAATTTCAGGATATGCTTGAACACCATACGTATCTGTAAAAGCAATGGCTTCATGCCCCCAATCTATAGCTCGAGCTAAGTATTCTTTTGCTGAAGAAATCCCTTCAAGCTGACTCATCTTCGTATGAGTATTTAGCTCTATTCTCTTTCTTCCAATGTAATTATCCTTCTTCTCTTCTTTATGAGCAACCTCAATAGACTTTGGTTCAATGATTGTATCTCTTAAATATGGATCGTTACTTACAGCTCCATGAATTTTAAGCCATTGACCTTTCTTAATTCCTTTTACTAAATCAATTAGCTCATTCTTACGTTTATTTTGGAATTTTGAATTAGGATTATTACCAAATAATCTTAGTATTATAGAATCACTATAATCTGTAAGTTTTAAACGATACTGACTAGAACCATTTCTGTGAACAATCTCTTCAGTCCCAAACACCTGAGCCATTATAGTTACATCACCTGCATAACCAACAACATCCTTGATTTCTACGATGTCCTCGTCTCGAATTTCTTGCCCATATCGAGTTCCACCGCCGCCTCCAAAGGCTACAAATTTCCTTTCATGTTCTTTTGGTTTTCGTTCAGCTTCTTTTTTCTCTATTTCCTCTAACTTAACGATTTCCTGGGAAATTTTTTCTTCTTGACTCTCTAGTACCGCTTCAACATCAGTTTTAGAAAAATTAGGAATAATATCTTTAATTACAATACCTAAATTCCCATAACTACTTATTATTTGTTGTTTTCGTTCATTAATAAAGTTATTCCAGATTGATGGAGCAATTATTTTCATAGTCAAAACACTATTGTTAACTTCGACTTCACTAAATAAAATACTCTCCATTAGAACTTGAGAAATCTCTGAGAAGTTTTCTAATATTATATATTTCCAAAATTCTTTTATTTGCTCATCCGTGACTTCAGCACTTACCTTCAAACGATAATTAACAATATAATCACCTAAGAAATTCTCTCGTAATTTCTGAATAAGTAATGTTAGTTCTTCTACTGAAGGTAAACTTTCTCCACTAAAATTAAACGTCCAAATCTTATTCTTATTATCTTTTTCTATATTATCTAAAGAATAATTTTCAAATTTTGAATTGGATAACTGTTCTTCTAATTCTAATGTTTTAACTAATAAAGAAAAATGTTTATTACTCATGATTCCTCCTACTTTTTTGTATAACTGACTAGGTTTTTATTAATTTTTAAGTTTCTCTCCGACTTATTACTAGAGAACAAAAATTAATTATCACAACAATTCTTATAACTTCCATATAAACATAAAAAATTCATTCATCTTAATTCCATTAAAGATAAAATGAATTAACTTTATACATAGATTTTCTATATATTTTTAGTAATAAAAAATATATTACACATAACTAAATTATACTAAAAATACCAACTAAAAACAAATGGTTATTTTCTTAACAACTATTTATTTTTAATTGGCATTCTTTAATTCAAATTATAATTATTATTTATAAAATGCTTCTACTTTAGCTAATACATCAGCTACTTGCGTATCAACTTTTTCTAAAGTTTGTCTTTCTTTTACTTCTACGATTCCTTCCCCGGCTTTTTTACCTACAACTACTTGTAATGGAATACCGATAAGGTCAGCATCGTTAAATTTAACACCAGCACGTTCTGCTCTATCATCGTAAAGAACTTCATATCCTGCTGCTGTTAATTGAGCATATAATTCATCGCTAAGTTTAACTTGATCCTCTTTCTTAACGTCAACACATACTAGATGCACTTGGTATGGTGCCACTTCTTTAGGCCAAATAATACCTTTTTCATCACTATGTTGTTCGATAATCGCTGAAATACAACGAGTTACTCCAATACCGTAACATCCCATGTAGAAGTGATTTGCACGACCATTAGCATCTAAATAAGTAACATCCATAGCTTCTGAATAACCTTTACCAAGTTCGAATACTTGTCCAACCTCGATACCTTTAGCAAATTTAACTGGTCCTGATAAGTCTTCTGCTAAATCACCTTCTTCAATCATACGAAGGTCATAGTGAGCATCGATTTCATAATCGCCTGGATTTACGTCGATATAGTGGAATCCTTTTTTGTTGGCTCCACAACTGTGGTTATACATGTATTTAATAGCATTATCACCGATTACTTTACAGTTTTTGATTCCAAATGGTCCCATGTAACCTGGTACTCCACCCATTATTTCCTCAATTTCTTGTTCTGTTGCCATTTCAACTTCAGAAGTTCCAGTGGCTTTCATGAATTTAATATCATTAAGTTGATCGTTACCACGCATAAGAACTAGATAGAATTCTCCATCAGCTTTTAAAGCTAATGCTTTCATCGCACGGTTAACTTCTACACCACAAAATGCAGCAATATCATCAATAGTTTGTTGATTTGGAGTTTCTAATAAACTACGTTCTTTTTTCTCAAAACCTGTAGGCATAGTATAGTTTTGTTCAACTACCGCTGCAGTTTCGATGTTTGCTGAGTAGTCACTCTCTTCAGTATAAACAATTGTATCTTCCCCTACTTCAGCTAATGCTTGGAATTCGTGAGTATAGCTTCCACCAATATTACCAGAATCAGCTTGTACTGCACGATACTTAAGTTCAAATCTATCAAAGATATTACTATATGCTTGATAATAATCTTTATATGTTTCTCTTAATGATTCTGGTGAATCATGGAATGAGTATGCATCTTTCATTATGAACTCTTTACAACGTAATAATCCTAAACGTGGACGAATTTCATCACGGAATTTCGTTTGAATTTGGTATAAATTCATAGGTAATTGCTTATATGAAGTTACCATGTTATTAACTGTTTGACTAATAATTTCTTCCGCTGTTGGACTTAGAGCATATCCTGCTTTTTTTCTATCTGTTACACGAATAAGTTCTTCTCCCATTTTGTCCCAACGACCAGATTTTTTCCAATATTCATCTGATTGTAAAATAGGCATTAAAAGTTCTGCAGCTCCAATTTTACTGTGTTCTTCTCTAATTACTTTTTCAATTTTTTGAATTACGCGAGTAGCCAAAGGAAGGTAAGTATAAACTCCTGCCGATACCTGCTTCACCATCCCCGCTTTAATAAGCAACTTATGACTAGTTGCTTCTGCAGAGGACGGTACTTCTCTTGTTGTTGGAATAAATGTTTTTGATTGTCTCACAACAATACCACCTCTCATATTTAAAATTTCCTATATTATTATACCATAAATTATAATAATTTTTTCAAAAAAAAATATTTTTTATTAAATTTAAAATTTGTAAAATTATGTCAGTTTTCAACTATTTGTATTTCAAATTTCCACCAGAATATAGTATAATAGTTAAGATAATTATTTATGGAGGGATATATGTTTAATTATCCTAATAAAAAAAGTAATTACATTCAAAAAACTAAATATTCTAATCGAGGTATGGAACTCGAAGAAGATATTAATTTTGCGAATAAATATTACTTAAATAATGACATTGCAGTTATTCATAAAAAACCCATTCCTATTCAGATAGTCGAAGTAAATTATCCTAATAGATCAAGTGCTATGATCACTAAAGCATTTTACAAAATACCTTCTACTACTGATTACAATGGACTTTGGAATGGGAAATATATTGATTTTGAGGCTAAGGAGACTAATTCGGCCACATCATTTTCTTTAAATAATATTCACGAACATCAAATAGAACATATGCAAAAAATTTTAAATCATGGGGGGATTACTTTTATTATCGTTAGATTTAAAAAAATCGATAAAACATTCATACTCCCATTTAAAAAATTCATATTTTTCTATGATCGTGCTAAAAATGGTGGTAGAAAATCCATAAAACTTAGTGAATTTGAAAAAACTGCATTCGAATTATCATTTAACTACAAAATAAGATTAGATTACATAACTATTATAAAAAATAATGAAAGTGAGTTTTAATAACAGATGAAAACTTTATTCAAATATATTAGTTCCATCTTTTTTTCAATGTGCTTAGTATTATTTTTTGCTATTTTAATACTATTTGCAAAAGAATTAAAGGATGTTCCAGATATTACTCAAGCTAATTTACAAGATCCATTATCATCAGAAATTTATGATAAAAATCTTAATCTAATAGCTACAGTTGGAGCTGAAAAAAGGGAATACGTTTCGATAAATGATATTCCTAAAAATATTACAGATGCTGTACTTTCTACAGAAGACTCTAGATTCCAATCACATATTGGTATTGATCCTATTCGTCTTATCAAAGCAGTACTTGTAAATATCCGTTCTAATTCAGCACAACAAGGTGCTAGTACAATTACACAACAGGTAGTAAAAAATTCACTACTAACATCTGATAAATCATTACAAAGAAAAATTCAAGAAGCTTATCTATCCCTTAAATTGGAAAACAGATATTCTAAAGATGATATATTAGAGATGTACATGAATAAAATTTACTATTCTGACGGTCAATACGGTGTTAAAACAGCAGCTAAATACTTTTACAATAAAGAGTTAAACCAATTAACATTACCTCAAGTTGCCCTTTTAACTGGTATACCTCAACAACCAATTCTATATAATCCATATGATTATCCAGAACAAGCAAAAGAGCGCCGCAATACAGTATTATACGCACTTCTAAATAATGATAAAATTACAGAAGATGAATATAACAATGCAATTAACACACCTATTCTGGACGGAATAGTTGAAAAAACAAAAGAAGAACGTGCAAACCAACACACTTATAATCCTAAGTTTGCTGCATATATTGATCAAATAACAAAAGAATTAAAAGAAAATCAAAACTTTGAAAATATTAAAGATCCACTATCTATGGGATTAAAAATATATACTAACTTAAATCCAGAATTACAAACATATGTTCAAGATATGTTAGATAATCAAAGTGCTCCTATGATACGTCATGCTTCTCAAGCAGCTATCTCTGTCCTTGATACAAAGACTGGACTAATCGAAGCAATTGGCGGTGGGAAGAATTATAAAGCTGGTGGTTATAATTACGCCGTTGATGCCCGAGTTCAACCTGGTTCATCTATCAAGCCTTTAATTGACTATGCTCCAGGTATTGAATACTTTGGATGGGATTCTCAGACTACATTCTCAGACTCACCATATCAAATTGCTGGAACTAATTTCTATATCCAAAACTGGGACAGACTTTATCACGGTACAGTTACTATGAGTACAGCTTTATCATGGTCTTATAATATACCTGCTGTTCGTGCTTTCGAAACAGTTGGATACGAAAGATCTAAACATTTCGCTGAAAAAATAGGTATACCTGTAACAAAAGATGAACCAACTACAGCAATTGGAGGTAACGTTGATGGAGTTTCTACTCTTCAAATGGCAGGTGCATTTGCATCTTTCGGTAATAAAGGATATTACAATAAACCTTCAACAATAGTTAAAGTATTTAATGCAAACGGTAAAGAATTACCTAATGTTAAAGATGAACCTGTTAAAGCAATGTCAGAAGAAACTGCATATTTAATTACGAATGTATTAAAAGGCGTACTTTCTAGTAACGGTTTATCGCCTAATGGTAAAGTAGCTAACTTCGATATGGCAGGTAAGTCTGGTTCAAGTACATTCGACGATTCTGCTTACTATAATTATGGTATAGATGTTGTAAACTCTACTAAAGATAGTTGGATGATTGGTTACACAACTGACTATACAGTTGCCGTTTGGCAAGGAGCTGATGTGCTAGATTCTGCTGAAAAAGCTCTATCATCTGAACAAGCACAAACTACACAAGTAATCATGGCAGATGTAATGAAAAAAGTTTCAGATAAAAAAGTACCTACTGCCTTTGAAAAACCTGCAGGAATCGAAACGAAAAATGGTGTAGAATATGCTAAGGAAAGAAATACAGAAACTGATTATATGTATGCTGGTACTGACAGAGACGCAGTTTATCAAGCTGCTATCGCACAAAAACAACGTGATAGTCGTTCTGCTCTTACAACAGTATTCAACTCATTAACCAACTCTACTAACAAAGCAAATACTACACAAAGACAAACAACAGGTAGAACAACTGCAGGAAGTGCAGCTCAAACAAATAGAGCAACAAATCAAAATAGACGGTAACATATAAAGAAGAATCGTGAATTTTTCACGATTCTTCTTTTATTTTATATAATTTTTATATAAATTCTCACAAATTTCAAAATCTAATTTATCATCGATATCGTAGCTGTATATTTTATCCATCTCATATACTTTAGTTTTATTTGTATAAAAAGTTTTATCCCTTAAATAATTATTTTTTATCGACATCCATATAGAACAATTAGGATATATGTAGTCAAGCTCATCTTGTCTCCTATGATTCCCACCATGACAGGAAGGAACTGAGCATCCTTTTTGTTCATTCATAAATAGACTTTTACTTAATTTAGGTTTAGTAATTGAAACAAGGTGATCACAATCTTTAAACATATCAAATACTATATATATATATTCTACTTTTCTAAGTGGAGAAGTTACTTGTATATTCATAAAAATAAAATCTTCTTTAATTTCTTTAAATAAAAATTCTAAAGTTTCAAAAGTTGTAGAAGAGTCTAGCGAAACTTCTTTAGCTCGTTTAATATATTTACAGCGTTTACCATATTCTCCTCCACACAATTTAAGATACTCTTCTGAATCAGAAGATATCCATATTTCATCAAATTTCTTACTATCTATTGCTACATCAATTGTATAAAAACACAATGGTCTCCCACAAAATAACTTCATATTCTTATCTAATAACCCCTTTGAACTTTTTTGTATTAAAATAACTGAAACTTTTTTCAAAAATATCCTCCTCCCCTAAACATTTTTCTTTTTAATATCATAGTACATTATCTAATACAATAATTTAAGCATTAAAAAATCCCTTTTCCTCTCTAAAAAAAGATTGTAATACATCTTTTCGTATTACAATCTTTTAAAATTTCTAGAAGTTAAATCCTTCATAGAATATTCTATTTTTCTTTATACCTTTTTCCTTAAGTATTTTTTCATATGCTAGATTCATCATCATTGGTCCTGCGATTATATAATTATACTCTTCACTAATCGGTAAATATTTATCTAATTGTTCTGTTGTGAATCTTCCATTTTGAGAATATGATTTAAAATTACTTCTTTCATTCCATAATTCGAATTTTTCTTGATATAAAAGTTTTTTATCTTTCTTCACAGTATATAAGAATGTTATGTCTTTATTATCAAACTTATCGGCTAATCCAAGTAAAGGAACAATACCAATTCCTCCACCAATAAGAACAAACTTCTCATTCTTACCAGATTTTTCAATTATTGAGCTTAATACTCCATAACCTCTGGTTAAATTTACCTTTTCTCCCACTTCTAAATTAGGCAGATTTTTTGTAAAATCACCTACACCTTCAATTGACATTTGGACATAACCATCACGTTCTGGTATGTTTAATATAGAAAATGGATGTGGTTCCTTCATTCCTTTTACATTAGGAAAAGAAATAAATGCAAAATCACCCGCTTCTATTTTCCTCAAAATAGATTTACTAGTAGTTATCGTTACCTCCGTAATATTTGAATCTACTTTTCTTATATTTTTTAAAATTCCAACTTTAACATTTAAGTATTTATTATACGCATAATGCCCATAAGCACCGAATGCAATTACAGTATATAAAATAACTAAAACAGTAAATGGAACTATACTTCTTACATATGGAATCAGAAGAACATGTAAGAAAGCTAATAATGCAGCTACTAAATTAAGTCTATGTATCCACATAGATAACTCATGTTTAAAGATTTTTTCTAACATCTTTTTGATTCTCATTAAGATGCTTATTCTTGAAGTTAACCAACCTGCCATAAAAACAAGTGAATATATGATTACTGCCATAAAAATATACATTGCCCATTCACCTGTTAAAGAGATAAGCCCCGATGATTTCAACAATTGATCATGTAAGTACATAAAGATTACAGCAAAAATTGCAGTTACTCCATGAATTATATACATATCCGGTAATCCTATTATTCTATCTAACCATTTTGGCTGTGAAGATAGAAAAATTGCTGATAGCATCCACGAATAAGCAAATACTCCTAAATTAATAGCTAGTACTCTACTCCCAAAAACCTCTGGCAAACCATTTCCTATTGTTACTATTAATGGTAACGGTATTGTTAACAATACTATTAACCAAATCATATTAAATATAAATCTATGTTCTCTCAACATCCGTTATTTTTCCTTCCTCAAAAACTCTTTTTATCCCCTCTTTTGTTAACAAAATACCTGTTAACAATTTATTTTCTACTATTTCACTCCAAATATTTTCATTAGCAGCAACCCCTGCCGTTGCTAATACATCAACATCTGATAGATATCTTCCGACTACAGTGACTTGAACATGATTAATATCATTATCACTTTTGATATGTTTGCCTTTTTTACTAAGCCCCGAAGTTGCCACCGCTCCATTTTTTATACTATACTTAGCAATTATCTTCTCCTTGTCTTCAGGATTCTCTATACCGATTTCCCAAGAAAAATTACTATCATGTCTAGTACCGACTTGTATATCTCCTGCACCATTAATTGCTCCTGCTACTATAATATTATTATCAATAAGCGGCTTTATATATTTCATAAAGGCATTCTCTATCGCCCAACCTTTCACAAATCCTGTTGGATTATATTTCCCATCAAAAAATGGATCAAATAAACCTTGAGTTTCTTTTTTAGCAATTACCGAGCGACTGTAAACTTCTTGATATTCTAAATCAAAAAAATCTTCTTGTAAAACTTCACCTATATCAGTATGTCTACTAACTAAACTATCTGGAAGAAATGGCGAAAATTTCTCTTCCACATTTTGTAAATATTTATCAATTTCATTAACAATTTGATTTAATGCATCTATTAACGTTTCATCAAAATCAGCTCTAACAATGGCTATTGTGAAAGGCATGTTCATTCTTTTTAATACATAAGTTTTATACTTAACCATACTACTTTGCCTTATTTAATGCATCTTGTAAAGAACCTTTGAATCCTTTAAATGTTTCAGATGCTCCAGAAACCAGCGCAATATCACTACTTTGAGCTTCTATTGCTTCCTCAACATATTTAGGAAGTGCTTTCTTGTTAATACTTTGTGAAAATTCCTCATTTGGCTGAAGAAGTACATTAACATTGGATATTTTTCCACCTTTAATGTCTACACTTACTTGGAAATCTCCTTTATTTGTTCTTGTAACTGCTCCTGTATACGTACCATCTTTGTATGTTACACCTTTTTGGGTTGAGGACGTTGCATTATTGGTTGTATTTTTTTGTTCTTTATTTCCTACTTGGTTAGTATTTTGCGTTTTTTGATTTGATGGTGTAGTTTGTATACTTGGTTTCAGAAAAGTATAGTATCCTGCAGTCAAAACAGACGCTCCTACAACTCCTATTAATGCTGTTTTCTTTATTTTACTCATTATTTTACTCCTACTATATTGCTTTTTTATGATAATATATCACAATTTCCACGTGCAATCTACTAATTTGCATTAAATATATTATATAATTTTTTGTTAAAATCAAACTAATATGAGTCTATAATAAATACGGTTGATAATAAATATCAGCCGTATTTAAATTTATAAAAAAATAGAAAAGAATGTAAAATTCCTCTATAATTTAAGTATGAGCAAAAAATCAAGAAAGGAAATTTACATTCATATGTGTAATTATAGCAAATCTCTTAAAATAACGCTACAAATAACTGACGAAAATATAAAAATTCTAGATAAAACAGAGGAAATTGAAATAAATGGTTGTAAGCATCTCGTTTATTACGGAGTATTGGAAGCCTCATCTAACTCTTGTCCTTATTGTAAAAAATGTAAGATAACTAATAACGGTTATAGAAGAGTAAAGGTTAAAATTCCTGCTATTTCTGATAAACCAGCTATCTTGTATTTAAATAAACATCGTTTTATATGTAGAGGTTGTCGTAAATCATTCACAGCTGAAACTACTGAAGTTAGAAAGTATTCTAATACTTCTAAAAATCTACGAGCTGGAATTATTAAAAGGTTATCTAAAGAGAATACTTCAAAGGAAATAGCTGAATCTTGTGCTGTTTCTACTAACACTGTATTAAGAATACAGTCTAATCTATCTAAAACTTTAGAAAGACCTAAAAGTTTACCTTATTATATGTGCTTTGATGAGGTTTCTTCCACTTCTGATAGCATAAGTAAAATGAGCTTCGTGTATGCAGACGCATTAACTCATAAAATACAAAATATACTTCAAGGAAGAACTAATAAGATTATAAAAGACTACTTCTTATACTATTCTTATCAAGAACGTTGTAAGGTCAAAGCAGTAGTTATTGATATGAACTCTGGTTATAAAAGTATTATTAGAGAACTTTTCCCTAATGCGAAGATAGTTATCGATAGATTCCATATTGTTCAGCTAGTTAATAGAGCTTTTAATAAATATAGAGTTTCATTTATGAACAGTATTAAAGATAAAAATAAAGAGTTATACAGACAATTGAAATGTTATTGGAAGAATCTCCTTACAAGCTATGATGAATTAGATAATGGTACCAATAAGAAGTTTAAATACTTTAAGTACATCACTACTGAACAAGATATTGTCAACTACCTAATTAAGCAAGATTCTCAGCTTTATAAGTGTTATTGGCTTATCCAAGACCTTAGAGAAGCTCTTGAAAAAGATGATTTTGATAGATTTAAAGCTTTAATTAACGATAAATCTACTTTACCTAGATATATGTTTACAGCTATTAAAACACTTAGAAAATATAAAAGACAGATTAAGAATACTATGTACTACAATGGGCTTTCTAACGGTCCTTTAGAAGGAATTAACAACAAAATTAAAGTTATTAAGCGTATTTCTTATGGTTATAGATCTTTTAGTAACTTTAAAGCTAAAATACTTCTTGTATTCAGCTTATTTATACCTTCTGAAACTAACAAAAAACCTAGATATTCGAAAGAAGAGCGCCAAGATATTCTCGATAAAAAGAAAGAAATAAGACTAAGACGAAAAAATAGAAAAAAAGCTATACTACTTAATATAGCATAGCTTTCTCCTAATTTTCTAAATCAACCGAATTTGACAAAGAAGCACTCATATTAGTACTTTGATTTTATCTTGATAAGAACTAATTTTTAAGAATTATTTTCCCATCATAGATAATAACAAAAAAATCTTTAGAGATATCTATTACCTCTAAAGATTTTTTTGTTATTTTTTCGGTCTTGTTTCTGGGAATGTAAATACAAAAATGATATAAATTAAACTTCCTAATAAGTAGAATATTATTGAAGAATTATATCCCATGTGATTTAAAACTAAACTCCAAGTAAAGTTAAATAATGTATAAATTGCATATCCAAAAGCCCAAAATATTCCAAACATTATCGTTAATCTTTGTGAATTCATATTTGGCAACTCATATGGAAGATTTAAATATACTGGGTATTGTGAATACATGAAAAATCCTGATAAACTAAACATAACATATGATAACACAACATTAGTAGATACGAACACTAGTCCTAATGCCATAAATCCAATCATCAATACTCCATGAGCAATTAAAAATGGTTTTCTTCTAAAGTTTAATTTTCTAGTAACCATTAAGCTAAATAAAGTTCCGATTATTCCACCAAGTGTTACAGTTAGTATCATAAATTCTGGTTTAAAACTTGTATTATGAGCATGTTCTGCTACAACTCTAGGTAATGATACTAATGGCATAACATAAAGGAATAAAAATCCACCGAAACCTAATGAAAATACATAGATAAACTTGTCTTTAAAGCCATGAGCATAAGTATATTTTTTTGCATCTTCTTCGTGTAGTATTTCTTTTGATTCAATCAACATTTTATAAACAAAATAATTTGGGTGTTTCCAAGTAATTGTTGGTTCAAAATCACGAGAGAAAATTAACCAACAGATAAATAAAATAATACTAAAAATACTAAATCCTATCATGGTATAACGCCAATCTTCTACAAAATGCTCTTTAAATAATAAAAATAAAATAGCAACTAATGCAGCTCCAACATTGTATGCAGCAGTAATAATTGCACTAGTCATTATTTTCTTATCATTTGGTATAAACTTAGCAACAAATGAGTTTATAAATACAATTATCATTGATCCTCCAAATGCCATAATCATTCTAGAGAATGTGTATAACCAATAATTGTGGGTAAAAATAGCAAAAAATGAAAAACATAGACAAAACAATGCTAAAATTGCAGCTTTCTTCGGATGTAACTTGATTAATATAAACGCAGCAAGTAAATTAGCAATAATTCTTGCTATAGTTATTGTATAATTAACTACTTCTGAAATTATAGGAGAAACCTTTTCTCCATTAAAATAGTGATCTGTAATTTGTTTTGATAAGTTTGATCCCGCTACCCAGTTAGTAGCAAATACTACATATGCAGCAATTAGGATAGCAAACATAAGAATTCCTTGCTTTCGCGTAGGTGAATTTGTAGATAATTCCATTTATATACCTCTTTTTTTTATAATTTAGTAGTACAACGTGAATCTGTTATAATACTGTTTTTTATTTTCAATTATAGTTTAATATAAATTGTATGAAAATGCAAGGAAAAAAATAAATTTACAATTCGTTTTCATATAATTATTTTCAAAAAAAGCCTTATGGCTAAGTATCAGTAGTATTAAGGGAGGATTATACCTCTCTTAGTGCTATTGTTTTCATATTTTGAACGCAACAAGACAACCAAGCGTACGACTGTACTTTGGCTTTACCTCTATATTGTGCATATCTGTATCCATGATTTTGTTTTGAATCTGCAAAGCTACGTTCTATTGTTTCTTTTCTTCTCTTATACAATAGTTTTCCTTCTT
>ERZ772769.54-NODE-54-length-27789-cov-4.36677_pt1 | contig 27789 bp, 30 predicted proteins | sample MGYA00580987_ERZ772769 | MGnify/ENA primary metagenome ERZ772769 (study PRJEB29015, sample SAMEA2738043) | human oral metagenome | biome: human oral; feature: human-associated habitat; material: saliva | place: China | collected 2234 ...
TAAGTGCTTCTACCAAAATTTGAATTGCTCACTCAAGGGGTTTACCGCGTTCCACTTCTTATATTTCTATAAGAACTCCGTCACTGTGGCACTTTCAAGACACATAACCATATAGAAGACTACTTAGGTCATATTTTCTGCCGTCACCATAAGGTGCCTAAACTTATTTTTTCGTTTAGCGTTGAACACTACAGGCATCTCAGCCTGTGTGAGTATGGACTTTCCTCAGCATTACTGCCGCGATCACTCAAAGAAAAACACTTATATTACTTTACACTAAAAATAACATTTTGTAAACAATAATCTAAACTATTTTTCTAATACAGAAATTTTACCTTCAGCAATTTCCTCTAATGCTTTACCAACTTCTTTATGAGAAGTGTATTTGTCAAGTTTGCTTGTTTCAGGATTTGCAAATAGTTCTCTTGCTCTTTTACTTGCTAATGATACTAGCATATATTTTGATTTTAATACGTCTAATTTTGGATATAACATTTTTTTCTCCTACATTTCTTCTAATTCTAACAATGCTCTTCTATACTTCATCTCAATACGTTCACGTTTTAAGTGCTCACTCAGTATGATAGCCCTAATTCGTTCTACAGCTTTATCCACTTCGTCATTCTCAACTACATAATCGTATAAATGCATCATGTTAATTTCTTTTTTAGCTTTTGCTATACGTGACTCTATTACTTCATCACTCTCAGTTCCGCGACCTTTTAATCTTTCTTTAAGATCACCAATACTTGGTGGTGCTAAAAATATAAATAAAGCATCCGGAATTTTACTTTTTACTTGTCCCGCACCTTGTACTTCAATTTCTAAAAATATATCTTTTCCTTTTTCCATCGTCTCCCTTACATATTTAACGGGAGTTCCGTAATAATTATCGACATACTGAGCATACTCTAATAACTCACCTTGTTGAATTAAAGATTCAAATTCTTCTTTTGTTTTAAAGAAATAATCAACCCCGTCTACTTCACCAGGTCTCATACCTCTTGACGTCATTGAAATTGAATATTCGAAGTCAACATCATTACTTTCAAAAATTCTTTTTCTAACAGTACCTTTACCTACTCCTGAAGGTCCTGAAAGAACTATTAATAATCCTTTCTCCATTTTTCGTATCCTTCTGTTATGTTTTATTATCTTTTTATGATACCATAAATAGGAAAAAATTTAAACTATAAACATGTATATTTAAGTTATAAATTAATTCGATAATATTTTCTTAAAATTCTTAATTTTTATTTTTAAAATACAATTCTAATAATTGCTAGTGAAACTATTCCTACTACAACTATCACCAAGAGGCTCTTTGAAATGATTGCACTTAATACCGTAGAGAAGCAAGTAGATTTTCATAATTAATTCGAGGAAACTCCCCAATCTTTTGAATAAATAGACTATCAAACCATAAAGCCGACATTATTACAATCGGTACAAAACTAAGATACTCTATAACCGGTTTAGGTAAATCGAATTTCTTCAATAATACGAATGGAAGTACCCTAGATAACCAAGTCACAATTGCACAGCCTAATATTGTTAATATTATATAGTTAGTAGATAACATTTTTCAGTACCACTCCTATCGCACATCCTATTAAAGTAACCACTATAATTAATAAATTACTTGGAATAAAAATCATTCCAAAATATACTAAGAAGAACACAACAACAATTACTAGAAATTGTACTTTTTTCTTTATAGTAAAATCTGAAATAACTTGTAAGTATAATAATCCTATAAACATCGCTACTAGAGCAAAATCTAAACCTAGCACCTTAGGATCCTTAACTATTCCACCTAGTAATGCACCTAGTACCGATGATGCAACCCATGTAAAATAAGATACTAGGTTTGCAGTATTGAACCATTCATAAGTCAACCTTCCATTAGTATAGTTTTGTTTATTCATTCCTAAAGCGAAACTCTCATCAGTTAAAAAAGTACCAATTATAATATTTTTAAATACACTGTATCGCTTGAAAAATGGAGCTGTTGCCATGCTCATCAATATCATTCTTGAGTTGATTAAAAATGTTGCTAAGACAATTGAGAGTACAGGAAAACCACTAGAAAGCATGCCTGCAGTTATGAATTGAGCACCACCTGCGTATATGAATAACGACATCGCTCCAACAAAGAAAGGATTAAGGCCAACCGAACTCCCAATAATTCCAAAGGCTAACCCTATGCCTATGTATCCAAAAACTGTCGGTAACGTATCTTTTACACCCGTCTTTACATCTAATTTATCATTCATATGCTCACCTTCCCTTGCTATTTAATTGTTTTATTTTATTAAAAGCTCTCCAATAAGATCTTTATCAATTTTTTGTTTTACCGTTTTTTGTCCGGTATAAGTTACTAAGCCCGGTTTAGCACCAGATATTTTTTTTACATTTTTAATTAACGTTCTATCAACGTTAACATACTCTTCATTTTTAAACTTCGAATAATAAGCTGCTAACATTGATGCAACTTCTATTGTTTCTTCACTAGGATTATTATCAAAGATTACGACGTGACTACCAGGAATATCTTTAGCATGAAACCATAGATAATCTCGTCTTGCTAATTTATTAGTAATAGCATCATTTTGAAGATTATTTTTTCCAACATAAATGGCAGTACCATTATGATTAATTACAAAATAATTACTCTTATTCTTTTTCTTATTAACCTTAATCTTTTCTTTTAATATTCCATTAGCAATCAATTCTTCTTTGATTTCCGCTATGTCCGTTTTATCTGCATTTTCAATTTGAAATTTAATAGTCTCAAAATATCCTAAATCCTGTTTTGAAATCTCTATTTGTTCAATTAAATTCTCAATCGTTCTCTTGTTCTTTTTATATAGATCAAAGTACTTCTCTGAATTCTTCTCAATAGTTAGATTTGGATCTAACTCAATCTCAATATCCGATAAATCTTCACTATAAAAATTTTGCAGTGTTACAATCTCTGGTATTTCTTTTTTAAATAAATAAATATTTGAAATTAGAAGTTGTCCCTTTAATTTATAATCATCTCTATTATTAGCTTGTTCCAGTTCATTTTTTAATATATCAATTTTCTTATTTAATCTATTTATTTTAGAATTAACAAAATTAAAAAGCTTTTTGTCAGTATTTTTATTTATTGACTCTCTGGCTATATCCATGTAATAGTAATCTAGTAATTGTGATAATGATTCAAAATCTCTACTATATTCTTTAACTTCAAAGAAATAAAAATCCTTCTTATTGTTCTCTTCAAGTAAAACGGGTTTAAAGTAATTATCGAATTCCTTGCAAAAACTAATAAATGAATTTTTCAAATCTTCTTCTGAATTTTTTTGAAAATAATTATTCAGTAGCACTGAAACGCCGTAGAAACTTTTCATTAAGAATTTTTTATCATCATTAGAAAACTCAATGTCACTATAGCTACTAAAATCAAAAGGATTAATTTTTTCAACTGTTGGAGGAAAAGTGTATTCCATATTAGATATAGTCGATCTCTTATACTCAAGACTATAGCTATTTTTTAAAGATTCTAATATTATATTATCTTCATTAGTTAATATTATATTTGAGTGTTTACCCATTAATTCTGAAATTAGATAATAATACTTTTCGTATCCCAAATCATCAAAGTTTTTAATTTTAAAAATAACTATACGGTCATTATTAACTTGATTAATCTCTAATATTATTCCACCTGTTAGATACTTTCTCAGTACTGAACAAAAATTCGAAGGTGTCGAAGGATTTTCAAAACTATTATTTGTTAACTGTATTCTAGATGCACTTGAACTTGCAGATAAAAACAATTTTAAATTCTTTCCTTTTCTAACAGAAAATACAAATTCATCTGTCGATAAATTATTTATTTTATTTATACGACCATTTAATATATTTTCTTCTAATTCTTTCACCATTTTTCTCATAAAAAAACCATCAAATGCCATTTTTATCCTCCTTGTATTTTAATATATAATTAAAAATTATAGCATAGATATCAATTTGTGTATATGAAAATAAAAAACATACAAATACAAAAAAGAGACGATATATACATACCATCTCTTCTAAAATACTATTTATTTTCAAATCTTTTTGAAACTAATACTCCCCACACTAATAATCCAAGTAATACTACCCAGAAAATAACAGTCCAAAGTGTTGAATGTGGAAATTCATGAGGAATAAGCCCTAATTTCTCATGAGCAGCAGCTATAACAAATAACTTAATACCCACCCATCCTACAATTAGAAAGGCAGCAATTTCTAATCCTGGTTTAGTTTCTAAAACTTTGATGAATATATTAGCTGCATAACGCATGATAACTACACCAACAAAACCTCCAATTACCATTACAGTAAATTGACCAAGGTTAATTCCTCCAATAGATGTTTCAGAAATATGAGGCAATGTTATCGCGATAGCTACAGCAGCTAAAATTGAATCAATCGCAAAAGCTATGTCAGTAAGCTCAACTTTAATTACAGTCGCCCAAAAACCACTTTGTTTTTTAGGTTCAGCAATCTCTTCAATTCCATCCCCTTGTTTTCGTTTGTCGAAAAATTCTTTAATATGTGCACCTGCCATATATAATAAGTATAAACCACCTAAAACTTGAATTTCCCAATACTGCGCTAAAATTGTAATTAAGAAAATCGCTATTATTCTAAATATTAGTGCTCCTGCAAGACCGTACATCAATGCATGCTTTTGTTCTTTAGGTGGCAGATGTCTAACCATAACAGCAAGAACAATAGCATTATCTGCTGAAAGTAATCCCTCTAAAAGTATTAAACTCAATAATACTATCACATATTGAATAAGTACCTGTGTATCCATTCTAATCTCCTTCTATCCTATTATTTTTTTCATTAATCTAACAATAACTATGACTACGATTAATCCTAACATGTTTAATGCTAGCGGTAAAAAGTTACCAAGACTAAAAGTAATATTCTGATTTAATAGATTAAAAGATTTAGTAAAGATAGTTAATACACTATTATCTACTCTTTCTGCTGGTACAGAAAATCTAGATTTTATCATATTTGCTATAACTTCTCCTCCTATAAAATATAGAAGTGAGAAAGAAATTGCCAAGTTTGTGTTATTAAATAGTGTTAAAGCTAATAGGAAAATAAAGTTAGCAAACACGAATAATAAAACTAGCATCGTAGCGAATGATCCTGCTGTATTAACATTCAACATTAATGTTTTTAACTCTTCAAAAACATTTCTTTTTCGTAAGAAAATTATTCCTACGAAACATGCAATTACTATAACATAGTAAACTAAAAAATAAATTAAATTTGCTAAAATAGAGAATATATCACGCACAGTTTTCTTTTTTCTTATTTCTAAAAGTACATTGACTTTTGAAATATAATCTTCTCTATATGAATATATATAATTTAATCCCATTATAAAAATTACAATTACCATATCCACTTTAAGAATTAATGAAAATATAATATCTAATATCGACTTATCATAAAACGTAGCCAACGTGTCTAGTTTATATACAAATGCAAAGTTAATTAACAATAAAATAATTATAAATAAATAATTAAATTTACGTCTAAATAACTTTCCGAATTCTATCGCAAATAACATTATAGATCAGCCTCGCCCTCATATAATTTAATTTTTTCACCTAAATTACGAATTTGAAATACTTCTATGTTATTTTTCAATAAATCATAAACTACTTCTTCAAGTACCTCTTCCCTTACTACTATTTCATTATTGTGATAAATAGTAAATTGATAACCTTCTAAAATTTGATCTAGATTTTCTTGACTAGAAACATTTATAGCCGTAAGTTGTTTTAATATTAACAAGTCTTCTAAATTTCCGAAGTATGATTTAATTCCATCAGTAATAACTAAAACTTTATCAGCAATACTATTAAAGCTATTAAGCATTGTATCTAAAATAATCACGTTTGCATTGTTTGATTTATCAAGAATTAATTCACTTATCTCTTCTTTATCTTCAGTAGTTAAGCTTTCTTCAGTGTTATCAACGATTAATACATTTTGATCTACTAAAATTGAAAATAGAATATGAAATTTTGTTACTTCATTTGATTCTAATTCTTTATATTTTCTACTAGAATCTAAGTTTAAAAATTCTAAATCTCCTACTAATTCTTCTTCAATAGCTTTTATATTAAATAGAGATAATGCTTTTTTTAGATTTTTTAATAATGACAAATCATTGTAAAATCCAAAATCTTTAGCAAATAAAAGTCTCTGATTATTTATATTCTCACCATCAAAAAGAATCTCACCTTTAAACTTAGTTCTCTGTCTAAATGAATCTTTTAGTAGTTCTAAACTTGAAGAACTGTTATTGACAATGGTTAATATTTCACCTGTTGCAACTCTAAAATCAAGTTCTAATATCGTATCTCTTTTTATTTTTTTTGTATATTCTTTAAATTCTAAAACCATTATTTCTCCTATAAAAAATAACATTAGTATAATCTTCTGTTATTATATTCATTTTATCTCTTTAAATATTAGATTACATCTTATTATAATACCATTGCTTTAACTTAATGTCAAAAACAATAGTAATAAAAACAAAAGATGATAGAAGAAATTTCCTCTATCATCTTAATATTATTATTTATTTTCTTTTACAAAGAATGAAAGTACAATTCCTAATACAAATCCTACTAATGCATAGTTTAACCAAGCAAAATCAGCTGGTACTGGAAGGAAGTTTACTTTAGCTAGTACATTATCAACTGCAGGTACTGCAAGCTTAAATGTTGAAGCTACAGTTGAATATAAACTAAATAATCCAGTGAATAGAACTGTACAAACATAAACTACTTTTTTACCACCAAAGAAATTGTTTAAAAATCCTAGTAAAATTAATACCATTGTTAATGGATATAATAAAACAAGTACTGGAACAGCTCCTTGGATAATTGCTGCTAATCCGTAGTTACCAACAGCAAATGAGAATAATGTTAATGCGATTGCATAAGTTTTGTAACTAACCTTGTCATAAAGTCTTACGAAGAATGAAGCACAAGCAGTTACTAATCCTACGCTTGTTGTTAAACAAGCTAAAAATACAATAACAAATAGTAATAATTTACCAACATTACCAAAGTAATATGTTGTTGCTCCAGTTAATACTCCAGCTCCAGTTTTTTGTAATCCTAAAACAGAAACAGACGTAGCTCCGATATTAGAGATGAATACATATACTAAAGCTAATAACACAGCAGCGATAATTGCTGATTTAGCTGTATTGTTAAATACTTCTTTTTTTGTTTTTGCTCCGTAAAGTTTAACAGAGTTAATTACGATAATACCAAATACTAATGATGCTAATGCATCCATTGTATTATAACCTTCCATTAATCCATTTGTAAATGCTAATGAAGTAGTTTGATAAGTTTTTGTAGGTTCTTGTGCCGCACCCATAGGTTTAACTAATGATGCAATGATTAATACAACCATTGAAAGTAGTAAAACTGGTGTAATTACAGTCCCGATTCTATCTACTAATTTATTAGGGCTAATTGCTAACCATAAAGTTAATCCCATAAAGAATGCTAAGAAAATAGCTTGAGCAATTGTAGTATTTTCTGGGCCTACGAAACTTGATAATCCTAATTCATAAGTAGTAGTCCCTGTTCTAGGAATTGCAAAGAAAGGTCCAATTGTTAAGTATAATAATGTCGTAAAAGCAACACCGAATACTTTCCCTGCTCTACTTGATAAATCTAATAGGTCTTCAGCTCCTGAATACCCCATTACAATAACTCCTAATAGTGGTAATCCCACTCCCATAATAATAAATCCGATCATCGCTGTAGATAAGTTTGTTCCAGCGTTTTGTCCTAAGAATGCTGGGAAAATTAAATTACCAGCACCAAAGAATAGTGCAAATAACATAAGTCCGATTGAAACGTATGGATTTTTCTTTAAAAATTTCAACATGTCATCTCCTCCAAATTTTTTTTATTTTTTTAAGTATGTTATATACAATAATATATTTATTAACATTTGTCAATAGATTTTTTAAAAATATCACCTTTTTTGTTGGATAAATGTTTTAAATTTTCTGACAATTCTAAAAAGTTGTATACTTAGTATCTCGTTTACATATCTAAGAAATCAATAATGCAATCATTTTCAAATATCTGATTTCCCATAATATATATATCGCATTAAATAAAAAAAGAATTTGATAATTGAGAATAATTATCAAATTCTTTTTTTATTTATTTTTTTATTTCTTCTTTATAATCACAGTGTGTACAATGAACACCTTTTTTTCCTTCATATAGAATATTCGTACATTTCGGACAATTTCTATTTATAGGTTTATCCCATGAAACAAAATCACATTCTGGAAATCCTTCACAACCGTAAAATAATTTACCTTTTTTAGATTTTTTCTCTAAAATCTCATGTTTCTTACATTTTGGACATGTTACTCCAACCTTTTTTTGAATAGTATTGGTATATCTACAGTCAGGGAAATTAGAACAAGCAATAAATTTACCGAATTTACCTAACTTAAATACAAGTGGTGAAGAACATTCTGGACATCTTTCTCCAGTAAATTCTTGTTTTATTTCTACTTTTTCCATTTCAGTTTCTGCTTTTTCAACATCTTTTCTGAAATTGCTATAGAAATTATATATAGTTTTTTCCCAACCTACTTTACCTTCTGCTATGTCGTCAAGTTGACTTTCTAAATTAGCAGTAAACTTTGTATTAATTATATCAGGGAAATACTGTTCAGTTATCTTACTTACTAGTGTTCCCAATTCGGTTGGCGTGAACACTTTATTTTGCAGTTTTGCATAGTATCTTTTTTGTAAAGTTTCTACAATTGTAGCATATGTTGATGGACGACCAACTCCAAGTTCCTCAAGTTCAGCTATTAATTTCGCCTCTGAGTAACGTGCAGGTGGTTGAGTAAAATGCTGTTCTTCTTTTATTTCTTTAACTTTAGCTTCTTCTCCAACTTCAAACTCTGGTGCAAGTTTCACTTTTTCTTTTTCTTTTAAAACCGCTAAGAAACCATTGAATAATAATTTAGAATGTGCTCCACGATATATAACCTTATTATTTTCAAATGTAGTTGTACTCGTTTCATAAACAGCAGCACTCATTCTACTTGCAATAAATCTTTCCCAGATAAGTTTATACAGTTTATATTGATCATTAGACAAGTATTCTTTAATGCTGTCAGGTGTGAAATTAACATTTGTTGGTCTAATTCCTTCATGGGCATCTTGAACATTTTTACTTGATTTTCTAGCTTTTACTGAAGAAGCAAGATATTCCTTACCGAAATTGTTAAGTATATAATCACTAACCATCTTAATCGCTTCATCTGAAACCCTTGTAGAGTCCGTTCTCATGTATGTGATTAAACCTGTAACTCCACCTAACTTTTTAAGATTTATACCCTCATATAACTCTTGAGCTACACTCATTGTCTTACGAGTTTTGAAATTAATCTTTCTAGATGCATCTTGTTGCATTGTAGAAGTAATATAAACATTCGGTGCATTTCTATTCTTATTAGTTTTTGCTACATCAATAACTTTAAATGTATCACCTACTATTGCTTTTCTTATATTGTCTACATCCTTCTTACTCTCAAGCTTAAGCTTTTCACCTTTATAAGAATAGAAATTAGCCGTTAGGATCTTTCTATTTTTTATAAAATCAATCGGCATAGACCAATATTCTTGAGGAACAAATTTTTTAATTTCTTCTTCTCTATCGACAATTAATTTAAGTGCAGCATTTTGAACTCTTCCCGCTGATAACTTTGGTTTTACTTTTTTCCAAAGTACAGGAGAAATATTATATCCAACTAAACGATCAAGAATTCTTCTAGCTTGTTGAGATTGGACTAAGTCCGTATTTATTTTTCTAGGATGTTTTATCGCATCTTTGACTGCATCTTTTGTGATCTCATTAAAAACAATTCTATTGTCAGAATTATTATCTAATCCTAATATATGAGCAATATGCCAAGCTATTGCTTCTCCTTCTCTATCGGGGTCGGATGCAAGGAAAACTTTTTTTCCTTTTGCTTCTTTTTTTAAAGATTTAATTACATCTCCCTTACCTCTTATAGAAATATAATCAACATCTACATTTCCATTATCTAGTACTTCTACTCCCATTCTACTTTTAGGAAGGTCTCTTACATGACCTTTTGAAGATATTACTCTATATTTTTTCCCTAGATATTTTTCAATAGTTTTTGCCTTAGAAGGAGATTCGACTATTACTAAATTTTCTGCCATTTTCTTCTCTCCATAATTTTATAATAAGTAGTATCTTAAAACATTTTTATTTACTTGTCAACTTTTTTAATAAAAATTAATCAATTTTAGTCAATATTAATGGTTCAGCATTCTCTCTCACTACAATTGTGTGTTCATATTGAGCAATATAAGAACCATCATTTGCAACTAATTCCCACTCATCTCTATCTGAATTTCCTACAGTTTTTGCTTTAGTAGATACGAAAGGCTCTACTGCTAAACACATACCATCTTTTAAGATTAAATTATCCCATGGATCAAAATAATTAAACACATGTTGTGGTTCTTGGTGTAATGAAGTTCCAATTCCATGCCCAGTTAAGTTTTCAATTACTTCTAACTTATGCTCTTTTATTTTTTTATGTACATGTTTACCAATTTGGTTTATTTTTCTTCCTGCTACAGCATGTTTAATTCCTTCGTAAAAAGCTTCTTTAGCTACTTCACATACTTTTTCTTTCATTGGGTCATCTACTTTACCTACAACAAAAGAAATACCTGTATCAGCATAATAACCATCCTTACAACCAGATACATCAATATTAAGAAGATCGCCATCTTTTAGTATTTTTGTACTAGAAGGTATTCCGTGCGCTGCTTGATAGTTTAATGAAATACATGTATATCCTGGAAAATCATACTCTGTAATTGGCGCTGATTTTGCACCATATTTTTCAAATAATTCTTTTGCTATATTATCTAAGTCTTTTGTGGAAACACCTGGTACTGCTTTTTTAACCATTTCATCTCGAATTGTAGCACAGATAAATCCTATTTCTTTCATTTTTTGTAATTGTTCTTCTGTTTTAATAATCATGATTTCTCCTTTTATTTAACTAGTTCGAATAAATTTATAATAGAATAAGTCGGTTTATGCTCTTTAGTTTCTAAATCTTCTAAACTTGTAACACCTGTTTGAACATGAATTGTATCTATACCACCATTAATACCAGACATAATATCTGTATCATAGTTATCCCCAACCATTACAATTTCATCTTTGCTGTAACTAAATAGATTCATAGCACTTTCCATGATAATTTTGCTAGGCTTACCTATAAATGTAGCTGGTGTAGAAGTTGCATACTCTAGATACTTTACTTGTCCCCCGTTACTTGGTACAAAGCCATTTGCTGTTGGTAACAAAGTGTCTGGATTAGTACCAATCAGTTCTGCACCGTTTAATACAGCTTTAGCCGCAGTTGCAAGTTTATCATAAGTAAGTTGTCTATCAAGACCAACTACAACTGCATCAACACCTTCCTCATTTTCTCTTTGAGTGAATGAATTTAAAGTATTCTTAAGCCCTGCTTCACCGATTACATATAAATTTTTATATCCTTTACCTTCTAGATAAATTTTAGTAGCATCACTTGATGTAAATACATGTTCTTCTGATGTCTCGATATCAAATTTCTTTAAATGTTCTGCTACATCTTTAGGTTGCCTTGTTGAATTATTAGTTAAGAATAAATAGTCTATATTATTTTCATTTAAATAATCAACAAACTCCTTTGCATATTTTATCTTTTTATCACCATTATAAATAGTACCATCTAGGTCTATTAGATATAATTTATATTGTTTTATACTCATCCCATCTCTCCATTAATTTCATTTATCATAATATATTCAAATATTAGTTTCTTCTATAAGAATAAATTACGCAACTATTTCTATTTTACACCGATTATAAAAAAAATAAAAGCATTAATTAGGATTTTCCTACTTAATGCTTATATAAAATCGTTAAAAATACTATTTAAAAAGACTAGCCATGAATTCATTTCTGATAATTGTTTTTTCTCGTGATACCAAACTATCATTATGACAGATTGTAAAGTTATATACCATTTTAGTCTATTTCTATATTTTATTGTCGGTTCTTGTCCATAAATTTTTAGCCATTCATTCCATTCATTTTGAGGAATATATCGATATAATACAAATGAAATATCAATAGCAGGGTCGCAAAGTATAGAATGTTCCCAGTCTACTAAAAATAACTTACCTTGATCTGAAAGTAACCAGTTATCTTTATGTAAATCCGTGTGACAAGGTGTATATTCTACATCGTCATCTGGCAAACACTTCTCTAAATAATTTAGTGCATCGACAATATTACTATTTTTCCTAAGATCATCAGCAATAATCGATTTTAAATTACAAAGTGATCTAGCTGCTGTTTCTTCAGCATAACCTTGAGCCTTCATAATTTTTTTTAGTTTTGATGATCCATGCACTTTTTTCAAAATTTCAGGTATACGTTTATCCGTCATATCTTCTGTATTTAACGTTCTACCATTTTCAAAATCTTGCGCGATTAATACATCTCCATTACTAATACGCTTAGTCCATCTTAATCTAGGTACAATACCTTCTGCAGAAAGAGTTGCTATCATCGGAGTAGTATTTTTTTTAATAAAGTAACGTTGATTATCTCTCGAACAAAAATAATCATCGTTATATGTATCATCTAAAGTCCAGCCCATCTGATAATATTCTTTAGACATATTTTATACTGCTCCTTTCTTCAATCTCTTTTTAAAAATTATAATGCACTATATATTTTACATTCTTTAATCATTTTTTTCAAGATGCTATTTTTTAACTAAAATTAAAAATCTCAAAGATATTATAATTTACATATACAAAAATTAGAATTAATATCTTTGAGATTGCTTATTATCTTATTTTTTACAAAATAAACATTATATAAAATAAATATTTTTATAAAATTTATTGTTCACAACAAAGTTTATAAATTCCTTCTGCATAGATTGCAGTAGCTAATAATAAATCTTCAACTTCTAAATATTCATTTGCTTGGTGCATAGTATCTTCCTTACCTGGGAAAAGTAATCCAAATGCAACACCTTTTTTAAGGCAACGTGCATATGTTCCTCCACCTAATACAAATGCGTCATTTTTAGTATCCCCTGTATGTTTTCTATACACATCCATTAATGTTGTAACTAATTCATCATCTTTTGGTACATAGTGAGCTTCTTTAGTACTTGTTACTTCAATATCTATATTATCTACCTTAATCCCATTCAATCTATCAACTAAATCAAATTTCTTAGGATGACGACAGTCCGTTGAAACTAACCCAATTTTTCTTTCTAAATCATACTCTAGAATTCCATAGTTATATGTAGCTTCTCCCATTTCATCATCAGAGTAATTAATTTCTAATTTTTCACCAAATGGATCATTAGCAAGTTTTTCTACTATATAATCTACAAAGTTTTTTCCGTTGTTATCTAATCCTAATGTACTTAAAAATTCTGCTAATTTTGTTGCACCGTTAATACCATATTGCGGTGTTGAACCGTGTGCAGCTTTCCCTTTAAGTGTAAGTTTAATTGTATTCCCTACCTCAACTTCACCTTCAAGTTTTTCTTGCGCTAAGAAGTTTTCAAATTTTTCTTTGATATCTGATGCTTCACCTTCTAATTCAGCTTTTGCACTAGCTACAACCATATTAAGAACTTGTCCACCGTTAAACTTAACAAGTTTATAATTATATTGTCCATCTTCATCAACGAATTTCAATTTATGATCAAAAGTTGCTCTTGCTTTTTCAGCATACACTAATGGGAACATTGCATCTGGCGTAAATCCAGAAGCTGGCTGTTCTTCGTGTTTAAAGTACGCTTCAACACATCTAAATCCAGTTTCTTCATCGCTTCCAACAATCACCCTTACTCGTTTATTCCATTTTACACCTAGTTTATCTAGAAGTTTAACAGCATAGTAAGCTGCCATTGTAGGTCCTTTATCATCTAATGATCCACGAGCAAATATTTTACCATCTCTTATTTCTGGTTTAAATGGATGACTAGTCCAGTCAGCTTCTACTACCGGTACTACATCGACATGTCCAAGGATACCAAATAATTCTTCTCCTTGTCCCACTTCAATGTGCCCTGCTTTATTTTCTACTAATTTAGTTTTGTAACCATCACGCTTACCAAAAGATAAAATTAAATCCAATGCTTCTCTTGGTCCACTTCCAAATGGAGTTTCCTCAGTTATATCTGTTCCTAAAATTGAACGTACACTTAATAATTCAAATAAATCTTTAAGTAGGTCCTCTTTATGATTTAGAACCTCTTGTTTAAAATCAATAGTCATAATATTTTCCTCCGTTATTTAGTTAATTTATTTAATTCATCATCTGTTAAATATCTATACTCGCCTAATTTTAGATTCTCATCTAATTTCAAACTCCCTATAGACAATCTTTTTAAATATGTTACTGTTGCTCCAAGAGACTTCATCATTCTTTTAACTTGATGAAATTTCCCCTCGGTAATGAATATATTTGCTTTACTATTTCCTTCACTACTATCTAATATTTCTAAACGCGCAGGTTTACACCTATACCCATCTTCTAAAATCACACCCTCTTTTATAATTTTGAGATGTTCATTCTTTAGTTCTCCACTTACCTCAACATAGTATTTTTTCTCTACATCTTTCTTAGGGGAGATGAGTTTATGAGCCAACTCACCATCGTTTGTAAGTAACATTAGTCCTTCAGTATCTTTATCAAGTCTACCGACAGGAAAAACTTTGTAAATACGGTCTTCATCTCTTAATATATCCACAACAGTTCTTTCAATCGCATCTTCCGTTGCTGAAACCGTATCTTTAGGCTTATTCATCATTATATAAACATATTTTTGATACACTAGCCTATTCCCATTTACAATTACCTGATCCTTAAATTCATCAATCTTATAATCAGGAGTCTTTATTAACTTATCGTTAATTAATATTCCCTTTTTAATAACTTTTTTCGCTTCTGCTCTACTTAATGTCGTAGTTGTACTAATAAATTTATCTAGCCTCACTATGCTTATCTCCTTAACCTTCTTAAAGATGAAATTCTAATCTTTCTTCCAAATAAATATTCATCGAATTTCATCATAGTTATACTGAAGAAATAGATAACAATACCAAAGATTGCACAAATCATAATTAGTATCATACTTGAAATTTTTGATTCAATTACAAAGTTTGTAAGTATTGACTCATATATTGCTGCAACAGTAATAAACATAATGAAACAACTACTTAATATTATTGAAAATCTAGAAACAAATTCAAATATTCTAAGCCTAACTTCTGTATTAATAATAACTAAATTAATTAGTATCATCACAAGATAAGTTGTAATTGAAGATAGAATTACACCATTTGTCTCAAAATTCGTTACAAATGGGGTAATCGTTAAATACTTAACAATTAATCCTACAACAATAGCAACTAGGTTTAACAATTGCTTATTAACAGCTTGCATTATTATACTAGTTAAACTATAAATCGAATAAAGTACAGCCAGTGGTAAATAAAACCTCAATAAATTTGCATTTTCTAAACTTCTACTGTAAAAAGTAGAATATATTGGATCGGCTAATACATACATACCTACCAATGCTGGTAGCACAATCATCATTAAAGATAAAATAACTTTATTAATTTGACTACTAACAGTAATTCTATCACCTTGTGCAAATAATCTAGTAATTGAAGGTAAAAATGTACTAGAAAATGCCGGGGCAATTGCCACAGCAATCATAACTACTTTATTAACAAGTTGTAATGCTGAGAATCTTCCATCTACAATATCTGCTTTACCTATTTTCGTCATTCCATGAATAAAATTATGTTGGTCTATAATATTTAGAATTGGGAATAATCCTACAATGAAAATAAATGGAATTGAAACTGAAAAGAATTCTTTTACTAATGCAGTATTTGAAACATCCAATTGTACTTCATCTTCTTCTATATTAAAATCAAGATTTTTTCTATTTTTAGAATAAAAAAAGAAAAGTGTAATTAAAGAAAAAACAGCTCCTACCGCTGCTGCAAATGTTGCACTAACATTTCCTTCAACTACTCCATATCCTAAAACTCTCATAATGAAATATGTTGCTCCTAGCATAAAAGCAATACGTGCCACTTGTTCAATAAATTGGCTTAAAGCCGAAGGTAGCATAATTTCATGACCTTGGAATAATCCTCTAATTCCTGATGATACTAAAACTAGCGGAATACCAAAACTCAAGCTTTTTAGAACTAATGCCCCATCTTGAGGAGTAAATTTTTGTTGATTACTTATTAAAATTTGATCTGATATATATCCAGAACCAAAAAATAATATACAAAAACCTACAATTCCCATTACTACCAATAACCAAGATCCTAGCTTATAAATTCTTCTACTAACACTATATGCACCTAATGCATTGTATTTAGCTACTAATTTCGCTATTGCTAGTGGTGTTCCTGCACCAGAAATCTCTAGTATAGTTGCATAATAACTATATCCATAGTTGAATAAAGCCATTTGTTCCTCTCCACCAATTATCTGATAAAAAGGTATTAGATATACCGCTCCTAAAATCTTTGTTAAGATTAAACTTAAACTAAGTATCGCAGTCCCTTTAAACAAGGAATCTTTTTTCAAATTTTTCACATCCAAACTAATATTTAATTGTTAATATATATTTTTATAAGTATAAATACTGATAGCAGTACACTAATGCAGCAACTAGACTGTATGCAGCTATCAATTTCAATACTTTATCCATACGTCTTTTTTTTATTTTTTTATTTGCCACTAAGACTATATATGAACCTAATAGTAATACAAATGTTATAATAAAAACTACAACAGATAAAAATATCGCCATACTATCATCCTTTCTTTTTTATATAACTTTATTTTATCATGATTTAGAAAAATTTTAAACACACTTTAAGATTTAATTATAAAAAAATTACTTATATCATCCCAAATTAATTTTTTATGTTAGATTTTATAACATACTCTTTATTTTGTTATCTATTTTTGTTATTATACTTAATAGATATAAAATTTTTATTTCACAACAATTAATTAGAGAGGTGTTATTATGGGGTTTAAAGAACTACAAAAAAATCTTCCCGTTTTTTCAATAAGTGTAGTAACAAAAATTACACAACTTACTGCAAGACAAATAAGATATTATGAAGAAAAAAAACTTTTTACACCAAAACGCACTGAAGGTAATACTAGGCTATTTTCATTTAATGACATCGATAAACTGCTAACAATTAAAGACCTTCTAACAAAGGGATTTAGTTTAAAAGCTATAGATGAAATTATTAACGAAAAAGAAGTTCCTGCTGAGACAACTCAAATTAGACAAATTATCCATAACGATATATTCGCAGGGCCAAATGGTTTACCTAGAGAACGCTCAATTGGACGTGGTGATTTATCTAGATTTTATAACAACAAAAAGAATAAATTTTAGTGTTAGATTTTTTACGATAATTTTCTACAAAATAAGGAGACAACATGACTAAAACTATTACTAGAGAAGAAATAATTAAAAGAATTAAAGATGAAAACGTTAAGTATATTCGATTACAATTTACTGACATTACTGGAACAATTAAAAATGTAGAAGTACCAGTTAGTCAAATTGAAAAAGTATTAGACAATAAAATGATGTTTGATGGTTCATCAATTGAAGGTTTTGTACGAATTGAAGAAAGTGATATGTATCTTTACCCTGATTTAAATACATTCTTAGTATTTTCTTGGGATAGCGAATACGGTAAAGTAGCTCGTTTCATCTGTGACGTTTACACTGTAGATGGAAAACCTTTTGCTGGCGATCCTCGTGGTAATTTAAAAAGAACACTTGAAAGAATGAAAAAATTAGGATTCGATACATTAAACCTTGGACCTGAACCAGAATTTTTCTTATTCAGACTTAAAGAAAATGGTGAACCAAGTTTAGAATTAAACGATAACGGTGGTTACTTCGATCTTGCTCCTGTAGATTTAGGAGAAAACGTACGCCGTGACATCGTTCTTGAACTTGAACGCCTAGGATTTGATATTGAAGCAAGTCACCACGAAGTTGCTCCAGGTCAACACGAAATTGACTTTAAATACGATGATGTAATTTCAGCTTGCGATAACATTCAAACATTTAAATTAATTGTAAAAACTATTGCTAGAAAACACGGTTTACACGCAACATTTATGCCAAAACCAATTTTTGGTATTAACGGATCTGGAATGCACTGTAACGTTTCTATGTTTAGTAACGGGGAAAACAGTTTTTATGATGAAAACAGCGAAAATGGGTTAAGTGAAGTAGCATCACACTTCATCGCAGGAGTTCTTAAACACTCTCGTAGTTTCACAGCTGTATGTAATCCAACAGTTAACTCATATAAACGTTTAGTACCTGGTTATGAAGCACCTTGCTATGTTGCATGGTCTACTTCAAATCGTTCACCTCTAGTTCGTATTCCAGCTGCTCGTGGAAAATCTACACGTGTAGAAGTTAGATCAGTAGATCCAGCTGCAAATCCATACTTAGCAATGACAACTATCTTAGCGGCAGGTTTAGATGGAATTGAAAATAAACTAGTTCCAGCGCCTGAAGTTAGAAGTAATATTTATGTTATGACTCGTGAAGAAAGAATAGCAAACGGTATAGATGAATTACCTTCAACATTATATACAGCACTAAAAGAATTATCAACTTCACCTATTATGAAAGAGGCATTAGGAGATCACATCTTCTATAACTTTATAGAAGCAAAATCAATCGAATGGGATTCATTCAGAACTCAAGTTACCGATTGGGAAATTGATCAATATTTAAAAAATTATTAATTAAATAAAACAAGGAATAGCTTAACATCGAGCTATTTCTTGTTTTCTCTTTACAAAAAAAGCTACAGAATATTAATTCCGTAGCTTTTTTCTATTAGAATTTAGATAGTAATTCTACTAATGCTTCTTTCGGTTGGTATCCAGTTTTTTCTTCTAGTACTTCACCATTTTTCATTATTAATAGTGTAGGAATTGACATAATACCAAATTCACCAGCAGCTTCTTGATTTTCATCTACATTAACTTTGTAGAATTCGATGTTTGAAAATTCGCTAGCAACTTCTTCTAATACTGGTGCTAACATTTTACATGGACCACACCATGGTGCCCAAAAGTCAAATACTTTTACACTATCAGTTTTTGATAATTCAAAAAATTCTTTATCTGTTATTTCTCTCATTTTTTCTGTCTCCTTTAATACTTATGAATTTATTTTATAATATCATAGCCAATTATTCAAATTATTTGTTTTGGCTATTATTTTTACATCATTGGCATTTGTGGCTGCATTGATTCATCCTTTGAAACATCGGCTACAACAGCTTCTGTTGATAAGAATAAACTTGATACACTCGCAGCATTTTGTAATGCCGAACGCGTAACTTTCGTTGGATCAACTATTCCAGCTTTTATCATGTCAACCCACTCTTCAGTAGCGGCATTAAATCCATACCCTACTTCAACCTCTTTAAGCTTCGCTACAATAACACTGCTTTCTAATCCAGCATTTTCTGCAATTTGACGAACAGGAGCTTCTAAAGCTTTTTTAATAATATTAATTCCAGTTTGTTCATCACCTGTTGCTTCTAATTTCTCAACTTCAGAAATTACTTGAACTAGCGCTGTTCCTCCACCAGGAACAATACCTTCTTCTACAGCAGCTCTAGTAGAATTTAAAGCATCTTCAATTCTAAGTTTTCTTTCTTTTAGTTCAGTCTCTGTAGCAGCACCAACTTTAATTACTGCTACTCCACCTGATAACTTCGCTAATCTTTCTTGTAATTTCTCACGGTCGAATTCAGAACTTGATTCTGCATATAATGCTTTAATTTGTTGTGTTCTGCTTTCAATCTTTTCTTTATCACCTTTACCACCAACAATAACAGTGTTATCTTTAGTAACATTTACTTTAGCAGCTTTTCCAAGCATTGTTATGTTAGCATCTTTTAATTCTAAACCTAAATCATCAGTAATCAAGGTACCACCTGTTAATATAGCGATATCTTCTAAGATTGCTTTTCTTCTTTCTCCAAATCCTGGAGCTTTTACTGCAACAACATTAAATGTACCACGTAATTTATTTACAACAAGTGTCGCAACAGCTTCCTGTTCAACATCATCTGCAATAATCAACAATGGTTTTGCTGCAGCCACTACTTCTTCTAATACCGGTAAGATTTCTTGAACTGCACTAATTTTTTTATCAGTGACAAGAACATATGGATTATCCAAGTCAGCAACCATTTTTTCTGTATCACTTACCATGTATGGAGATAAATATCCTCTATCAAATTGCATTCCTTCTACTACTTCTAAAGTTGTATCAAGCGCTTGTGATTCTTCAATTGTTATAACGCCATCATTACCAACTTTATCCATAGCTTCAGATATGAATTTTCCGATTTCTTCATCAGCTGCAGAAATAGCACCTACTTGAGCAATTTTATCTTTAGAATCTACCGTTACGCTGATTTCACGAAGACCTTCCACAGCTACTCTAACTGCTCTTTCCATACCTTTTCTGATACCAATTGGATTAGCACCACTTGTAACATTTTTCAATCCTTCAGTTATCATAGCCTGCGCAAGAATTGTTGCAGTCGTAGTTCCATCACCTGCGATTTCATTTGTTTTATTTGCAACTTCCGCTACTAATTTTGCTCCCATATTTTCATATGGATCTTCTAATTCTATTTCTTTAGCAATTGATACTCCATCATTTGTAATTAAAGGAGAACCAAATTTCCTATCTAAAACTACGTTTCTACCTTTAGGTCCTAATGTAATTTTAACAGCATTTGCTAACTTGTCTACACCAACTTTCATCGATTGGCGAGCATCTTCTGAAAATTTCAATTCTTTAACCATATTTCCTCCTAATCTTCAATAACAGCTAGAACTTCTTCTTCATTTACTAAATAGTACTCTTCATTTTTAAAATTAACTTTTTTATAATTATCTGAAAATACTACTTTACTTCCTTCAGAAAGTTCTCCATCATTATCTTTTGATAATAAACAGCTTTCTCCTAAAGCAACTACAATCGCAATATTTGAAGTATCTTCTTTTGAAGCTAAAAGTATTCCACTAGTTGTTGCTTTTTCTTCCTCTACTTTTTTTAATAATACATTATCAAATAATGGTTTAATCATATTAATAACCTCTTAAAAATTTTTTCTGTATTTTTTCTTTATCTACTGAAATATATAATAAAACAAAAGTCAAAAAAAGTCAAATCAAAATAATTATTTGCTCGTGAATTATACGAACAATACTATTCAACATGTTAAATATATAACATAAATCAATATACTTACATATATAATAATACAAATAATAAAGCGGTAACAAAGCGTTATTTATAGTTTTTATTATGCATATTATTTTTATATTATAGCAATATATGTTATAATTTTATCTGTATAATTTTATAATAGTAATTATACGGAGAGAATTCAAAAATTAAAATTTTTATTAGGAGGAAAACAAATGAAATATGTAGTTGTTGGAACATCACACTTCGGATACGAAGCTGTTCAAACTATTTTAAAAAACGAGCCTAATGCTGAAATTCATTTATATGAAAGAGGCGCTGGGGCTTCATTTATGGGTTGAGGTAGCCAATCTTATTTAGATGGGACATCTAAAGCGTTATCTGAACTACACTTTGCAACAGAGGAATCTTACCGTTCTCAAGGTATTAACATTCACTGTAACAGCGATGTTGTAGGATTAAATTCAAAAGAAAAATACGTTGTTGTTAAAACAGCAGCTGGTGAAGAAAAACAAAGTTACGATAAATTATTATTAAGTCCTGGTGGAGCAGCAATTAAACCTCCATTCGAAGGAATTGAACTAGAAAACATCCACACTTTTCGTGGACCAGAAGATACTCAAGCTGTATACGACTGTATGCAAAACAGTAAAAAAGCAGTTGTAGTTGGTGGTGGATACATCGGGCTTGAAGTAGCAGAATCTTATGCTAAACACGGTATCGACGTAACTGTTGTTGACTTTGCTCCAAGAATCTTAAACACTTACCTAGACCAAGAACTTACTGATATTCTTACTGAAGAAGGTGCTAAACACAACCTTAAAGTTCGTGGTGGAGAAAAAGTTCTTTCATTCAAAGGTGAAAATGGAAAAGTTACAGCTGTAGTAACAGACAAAGGTGAATACGAAGCAGATACAGTAATCGTTTCTGTTGGTGTTCGTCCAGATGCATCTTGGTTAAATGACGAATTAGAAATGACAGAACGCGGTTTTGTTGTTACTAACGAATACTTAGAAACATCTGCAAAAGATGTTTACGCAGGAGGAGATTCAACTCTTCTTCCATACGCTCCAACTCGTGGAGAATTACCAATAGCTCTTGCTACTTTAGCTCGCCGTCAAGGTGTTGTTGCTGCATTAAACGCTATGGGTACTAAAACTAAAATGCCTGCAGTAAACGGTACTTCTGCATTATCATTCTTTGATTACAAATTCGTAAGTACTGGATTATCTCAAAACGGTGTAGGTCTATATGATGGTAAAGTGGCTTCTAAATATGTAGAAGAAAGAATTTACCCAGACTTCATGAGAAAAGAAAACAACTTAGTTCACATGAAAATTTACTATGATGAAGATACTCACAGAGTTCTAGGAGCTCAATTTATGTCTAAACATGACGTATCTAGTGCTATCGCAGCTTTATCTATAGCTATCGCATCAGACTGGACATTAGAACAATTGGCACTTGCTGATATATTCTTCCAACCAGAATTTGACCGTCCATGGCACTTCATTAACGTACTTGCTATGGCTGCTCTTGACTACAAACTTGGTGGAGCAGACAAATTACTATTCTAGTAAATTGATAAAAAGTTCGCAGAAAAATTTCTGCGAACTTTTTTATTCTGAAATAACTTGATCTAAATTTGATACTATTCTCGCTCTTCCCTGTACTTTAAAATTTACGATATTATCAAAAATATTTAGAATTATAACTTCTCCCTTATTTAATATTTCAAGAGCTTCTTCATTATTCGTTTTTTTCGTAATTACTTTTACATTATCGACTTCAGCTCTAATAATAATATAGCTGCTTTCTTTCATAATCTACTCCTATTAATACTATAACTTAATTTTATATTGAATATCCTTAACTAATTCTGTATCTTCTAAGAAAATACCGGTTTTCTTACTAGTCACTGTTTTAGAACCAATTTTCTTAATTCCACGCATAGCCATACACATATGCTCAGCTTCTATAATTACATACACACCTTTTGGTTGTAGTTGTTCTTCTATTGCATTTACAAGCATCAATGTCATATCTTCTTGAATTTGAAGTCTGCGACTTGCGCTTTCTACAAGGCGAGCTAATTTACTAAGCCCTGTAATTTTCTTATTATTTGGTACATAAGCTATGTGACAAACTCCATAAAAAGGTAACATGTGATGTTCGCATAATGAGTAAAACTGGATATCTTTTACTAAAATAGGTTCATCATTATCTGATTCAAAAAATGTATTAATTTCCTCTTTTGGATCAACATTTGTTTTAGATAATAAGTCTTCATACATTTTTACACATCTTTTTGGTGTATCTAGTAATCCAGCTCTTGATGTATCTTCTCCAATATTTTCTAATAATGTTTTTATAAGTTCTTGTGATTGTTCTTTATTTTTCAAAACTATCCTCCATTTTTTTATAAAAAAAAGAGCTACTAAGTAGTAACTCCTCTTTTTGAATTAAATTGTTATTATTTAACTGCGTCTTTAAGAGCTTTACCAGCTTTGAAAGCAGGAACTTTGCTTGCAGCGATTTCAATAACTTCGTTAGTTTGAGGGTTGCGTCCTTTACGAGCAGCTCTTTCTCTTACTTCAAAGTTACCAAATCCGATAATTTGGATTTTTTCACCTTTAGCTAAAGTTTCTTCAACTGTTTCTACGAATGCTTCGATAGCTGCAGTTGCTTGTTTTTTTTGTAGTCCTGATTTCTCAGCAACTTTTGAAATTAATTCTGATTTGTTCATTAATTCTTTACCTCCATTATTGAGTAACGGTTCTCCCGTTTCACTTATTAAATATTACCATATAAATCGCTAATAATCAAGGTTTTATTACCGAATTTTAGCGTTTTTTAAGCATTTTTGCAATATTTTTAACAATTATTTTGATTTTTTTTATTTATACAATAATGTATAGACTGATTTTACTCAAATTTGTTTAATTCTTCTGCTGCCATTTTATTCATAAGGTTATTAACACAGTCTTTTATGCTTAATCCTTCATAAAGCACCTTATAAATATTTTCAGTTATCGGCATATAAACATCGTATTCTTTTGATAAGAAATAACAAACTTTTGTAGTTCGCACCCCTTCAGCTACCATGTCTAATTTTTCAATTGCTTCTTCTAATGAATATCCTTGTCCTATTAAATAACCGCAATTATAGTTTCTTGAATGCTTAGATGTACATGTTACTACTAAATCACCTATTCCTCCTAGGCCTAAGAACGTCATTTCATCAGCCCCTAGTTTTTTTCCTAATCGTGTTATTTCAATTAGTCCACGTGTTAATAGAGCTGCTTTGGCATTATCACCATATTCCATTCCATCAATCATTCCACATCCAAGAGCAATAATATTTTTAAGCGCTCCACCAACTTCAACACCAATTATATCTTTATTAACATATATTCTAAAATATTTATTGTGGAATATCTCTTGAGCTATTTTATTTAATTCGTCATTTTTAGATGCAATAGCAACAACTGTAGGATTTCTTAATATTAATTCTTCTGCATGAGAAGGACCACTTAATACCCCTACTCCTTTTAATTTATCACTATCAATTTCATCAGATATAACTTCTGACATTCTCTTATTAGTTTCCATCTCTAAACCTTTAGAAACATGGATAATAAACTTAGGTCGTTCTAAATATTTATTAATATCTCTTGCTACTTCTCTCATCACTTTTGTAGGGACTGCTATAACAATTACATCTGCAAATTCTACTGCTTCTTTTAAATCGCTAGTAGCAATCACTTCTTTTGGTAAAACAGCATTTTTTAAATACCTACTATTAGTGTGGTTTTCATTAATTTCATCTCTCGACTTCTCACTTCTTGAATATAAGCGTAATTCATGACCGTTATCAACAACTGCTTGTGCTAACGCAGTTCCCCAACTTCCCGAACCTATCACAGATATTTTCATCATTCTGTCCTCACTATAAATTATTCTTAATTTAATTATATCAAATTTTCAAAAAATATACATTAATTTTACTTATAAGTTTAACGACATAATTACTTAAAACTTATAATTAACATGCATAGTTACAATACTATTTTTTTCTTAAAAACTATGTTATAATTTAATCATAATAAATATAGGAGGTAATTTTATGAATTGGTTTGAAATTACTCTAATCGACGGGAATCGTGGATTAATTAACTTAAACAATATCGTTGATATTTGGAAAGGTCTAAACGACGAATATGCTACTATTTCTCAAGTAAATGGCGAAGAAATTGAAGTACCTGCGTCAGAATATGATAGACTAAAACGTGCATTAGATATGAAAGGATACGTATTAGGAGGATTCTAATATGGCTAGATTTTTAAAAATATTTCTTACTTTATTATCAATTACCGCAATTGGTATAGGATTATATTATTACTTCAATAACGCTTCTTCATCTTCAAATGATAATCAAGTCGACGATAAAACAAATATAGAAAACATTGTAAAAAACGAATCAACTTCACAAGAAAAAATTGAGGGAACTGTAGTAGCTAAACGTTCTACAGAAAATAATTAATTTTGCGAAAGGATAATACTATGAAAAAGAGTACTTTAAAAAAACTAACAAGTTTATTCCTTACTTCGACACTTATTCTTTCTACATTAAGTGCATCAAGTATAAATATAGTAGAAGCTAAAGGAACATCAGCAAGACCTAGCGCATCAAGATCAAGTTCTAAACCTAGTTCTTCTAAACCATCTAGTAGTAAGTCGAGTTCTAAACCTACTACATCAACTGCTAGCAGTAAACCAACTACAGGAACTACAAAAAACTTCACAAAGAACTCAGGTGGCTCATACAATAGAGATTATAATAGCTACAATAATCAAGGATATAAAAGACAATATACAGATTATATAAATAATAACTATAGAAATAGTGGTTTCTTCTCAGGTAGCACGATAACTAACGCTCTTTTATGGTATACGCTATTTAATTCGGCTACATCACACAATACTGTTCAGGCTAGCGATAAACAAAAAGAATTAGTGGATAACGTTAAAGATTCAAAAGTTCCAGTTTATATGCTTGAAATTAAAACTAAAGATGGTGAAACAAAACACGTTACCGTTACAAAAGAACAATATGAAAAAGTTAAAGAAGGAGATAATATCTCTTTAGATAACGGAAACTTAGAAATTAAAAATCAATAATAGTTAATCTTGTCCAAGAGTATACGAATACTCTTGGACATTTTTAAATTGACCATATAATACAAAAACTTTCGAAATAGTTTCCTACTTCGAAAGTTTCTTTATTTCTATTCTTCTGAATATTTAGCTTTACGAGCTGCTTTTTCACGAGCTGCTTTATCTAATTCTTTTTTACGTAGACGAATTGACTCTGGAGTTACCTCTAGGTATTCATCATCACTTAAGTACTCAAGACTTTCTTCTAAAGTCATGATACGAGCTTTTTTAAGTGTTACTGTTTGGTCCTTAGTTGAAGAACGTACGTTTGTTTGAGCTTTAGCTTTTGTGATGTTAACTGTTAAGTCATTTTCACGGCTGTTTTCTCCAACAATCATACCACCATATACATCAGTACCAGGTTCAATAAATACTGTACCACGATCTTCTAAACTTGAGATAGAGTATGCTGTAGCTTGACCATTTTCTAGAGCTACTAATACACCATTACGACGTCCACCAACACGCCCTTTTTGCATTGGTTGGTAAGAATCGAATGTGTGGTTAATAATACCATATCCTTTAGTCATAGACATGAATTCAGTAGAGTATCCGATAAGTCCACGAGCTGGAACGTTAAAGATAAGACGAGTTTGTCCATTTCCGTCAGCTTGCATATCTACCATATCCCCTTTACGTTGACCTAATGATTCAATAACAGCACCAACACTTTCATCTGGTACATCAACTTGAACACGTTCAACCGGTTCGCAATCTACACCATCGATGTTACGAATGATTACTTCTGGTTTAGATACTTGAAGTTCATATCCTTCACGACGTAAGTTCTCGATAAGAATTGATAAGTGAAGTTCTCCACGTCCACTAACTACCCAAGAATCGCTTGTGTTTGGTTCAACACGTAGTGAAACGTCTGTTTCTAATTGTTGCATTAATCTATCTTCTAATTTACGAGCTGTAACAAATTTACCTTCTTTACCAGCAAATGGTGAGTTATTAACTAAGAAAGTCATTTGTAATGTTGGTTCATCAATGTGAAGTATTGGTAATGCTTCTTGGTGATCTGTTGGACAAACTG
>ERZ772769.57-NODE-57-length-27668-cov-18.0151_pt1 | contig 27668 bp, 42 predicted proteins | sample MGYA00580987_ERZ772769 | MGnify/ENA primary metagenome ERZ772769 (study PRJEB29015, sample SAMEA2738043) | human oral metagenome | biome: human oral; feature: human-associated habitat; material: saliva | place: China | collected 2234 ...
TTATATAATATATTTATTATTATATATATTATAATATATATATATATATTTATTACCCCCGATCGCTTAAGCTCATTATAGCATACGGGTTTCGTTCGTCAAATGTGCAGGTAGCAGCGTTTTCTGTTCCGGTTAATGCAGGTCAGAGGCCTGCGCTTAGCGGAACCCTTGTCAAGTCACTCACACTTTCGGGGGTAGTTATGCAAATCAGTGGTTGCATAGACATCCCAGATAGCTAAAATCACGCCTGTAAGCCTCTCTGAGGCGATGAACTACCCTCTCCGCAGCAACTACCCTCAGGAAGGGTTTCGGGCCGCGAGAGACGGCAATGAGAGCGTTTTAGGGCCATGCCCGCCCCACTCGGTGGGTGCGGGTTGCGGCCATACGGGCTTCACACGGTCCTGGCGACGCTGAGTTGCGCCATCGGCCCGCTTGCGGTAGCGTCGTCGGCATGGCATGGGAAACATCAAACCGCAGGAGTCGTCTGCCCAGAGACTGGGCAGCGAGACGTAGGATCGTGATCGCTCGAGACAACGGGCGGTGTCAAGCAATGCTCAGTGGCGTCCAATGCCCGTCAGTTGGCACTGAGGTGGACCACATTGTTGCAGGTGACAACCATGATTTGACAAACCTGCAGCTGTTGTGTGAGGCGTGTCATGCTTGGAAGACTCGTGGTGAGGCTACTGCGGGGCTACGAGCCAGACAGCAAAAAGCAAAAACAAAACCACTTAATGAGAGTTGGAGGTGAGGGTAGTTGGGTGCTCGTGGACCCTTACCTAGCCCTGTTTCAGAACGGACATTGAAGCGTTCAGCCATGTCCGATCCGGGGGTAAGCGTGGGGGTGAGTAAGTTGACGGTACCTCAGCCACCGCTGCGTGTGGTTGACCCGCACCCCATGGTTGTTGATCTGTGGGAGGCCTTGGGCAGGTCGGTGCAGGCGCAGATTTATGAGCCGTCGGACTGGGCGCTAGCTCAGGTTGCTGCTGAGGCGACTAACCAGCTGCTGAATGCGACGCGTATGAGCGCCCAGCTGCTTAAGGAAGTCAACACCATGTGGGGTGACCTGATGGTGTCTGAGGCATCTAGACGGCGTGTGGGGATGCTCAGGGTACCTGAGCAGGAGACGCAGGAGACTGTGCAGATTAAGGATTACTTGTTGAAGGCGTTTGAGCTGGATAGGGGAGCTAATGGCGACTATTAAGGGAACTGCTGGTGATGTGATCAGGGGTGCGCACTATGCGGACACCACGTGGCGTAGTAGTCGTGGTGGTTGGGCGTTGCGTTATCGGTTGACAGACAAGGAAACCACCATGTCAGTTCCGCAGGGGTTGTGGACCGTGACTGTGGTGGCTAGAAATGGCCAGGCGTTTAACGTGGATGTGGATGTGCCAGAGGGGGATGTGGCATTGTCCAGCCTGTTTGTGGCGCAAGGTGGTGCTGGTGGTCAGGTGGATGTCGCTGAGGTGCGCAGGGAAGCAAAGACGGCAGCCACCGAGGCGGCAAACTCGGTTGTTTCCGGGGTTGTGGACTCCGCTAAGGAAGCGGCCAGGCAGACCGCAACGGAGACTGCTAGGAGTGTCGTAGAGACGACCACGGCGAATGTGCGAACGACTGCGGTGGAAGCTGCTCGGGCTGCTGTCAATGAGTCGGTTGGTGGTGTGAAGACTGCTGCTGTGGCTGAGGCAAGGACTGTGGCCACTGAGGTGGCGAGTGGTGTTGTGAGTCAAGCTACTGAGGCGGCTAAGGCCGCCGCCGTGGAGGCTGCACGCGAAGCTGTGAAGGCGCTACCTGCTCCGCCTCCTGTGGTGTCACCTAGTCCAGTGCCGGGTGGCGTCGTCACGGGGGTGGAATCAGTGGCGTATGTGCGAGGGGCTGATGTGACTAAGGAGTTACAGGCCGCATTGGATTCACCCAACGTGTCTGAGATTGTCCTAGTAGGTGAGTCAGTGATCACATCCACTATGTGGTTGGATAAAGCTTCTGGAAAGCGTGTGGGTAGTGCTGTGGGGGCTGTGCTTAAGGCGGAGCCTGCGCAGCTGAATGGTCCGGCCATGTTCTGTGCGCGTGCCGGTGTGGGGGTGCATCATGTTACCTTGCGGGGGCTGGTTGCGGATTTGCAGGGTACTGCGTTGTCTCCTGCTAAGAATCTGTTGCAGTTGTCGGACGTGTCTGATTCGGTGATTGAGGAGTGTGATTTGCGGAACGCCCCTGCTAACCTGATTTTATTGCAGGGGTTGGGTACTCAGGCGAAGCCTGGTGAGGCTGCGCGGAACCGTGTGCAGGGCAACAAGTTGAATGGGGCTGGGTTGATTCCTACACTGGGTGTGGAGGCCCCGGCTACCGGCGGTGGTGTGCTGGTGCAGAACTACGCCCCGGATGTAGTGATCAGGGACAACACCATTAGTGGAGTGTCTGGAGGGATGGGCGTGATGCTGAATCACAACAAGCAAGACCCTTCGAAGGCCCCTATTAGGGCGCTGATCGACGCTAATCACATCACTATGGTGGAGTCGGTGACTGCTTTTGAGCCAATCGGACTCACCAAGAAGTGTTACTACGCTGTGATCCGAGGCAATGTGCTACCTCAGTCCTGGGACAATGGTATTTCAGTTGGTGGTGAGTCGCTTGTGGAGGGTAACTACATTGGGTCTGCTCTGAACTTTGGTGTTGCCGTGTCTGAGCCTGGTACTACTGTGCGTGGTAACAAGATTTACAACGTTGGGCTTGAGAATAAGTTGCGACTGGAGCCTGCTGCCAAGCCCCGTGTTGACTGGGCCGCTGTTGCCGTCACCAATGCGGCGCGCACTGTAGTGGAGGGTAACTCCTACTTCCAGACTGATGACCGGGCGGAGTGTGATTATGTGGTGAGGTTCCATCGTGAGCCAAATGTGCCGTTGGAGCAGCTTGGAGGTAACCGAGTCCGCGGTAATACGTATCTCCCATCGCAGGTGCGTGTTGGGTACATGAAGAATGGGAACCTTAACCCTGCTTGGAAGGATGTCATTGAGGAATGATTGATCCCACTTGGACTGTTGGGCCGGATGGAAGATACATCCTCCCTGAGCACACCCTTGGGTGGGGTGTGCTGCAGTGGGGGTTTGAGAACCTGCGGAGTCCTGCTGATAAGTCAAAGCCGTGGCTGCCAACACCTGAACAGGCTCGCTTCCTATTGTGGTTTTATGCTGTAGATGAGCATGGTAACCGCCGTTGGGATGAGGTGGAGTTGCGTAGGTGTAAGGGTTGGGGTAAGGATCCGTTGGCGGCGTTTGTGGCTGTTGCTGAGCTGTGTGGTCCGGTCAGGTTTGACCGGTTTGACCCCCACACAGGGGATGTTGTGGGTCGCAGGCAGGATAATCCTTGGGTGACTGTTGCTGCGGTTGCGCAGGAACAGACTAAGAACACGATGTCCGCAATCAGGGCTATCTTACCCCCAGAACCTACCCCCGAAGTGGACCTAGAGTTGTACAAGACTTTGGGTTCTACACCCCGCGGGGGTGTGATTGAGGCTGCTACGAAAAACCCAGAGTCCGCGGAGGGTGCGCGGTCCACACTGGCCATCGCGTCGGAAACACAGTGGTGGAATGACGCAAACCAAGGAACGAAGCAGTACACAGTCCTTAAGGGTAACGTGGCGAAGATTGATCAGGCGGTGACACTGGTTTTGTGTAACCAGCATTGGCCTGGTGAAGGGTCAGTTGCGGAAGCGTCTTGGGATGATCGGGTTAAGGCAGAGGCCAGTGGAGTTCTTCCTGATGGTATTGTGTGGGACAACTTGTCACCTGAGCTACCTGATTTTGACCAGCCACGTGAGGTGGTTGATGAGCAGCTTAGGGCTGCTCTAATCAAGGCTAGGGGGGATGCTGTGTGGCTCAACCCGGACAGGCTGTTGAAGCAGTTTCACCGGCGGATGCTGCCGCTGGCTGATTTGGTGCGTAAGCACCTGAATCTACTCACCAGTGAGGATAACCGCCTGGTGTCGACGGCGACATTGGAGGCGCAGCCTGCGGGCACTGTGGAGCTTGGTGCTTCTGTTGGGCTTGGGTTTGACGGATCAGAGGCTAATGACCACACTGTTATCACAGTCACTGACGTGTATAGTTTGTGCACTAAGGTGCTGTGGAGGTGGGAGCCCACACCTGAGCAGCCCCGTATTGACTGGGATGTTGTGCGGGCGCAGTTAGAGGCTGCTTTCGTGGACTACGATGTGCAGTGCGCCATGATGGATGTGTTTGGTGCGCGTGTACTGATCCGTGATCTTGAGGCTAAGTATGGGCTAGGTGTTGCAGCTAAGGCTTCCAATGAGGGCGTGTTCACGTTCGATATGCGTGGGCAAGGGCGTGCCTTCTCTAAGGCTGTGGAGCAGTGGTTGGATTTGGTGCAGGCCCGTAAGGCAATGGTGGAACCAGCGTCCAAGAAACTGCTTGTCTGGTATGCTGGGAATGTGGTGAGGAAGGTGCTGGCTTGGGGCGGGTTGACTGGCCGCAAGGAGACGCCTAAATCATCTAAGAAGATAGACGGTTGGGTTACGTGGGTTCTCTCACTGGAGGCCGCGTACCGCGTTAGGAAGGCATGGTATTTGGATGATTGACCCCGAGAACCTGCTTCGGCAGAACCAGCAGAAGTATGAGACATTGCGGGCGTATCGTGAAGGACGACATAGTCCCGCTGCTGTAGGGCAGGGGGTGCCCCGCAGACTGCGGGGGATTAAGGCTAACGCGGGTGTTGCTAAAACAATGGTGGATGCGATCATGGAACGTGTCCATCTTCTGGGGTTTGCGGCTAGTGATAAGCAGGCCGAGGCTGCACTGAATGAACTTGTGCAGTGGGAAGCGTTGAGCCGGAAACTAGCTTTGGCCGCGAGTGACTTGTTCACGTATGGGCGGGTGTGGCTGGCACTGTCTGCTGATACGGCACCCGACTATTTGGGCGGGGGCACGCAGTATCATGTGGATGTGTATACACCGTTGAATGCGGTTGAGCATCAGGGGGTGGTGTATGTGCGCTTGGGTAAGGGTCACTGGCGGGTGTACACGGAGGATGCGGTTCAGGATGAGCTGAACGGCCAGACTGTGTACCATATGAGCACGCGGTTCCCCCTTATTGTTCGCTGTGACTGGGGGCAGACTAGCGGGGTATCCGCATCGGGCATTACCCGTGACATTCAGGCTATTGATGAGGGTGTGGCTCGACTGATGGGTAATTTGCAGGCTGCGGGGGAGACGCTGGCTAACCCGGTTCATGTACTGAAGGGTGTGACTCCGCATGAGTCCGTGGATTTGGAGATGGGGGACTTCCTTCGGTTAAAGAATCCCCAGGCGGGCACGGAAACTTTGCAGGCTGCATCGTTGCAGAATCAGTCTGAAGGGATCAAGGCGTTGCTGCTTATGGCTGTTGGCAGCACTAAGTTGCCGTCAACGTTCTTGCTGGCTTCCACCACAAACCCAGCTTCTGCTGAGGCTATTCGCGCCTCAGAGGCGCGGTTGATTGCACTGGTTGAGAGTGTGGAGAGTGTGCTGGAGTCAGCCTTACTACGACTCATGTTGATGCTTCTACATTTGCGTGGGTTGTCTAGTGATGAGGTTCGACGCACGCTGTCTGTGAGGTGGCGTGATCCTGGTACTCCCACGCAGGCGGCGTTGACGGATGCTGTGATTAAACAGCTGCAAGCTGGTGTGATCACAGTGGAGCAAGCGCAGGAGAAACTGGGTATGACTCCGGAAGAAGTACAGCGGTGGGTAGCAGCGTTGGGAGGTGACTGGTTTGAGCTACGAGACACGGCGGAAGGCGATTCTGACGCTGCTGTATGAGAAGATAGCTGAGTTCCTTCGGGGGGGTTCTCCCGAAGCTCTGCAGTTGGTGCGTGAGCTGGATTGGGATTTGAAGTCACTGCAGCGTGAGCGTTTTGACAAGCAGGCGTTACGGGAGTTGCATTTGCAGCCACCGGATGTTATGCTTAAGCGTGTTCCTGTGAGGTACTTACAGAAGCAGAGGCAGCGTGTGGTCATGAGTGCTGGAGCGCTTGAGAAGGATGCTACGTTGGCTGTGCGGGATGTGGTGCTGAATCAGGAGCGCACACAGGGGCGCGTGTATGTGCGGGAGCTTGATCAGCAGGCTTTGCGTAGTGGACGGAAGCGCCCCCGTGGGTACCGGATACCAGTTGGGTTGTACACTTGTGGTTGGTGTGTTATGATGGCAAGTAGAGGGCCGATCTTCCTAGAGGAGAATGCCGGTACCTTTGATACTTGGCACAAGGGTTGTGACTGTGCGTTCTTGTTGGCTTCATCGGAGACAAAGTATGAGCACGCTTCACAGGTGAAGCGGTATAGGAAGCTCTATGAAGAGGCTAAGAAGTACAAGCAGATGCATGATGATGCGCCGAGTGTTGCTAGTTTGATTGAAAGGAGTTTGCGTGCAGCCTGAGGATTTGGCTAACGCGTTTGCCACCTTTGCGGATAAGGTGGATATGATGAGTGAAGTGGTTGATCGCTTCAATGCTAAGCTGGCTGGGTTTGATGCCCCTGAGACTCATGCGGAGTCTACTGAGGCTGAGACCCCACAGGTAGCTCCTGAGGTGGAGACACCCCCGGTGCCGCCCACTACGACTGTTGAGGAGACAGTCCAGGACATGCCGAACTCGGTTCTTTCACTTGTGGAAGCCCTGAATACTTGGAAAGGTGAATAATCATGGCAGCTATTAACAAGAATGTGGCGTATACCGCTAAGGACAACTCCAGTCGTAGCACAGTGCTGCCGGGCCAGAATGACCCGCTGTTTGCGTATGTGAAGCGTGGTTCCTTGATTCAGCGACTGGGCACTGAGGTGGTCACCACCAAGGGTGGTGCGTATGTGGTGTCCGCTGGTCGAGCCGCAAGCGCCGCGTTCGTTAATGAGGGTGACTCCATCAAGGTACAGAATCACCAGCTTGAGGGTAAGCTGCTTGCTCCTGAGAAGGTTGCGGCTATCTTTCTGACTACTCGTGAGGTTGCTGAGCTTCCTGCTTCTCAGTTCATGGAAGCTATCATGCCGCAGGCTGGTGAGGCGATTGCGCGTGCGTTCGATGCAGCTATCCTGTACGGCACAGTGTTTGGTAAGTCTCTGAACACCACCACTCTTACTACCAGCATCAAGGCGTTCAACGAGGCCGCAGGTGGTGTGTATGGCGCGCTGAATGATGTGATCACCAAGGGTGCATCTAAGGGTCAGCGCCCGGATGGTTTCCTTCTTGATGGTCGTCTGGAGCCTGTGTTGAACATGGCTATGGATGCGCAGAAGCGCCCCATCTTCCTCACTAACCAGTGGGGTGACAGCAACCCTGGTGAGTCCATGGGTAACCTGCTGTCCCGACGCACTATTATTGCGGATGAGCTTCTTCCGGCTTCTAGTGAGACTCGTGGTTTCGCCGGCCCGTTCAAGCACATCCAGTTTGGTACCAGTGGTGACGTGAGGTTTGAGATTTCCAATGAGGCCACGGTGGATATTTCCGCTAATATGGATGGCTCGCAGATGGTTTCCACCTACCAGCAAGACCTGGTAGCTGTTAAGGCTGTGACTAGCTTTGTGGCGGCCGTGCCGAATGCCGATAACTTTGTGAAGATCACCACCTAGTGATCACTTCGGATGCTGTCCTGGGGAGGCTTCCGCGCCTCCCCAGTGATGATCAAGTACGACTGTGTGAGGCGTGGCTTCCTAGCCTGGTGGCGGACGCTGAGGAGCTTCTGCCACCGGGTGCTACGGTTAGTCAGCGCCGTAAAGCTGGCGATGTGGTCGCTCGCACGATGGTTCGGTTCCTTCTTAACCCTCTTGGGCTTAAGTCTGAGGGGGAGGGGGATTATTCGATTGAGCGTGCTGGTGTGCAGGGTGCTGGCGGCGGGCCAGTGTTGGATCAGGCGGAGTTTCTGGAGGCTATCGGCCTTGGTGGTGATGTTAGTGTGATTCGCCGAACCTACAGCAGACCTCAGGGGGTGAATATTGATTACTCCTACGGGATCGGTTTCCAAACTGACGTTTACTGACGATCAGGGCAGTGTGTCTGTGTTTGGTAGGCTTCGGCCTATGTCGGATGGGCGTGATCAGGGGGTGGAAACCTCCTCATGGGCAGGAGACCGCTACTGGTTCACTGCTGATGGGTTTGTGGAAGACCGCCTTATGTGGTTGCTTAAGCCTGGTGTGGTTATTGAGGTGGATGGCGCTCGGGCTAGTGTGGTGGGCTACCCTCAGGTGTATTCTCGTGTGTCGCTGCCGTTCACTAGAATTGCGGTGGAGTTGCTGTGAGTGTGGATTGGAAGTTGTCACCTAAGGAGCTGAACCGCCACCTGGCCCGCTTGGGTGGGGTCCGTGGAGCTGTTAGGGCTGAGACTGAGACACAGGCAGCTGAGAAGCGCGCTAGGCTAGCCCCACACACTGCTAACAACACTGCTGAGCGCGCCCGTAAGGGTGAGTCAGCGACAAGCATTAAAACCGAGTTTGGTTCAACAGATGGGTATGTTATGTTGGATGACCCGGATGGAAAGGCATTGATCATTGAGGGAAAGCTTTCTATCTTGCGTGGATAAAGCCAGAAGGCGACTATCTAGTTTACCGCTGAAAGATCCACAGCTGTGGTGCTCATCGTGGCGGGAGTCGGAAGACGGGTTGTCTACAGCTGTTGTTACTGCCACAGCGGTAGTTCATCGTAGGGATGAGGTGGCTGCTTGTGTGGGTTGGTTCAAGGAGCTGCTGCGGCTCCATGTGAAGCCGTGGGATTTACGTCACCCTGGGTGGATTGAGGTCCCAGTGCGTGGTGGTTTCCTGGTGAGCTTCACAGCTGATTTCATTATTGAGGAGGATTAGGTATGGGTTTGTATAAGAAGGGCGCTGTTGTCGCCAAGACCGGTTTCGTGTTGGAGGCTCCTGAGGGCACTAGCCCTATGGAGGCCACCGAGTTTCATAAGGTCACTAACTGGTTGACGTTTGGTGCGGATGAGTATTCGCTGGCGTTGGCTACCCCCACGTTTAAGATTGATGGGAAGACTATTACGATTCCGCAGCCTGCCACGCAGGCTAAGGTTGAGAAGGCCATCTCTGATGCTGGTATTGATCTGAATGATGTGATTGTGCAGGTTGATTCCAAGATCACTTTGTGGGCCATTCGTGATATGTTGGTTGAGGGTGGCACTAAGGTTGATAAGGTTTGGCGCCATGCTTACCTGGTGTCTCGTGAGGACCTGCCGAAGGCTGGTGGGGATGATCCGGAAACTGAGTCGATTGGCACCTGGCAGATTGAGGTCATGGACACGGTCGAGACTAAGGCCGCTACGTCCACGTGGGAGTACACCGCACAGGAACTGTCTCCCGCTGCACTGGGCGACTACTATGGTGGCGGCACTGCCGGCACTGGCTATTTTGATATTCCTTCTGCGTCTGCACCGAAGCGTAAGGCTTTGATGGTTGTGCTGCAGGGTAATGGGAAGTCAGCTGGTGTGGCTTATCGTTCGGTGTCGGTGTCCCGTAATGGTGGTATCGAACCGCAGACTGACAAGTACATCAAGGTGCCGTTGAAGGCTACGATTAATACCACTCCCAGCGGAACTGGTCGCTGGTACTTCTAAGGAGGATGTGTGGCTGACGGTAAGATTTCTATCACCCTTAAGGGTGGTAAGGGTTATGACGCCCCGTGGATTGTGGTGTCTGGGGACACTGTTGCCGAGGTTGAGCAGTCCATGTTGGAGTTGGGTGAGTCAAGGTTGATTGAGCTGACTAACCTGGGGTCTAAAGCGCTTGCGGGTGCTGTGGGGGAGTCTTCCGCTCCGCAAGGCGGTGGTGCTCCAGCTGCGGATCGCCCTGCAGGTGTGGGCGCTGATTGGACTCTGCGTGAGGGCGTTGGTAAGAATGGTAAACCGTGGAAGGGGTGGTTCCCGCCGCGTGGTTCTACTGAGAAGCCTGTTTGGGTTTAGGTGAATTGTTTCCCCATCTCCACTGTTGTGGGGGTGGGGTTTCTTCATAGGAGGCTGTTTTGCGAGTAAAGTTGTCTAATGCGCGGGGGGCTGAGGTTGTGTTGACTGATGAGGCGGATCCGTGGGTTCGGTTGATTGAGGGGGGTGTTGATGGTCTTTTGGATTATGAGGGGGATACGTGGTTGCAGGAGTCCGGTTCGGGTGTGGGGTCGTTGTATTTGGGCAGTGGGCTTAGGGCGCGAACTGTCTATCTTGATGTGTGGTTTATGGCGGATGCGTCTTCTACTGCTGCTGGTTCGTGGAAACGTTTAGCCCGGTTCCTTGGGGATGGGCGGTGCGTGATCAAAGTGTTGGATAAGGAGGAGCGGTCGACGGGCGCTATTTTTGAGGGGGTTACGTTCAAAGGCAAGTATGATCCTACTAAGGAGAAGCAGCGTGTTGCGGCTAGGCTTGCTTTTAAGCTGCCTAAGCCGGTGTGGGTGGCTGACACTGTGCGGATTGCGAAGTCTAAGGTAAGTATCCTCAATGAGGGGGATTACCCGCTGCATCCGCAGGTTTTGGTGGCTAATTCCAACAATTGGGTGATTAGGGCGGGGGATAAAACGTATGAGATGCCGCGTGATATTGCGCAGAATGCTCAGGTGTTGGTGGATTTTGATCCTGCCGCTAGGCAGGTGGTGTCAAGTAGTGATGATTTGGTTTGGGCGCGTATGAATGGTGTGCGGTTGTATGCGCCGGTGATGCCTGGTGAGTCGAAGGATTTCAGTGTGTCGTACACTGGTGGGAATGCTTGGGTGCAGTTCCGCTACGCGTATTCATTTAGGAATCCGTTTTAGGAGTGGTTATGTGGGGTAAGACTGTTGATGCCATATCGCGTGAGCGGATGGATCAGTTGCCGCCGTTGCAGGTGCAGCCACATGTGCGGTTGTGGGATGGGGATTGGAAGTTTTTGAGCAATTTGGTGTGTGAGGCTGACTGGGAGTGGGAGCTGAATGACGCATCAGTAGTAACTGTCACAGTGACGGAAGATAGCCCTTACTATGACACCCTGAAAAACCCACAGGCGTGGCCAAAATCCACCCTTTACCTCACCGCGGACATTGGGGAGGCTCGTTGGAGCGGGCGTGTCACACAGATGAGTCACCAACAGGCGGGCCAAGGCCGCAAGGGCATTGTGCTATCCGTGACAAGTGACTATGTGAAGCTGAAGGAGTTGTTGGCGTGGGCTAACCCGTTCCTCCCAGATCAGATACAGTTCCCCAAGGCGCACATCCTGTTTGGCCCTGCCAAGTGGGTGGTGTCCTCCATCATTTTCAGCAACCTGCTGCGTCGGGGTAACAGTCTGTGGAAGCTACCGGATCGTATCATCAACATCAGTCAGTGGCTTGATTTGGATATGTCTGGTTGGCCGGTAGTGCTTAGACCACCGACTATGATCGGCGATAAGTCACCTATGGCCATCACGTCCGCCAGGTTCGAAACCGTTGACGATGTGATCAACCCCATCATGGAGGATGCTGGTTTGTGCGTCGAGTGGCGCAGGTACCTGCCTGGTGACCCGCAGATCAATGACCTGAAGGGGGTGCGCCGTGGCGCACTTGTGTTGGAGGTTGTGGACAAGTCAGGTTGGACCGCAGAGGGCACAAGCCTTATTGGCAGTGTGGTGAGTGGGCTAGTGCGTACCGTCACTAAGGTGGCGTCTGACGGGTTCGAGCAGTCCACGGAGACCATCGCCAAACCAACCGTCCCCGATGAGTACCGGCGGGCCAGGTACTGGGGTACCGTGCCTTCTATGCCGTGGGTGGTGTTGGACGAGAACTCAGGGTGCAAGAAACTTGGGTTGGAATGGACACCCCCAGGACCATCCCAGTTTGTGGGTGGTGGCACCTCGATGATTGGTGTGAATGAGACTATTAAGGCCGGTATTATTGGCCTGGGTGGGTTCATCGGCAGTATGTTTGGCCAGTCTCAGGCCGGAGCAACAGCGGAGGCCATCCTTGAACCCTTGTATAAGGACACGATTGCTGCGTTCCAGTCGAAGAAAGACCATCTGCGCATACGCGGGCAGGGCTGGGACTACCCGTTTGAGGCACCATTGATCACAGGTAGAGCCAACAGTTTGAACATGCTGTCCAAGATCCGGATGAAGCGTGCGGAGACCGCCGGTAAGCTCACAGCTGAGGTGGAACTACCCCCCGAGGGGCCGTATGTACCTGGCCCACCGGGGCACGGCGATTTCTGGATTGGTGACCGGGTTGCCATTGATGTGGGTGTAGGTAAGCTGATTGTGCAACACGTCACGTCGATTAAGTGGAAGCAGGATAAGGGTTGGCGAGTCAAGCTAGGCCCCCTGAAGCGTCGTACTGGTGACGCGTACATTGCTGATCGGCTTGACCGGATTAGCCAGGCAGCACACACACTGGGTGTGTGGTAATGGCATGAAAAAGACCCCTAGGGAATAGTCCCTAGGGGTTTCATCATGTCACGCTACACATCAAACTCGTCTAGTTTTGAGAGGTCATCCTCGTTGAAGATGAACACTGTGCCTGTGGCTTCACCTGCCGTGTACTCACTCACAACAATACTGTCCACCAGCGGCATGGCTGTTTGGATCACATAGTGGGTGTGCAGTGGGATGGTGAACACATTCAGCTCACTGGCCTGTGTGTGCACAACACCAAGGTCGCTGTGCATGTCGGTGAGTTTGTCACACACCTTCCGCAGGAGGTGCTGCAACTCGCTGGCGTAGTCAGTGGTGGCTTGCTGGAACACGGGGGTGTTGCGCATTAGAGTCTCCTTATTGTGGTTGCTTGCGCTTACAAGACACAGTATGCACGTTAGGCTGCGTCGAAGTCAAATCGACGGTTGATCATGATGAATCCGCGCTGTACACGGTCGGCCAAAAGGTTGCCATCGAACACAAACGACAGTGTCGCACCGTCGCCTTCTACTCCCTTGGTGACGATATCACCAATGCCTCGTTTGTTGCGCACCACGAACGTCACGATGCCTCGCCATTTGCCTGTGGGTTTAACCTTGATCTCGTGGTCTCCCCACTGGGAGAATGACAGAACATCATCAACCTGGTGGTCAGTGTAGTTCCGCAGCCCCTCAAACGCCCACACAATAGGCACCGAGTTGCCCACTGCGCGTGTGAGTTTCTGCGCATAGTCCAGCTGCGCCTGTTGGTTACGGTCAATGGTTTTCTGCATCTCATTGATCTTAGCCTGTGCCTCTAGGGCTTTCTGCTGCTCCAAATCAATCTGGTAGTTCGCCAGGATCAGCTCACGGTTGGTCGCCACCATCTCCGACACCAGTAGCTTCCACAACTGTTCTGGTTTGGTGCCGCTGGCCTGGAGTTCACGTAGTTGTGAGGATAGTTGGCGTAGCTGATCGGCCTGTTTGGTGGCCCCCAGGTTCTCCATGTTGTTGATGGCGGTGTTCAGCCTGGTTCGGGCCTCCCCCACTGCTGTGCGGAAGTCCTGTGACAGGGCATCCCGCTGCTCAAACAACGGCAGGATGTCTTTACGCAGCCCATCCCACTCGGTCAAGATTTTGTTACGCTGCTCATCCTCTAGCACACCGAACGCTTTGTCGGGGCGGTTACGAGTGCCGGTGATGTATCCCAGGAACCCTATAATGCCGCTGTGGATGCCCATGAGGGCTTCCTGTAGGGGGTTGCGTAGCCTGCCCGCAAGACCGCCGCGTGCTAGTGCGCGTGCTTGGTCTGGGGTCATGTTCTGGTAGTAGGCGAAACCGCCGTCGCCGGGTAGGCTGGTGTCCCATTGTTGGTTTGGTGTTGTCAACTTGGTGAATCTCCTTAGATATAGGTGTAGCCCCCAGCATATGCCAGGGGCTAACGGTTAGTCATACATGTTGCAGTAGTAGGCGTTGTAGCCTGCCTTGTCCGCGAACTCCTCAAACGTGTCGGACACCCATGTGTTACCTGCGCGTGTAAGCCACGTGCGTGCCGCTGCTTCATCAAGAAACACACTTGGAAGGCCGCTGTGCTGGTTAACCAGCACCACACACTCAGGGTACACTAGGTTCTTCTCCTGCCTTCTTGGTGGCCAGGAAGTGCTTCACACACGCCTCATACACTACCCGCACTGTGATGATGTCCTGGTTGTCCGGCCCCGGTACTACTATGGTGTCCAAGTCGTAGCTATTCATCATACTCCTCTTCTATGGTGGCGAAGAAACTACCTACCGTGTCTAACAGCACTTGTTGGTGAAAACCTGACCCCCTCATAGCTAACCATACCAGCTCCACCGTGTATGTGGTGACGCATCCCAGCTTCTTGTTGAGCCATTGGATGAGGTCACGTGGGATGCGTTTAGTGAATTCCCAGCAGCCATCAGGGGTGCAGAATATCCACTTACAGGTAGTGTCGGGGGAGGTCATCCAGCACCTCCTGAATGGTCTGGCCCTTGGCATTCGCATAGTTAGCTACAGCGTTCAGGTTGTAGTCTTCCGGATACTTCACCAGATGTTTTAGCTGGCTGGCTGTGATCATGATATGACTTCGTCTTTCTGCTCGGTGGTGTCTTCCCACCCGTAGCCGGGGTACCCTTCCAGCGCTGCTCTCAGCTGGTGGTTGTAGTCCTCAAGGATGGGGGTGCAGTTGATTGTGAACTCGTGTACTTTCGTGCCGGTTTCACTGTCATGCACGGTGTAGGTGTCACAAACCTGGTCGCCTACAACATGCATTGCCCTGCTTAATCGCACAGTATACTCGGGCATTTTTCTCTCTTCCTGTCTGCGGGTTGTGCTCAATCAACCCGACAACCAACACTATACTCACACATGTTGAAACAAGTCAAGCCACAGCCAAAAACTGGCTGTGGCCTGCACTTATGTAGGTTCCTTGAACTGTATTTGTCGCGTCTTGAACTCCGCTAATGCCAGCGCTTCATCCATGCTGTTCACATGGAAGTGTAGTGGTGGGGCTTTGGACTCGTTGCGTTCCTGGTCGCGGTGCAGTCGATCATCCCCTTTACTGTTGTAGTCGTAGGTCTGTAGGGCGCTTATGGCGCGGCCTACAGCACTGTTGGACTTGATGCCCATGACCTCCATCAGCTCGTTGGTGAGTAGTTTGAAGTAGGTTTCCGGTAGTTCGTACACCCCGGATTTGTCTAGGGCGTTCTGTAGAGCGTCTGGTAGGTTCACGTCACCTAACCGATAGTCCACAGCATCAAATATTGGGTTGTTCCCAAATATTTTACGGCCCTCCGCCAATGCTTGTCGCACACCTTCAACCCAAGGTTTCTTCAACCCCTCATCCACAGCATTCTGGGTGCCCTGCTTCAACTTGTCACTGATACGGTCCAGGTAAAGCGCCTTGAACGACGCGTCAACCGCCAGAGTGTCCGGTTCCACTAGGTCCGGCATCTGCAGCTTCGGGGGCTTCTCCTTGAACTTCTTACCCTTGGCCGCCGCCTCGCCTTTGCGCTTCTCCCAGTTGGCCAGCGCCTTATCATGCTGCTTAATGGCACTATTCAGCTTCTTAGCGTTCTCAGCCTGGGCTTTCTCAACAGCAACACCCTCAATACTGGTGTTGAACGCACCTGCCACAGCGCCTGTGACCACGCTGGCGGCACTCCGCGCTGTGGACACCTGAGACTCAATGCCTTTGGCGAAGTCCTTCACCAGAGCCTCACCTGAGTGGTCGGTGTACCCCTGGCCCGACAGGGGGCCTTCTTTAGCAGGTGAGTGCGGGAACAGTCGCTTCACAGCGCTCACCACAGCGTTGGCGGCAGCAACAGCAGCACCTATCTGTGACCGGATACCTGCCGCGAAACTAGCCACCATGGCGGCACCAGACCCAGCAAGGTTGATCACAAACGCCGCAGGTATCTGCGTGGCAACTAGCTGTGCTTGCCCAGGAAGCATATACAGGTGGCTGATGACCTGCCCTGCCGCGTTCGCCGCAATACTCCCCAACGCCCCAGGGAGGGCGTTGAAAGCCGCTGTGATTCCTTGTGTGGCAGTGCCCCACGGAATACCTGCCAGTGTGTCCAGGAACGTGCCAGCTGCGTTGAACGCTGGGCCGGACAGGTCCAGGCTGTTAAAAGCACCTGCCAGCACAGGAAAAACCACGCCTGGGTTGAAACCCTCAGCCAGTTCCGCCAGGATACTACCCGCTATGTGCGTTCCCACGCCTGGCAACCCACCGAACGAGAAAGCAGTCTGCAGCTGTTCCATGATCCCAGGCACAGCCTCAGTCAGCTGTGCGCCCAGCTCCGAAGCAACCATGGTCCCAATGTCTGCTTTGAGCGCAAAGTCTGGTGAGTTGAGCCAGTCCCCGGCTTTACCTAGTGCCTCAAAGTTGCGCTCCAGATTCTGGGTGACTGGGCTATTGTCCCACGTAAACTGTGCTAGTTTACCGAGTCCGCCGGCTATCTTGTCGATGTTGTCTGCTGTCTCAGGGTTGTTACCAATGCGCGTGATGGCGTCCCCAATGCCGCCCAAGCCGCCAGCTATCTTGTTCAGATGCTCTGGGGCAATGGTATCCAGCTTACCCAACTGGTCCAGTACGTGCCCCAAGCCCTCTACGCTGATACCGGCTAGGCTTTTCACACCGTTGAAGAAGCGCTCCGCATTGTTGATCATGTCGGGGGTGAACTTCTCCAGGGTTTCAGCATCCGGCAGGATGCTGGACACTCCCTCACCAAGTGTTTGGAGTGGCCGCCACTGGGACATGCGCTGCACCATGTCGTCCACATCACGCAGTTTGTCCACCACGTTGGGGATGTTCCCCAACACGTTCTCGCCGAGCCAGTCGAACCCTGGTTTCGCCCACTGGGCGAAGTCCCCCAGGCCCTCAACCAGTGAAGTGATTCCCTGCACGGCACCGCCGCCCAGGCCACTCAGCCCATCCATAATCTTCACAATGTTTGGCCCCAGGCTGTCCGCCAGGTCACGTAGTTCTGGCGCGTGCTTAGCCATCTCCACAACGCCTTGCTCAGCTATCTGCCCAATTCCTGTACCTAGACTTCCCAGAATGCTGAGGGTGGCGCTGGTGGCTGTCTGCAACTGCCCGGAGTTAGATAGCTTGTTGATGGCCTCTTCCCAAGCGGCACCCGACTTCTCGAAGTCGCGGGTCATGTTTTGCAGCACCGGTGTGGTGGCCTGCCCTGCGCGCAGGATACCACTCACATACCTGTCTAGGCCAGGCGCCAGGTTCGCCCACGTTTGCGCACCGCCAGTGAGAATGTCTGATACACGCTCCGTGTTGAGTTCGCTACGCAGGTTCCCCACTGATTGCTTCATGGTGTAGGACAGTGTTTCAGCCCACGTCTCCAACGCCGGCAACTGGGCATTGACCAGCCCCGCCACATCGTCACTCAGCCCTTTGGTACCGGCACGGAATATGGAAGCCAGCGAATCCTGGGTGTCCTTGATCTTGTTGGGGAACCCCTCGAACTCGTCAGCCAGGCCAGATATACCCAACCCGGCAGCTCCTAGAGCACCGGAGAACCCCAGCAGAGCAGGAGTAGCCGCGATCAACCCACCAGCAAGGGCGGTCACTGGGGACACCAAACCCGCAATACTCACACCCAACGCACCGTATAAAGGCAAACGCCCTAGGCCACCATCCCGGTTACCTAGGGCGTCCAACACAGACTTATCCACATCAACACGTAGCCTACTTGTTCGGTCACGTGCCGCCGCGTCAAGCGCAGCTGATGCTGCGCCCGTGTCTGCGTCTGCCGTTATAGTCGACTTCAAGTTGTGGTCAAGGCTTTCCAGTTTCCGCTTGGCCTGCGCAATATCCGCGTCGGTTGCCAGGGTGATTCCCTGATCGCGCAGCTTCTGCTTTAGGCCGTTTATGGACTGGCGGGCCTTGTCCTCATCGAAGTCAACGTGCGCTGTGGTGTGAATGGCACCGATCTCTCGGTCAACTTGCTGGCGAAAACCTTTAGTGTCTGGTTTCACTTTGATGCCAACGGCACCAACAATTTTAGTCATTCACATCACCCTTCTAATCAAAGACCTAGATCGTGCGAAAGTACGGTGTGGCCACGTGATGGCGCTTTCGACGTCACACCCTGGTTAGTCACCTGCGGGACTGGCTTGATGGTTTGCTCCACCATTTGGCTTTCCACGCGCGCAGCCACTGCTCGGCCATCATTCAACCGACCTGACAGCCACGCTACGAGACCAATCAGCCCTGGGATAGCCGCCTGCACAACCGGAGGCAGAAGGTGATGTACCAGCGGGTCCAATGATAGTACCGCCATTAGTGTGGCCAGCACAGCACCAACTAGGTTGGCGTGCTTGCGGTACCAAGGGGTGCTTTCCAGCACCTTCACTAGCCAATTGTAGCGACGAAACTCACGCTCAAGTTCGGGGGTTACCTGAACTACCATCAAGCCTCACCTCGCTCCGCTTTAATAGCCTCGGTGACGATAGCGACCGGGTCAAGTCCCAGCTTCTGACATACAGCCACCAGCAGCACATGGTTGATCCACACTTTCTCATCTGTGAACCATGCTAACTCACCTGTGGTGAACTCGCGTGCCGGGTTGATACGACTAGGCCGCTTCCGCTTCACCTCTTCGAGTGTCTCCTGTGCCGCAATTTTCGCATCATTGAGCGCAGCAGCACTCACACCATGTAGTTCCATTGTTCCTTCCTGTAGCTGCCCGCCACTCCACCATTCCCGAAGCTGATCAACACTGCCTCGGTATGCGTTCACATCAACTAGTTTGCCTGCGACAATGCCGCGCTGCCCGAACTGCCACAGTACCGGTTTCTGGTTACCTACTGGGTAGTCCCACACACCGTGGTCCACCTGACCGTACAGGCTGTGCAGCGGCGCCGCGTTGTCTTGACCATAGTTAGCCACCCACACAGCGCCCAAGGGGGCCGTGTCTGGCTCACCGCCTGGCATGTTCTCCCACCAGTGGGCAGTGCAGTACACTCCCAGCACCCTCACACCGTTCTGCTCAAACAGTTGTTTAGCCTGCTGAATCTCATGCAACGGCATGCCGCCGGGGGTTTCACAGTCCAACCACATGGGGGCTTTCTTGTCCCCCATTGCCTGAAGGGAGGCGCCCACCTGTGCTTGGATGGTGGATCCCTCACGCTCCGCCCTTAGGAAGTGGTATGCGCTGATCACCATGCCCGCTGCGGCGGCATCGTCATAGTGTGACTGGTACACGTGGTCACTGATGTCACCGTCACCTGTGGCGATAACAACAAACTCGGCCCCTGCCTCCTTTGCGGCGGCTAGACTGTACCCGTCCTGGTATTTGGACACATCCACCCCAAACACCACACCCGGGGTAGTCGGTGCGGGTGATGGGCTACTACCTGGCTCCTCAGCACCTGCCAGCCATGGCAGGGGGTCGATCTGTTGACCTGGCGAGTAGCCGTACGGCATAACCTCAAAGTGAAGGTGCGGGGCAACACCCCCATTGGTGTAACTGTCCGGGTTAACATGCCCGATACGTTGACCCGCTTCCACATGGTCACCCACGTTGACTTCACCCACTATGTGCCCATAAACAGTGTGGCCGCCGCCTTCCTCATCCGAGTGATCCACACGTATCCACCCAGCGGGGGCTGGTCCACCGAACCCGCTCGCCGCACCTGTCTGCACCACGGTGCCCGCCTGTGCGGCGTACACCGGGTTTCCGCCTGAACCGCCCTCACGACCGAAATCCACACCATAGTGCATCCCAGCGTACTCACCACTACGGTAACCAAATCCGCTGTACACCTGTCGACCTTCGCCGAAGGGCCAACATCGTTTCGCCATTAAAAATCCTCAATTCCTGCCTGCGCTGGCTTGTCTAGCGCTTGCACTAAGGGGGACTCCTCTGGCTCCGCAGTGAGCAGTGTTGGTTTGAACTTACCTCCGCCCAGCGCTGACACTGCTTGTAGTAGCAGTTGAAGATAGTCCGCCTGTAGTTCGTCTATGGTGGCCCCCGCCCCTAGCGCGGTTGCCGTGTGGGAGCCTGGGGGCAGTCGAAGCGCTAGCTCAACCGCCCCATCATACCCCCGCATCTGTATGGCCTCCTCAGGCCATACCCCGTAGTGTTGGAGAAAGTCCGCGTCTAGACTTGATTGTCCTGCGACTGCTGCGAGGTGGCCCCACCCAGCAGTTTTCCCAACTCAGTCACCGCAGCCCATTCTTGCAGCAGGGCAGCAGCCTGGCTGTTGGACAGGCGCAGTTCCGTGATACCGGGCGCCAGCAGTTCCAGGACAGCTGTGGAGGATTTCTCCTCAGAGATTGCCCGGATGACAGCTAGCCGTTGGTCATCGTCAAGGTCCAGGATGTTTTTCAGTTCGATTACTTGACCTGAGCTGGTTTCGAGTTCCAGGCCTGGGAATGCCTTGCGGGCTTTTTCCTCTAGTTCAGCAAAAGTGATACGTGTCATGTTATTTTTCTCCTTACTTGGTTGATTCTTGGTACTTGGGCAGTGCTTCCAGGCGCATACGTTCCAGGCAGATATCATCATGCGCCAACAGTATTTTCTCGTTCAACTCGCCTACAACACGGTCTAGGTTCGCCGCCTCCATAAGGCTTCTAGGTTCGTATTGGTTCTTATCCACCAAGTTGTGTATCCTAGCGTGGCCACCACCCAGCTTGGCCATGGTTTCAGCGAACAGTTGCACCCTGGGTGCAACACCGTAGGGTGTGTCCACAAGAGTTGGAGTGTAGTCCACTGCTTCGTAGCAGTGCCTCCACGGGGTGCGGTACCGCAACAGTGAGCCCAGTACCTCTACCCCCTTGTTGGTGAATCTGATTAGAGGCCCCCCACGGAAGGTGAGCTTACGCTTGTTAGTGTGGACCCCCAGCGGGACATCATACCGGCACACCTGCTCACCGGTGTCCACCATCACATGATCCCCCTGGAACCACATCACAGCATCCTTCGTCAGCAACGCTTTAGTTATTGCCGCCATCAGAACAGTGTGGATGTCCCTCAACCATCCTTGTTGCACTATCCCAGCTCCTCAAGTCGTAGTTTCGCATAGCCTTTGATGTCTAAGATGCTGTCCTCATCGTGCGAACCATCACTAGTGGGCGCCAGAAGCCGCGCCACCTTCAGCATGATCATGCATGATGCAACCTGTTGGGGGGTCACGGTGTATCCAAGTACATCACTCCATAGTACTGCGATACGCCCAAATGACTCATCCGCCCGCCCATAGGCTTTGTGTCGTTCGTCCAGAACTTGTTCCAACGCGTCCACTTAATCCACCTCTTCTATGTTTTCATGATCAACTTCCCACGTACCCACCTCATCATATTGCCCATCCTCCACGGATGGGAATGGTTGCTCAAAGACTTTATCAGAGGCGTCCACAATGGACTCAGCACGCACAAGAATACTTGTGCACACGGTCGTACGTAGGGGCACCTTAAATACTGCCATCACACTCCTCCTAAACAGTGTGTCTGTGTGCTTATCATGTTACAGGCTCCTTCCATGCATGTCAACTAGTGGTAAGAATTACCCCATCTGTCTCCATGTATGTCCACGTCAACAGGGAAATGCACTCCCTCGATGGTGGTTTCCATCATCTGAGGGACTTCCTGCTTGAACTGCTCAACTAGGTTGGTGGGAACCTCATATAGCACCTCATCGTGTATCGGTAGCCGCATGTATTGACCCCATTTGCTGCGCCACACACGTACGATGGCCGCGGCAGTCACGTCACGCGCAGCTGATTGTACCAGATAGTTCACAGCACGGTAGTGCTGTGTCTGTAGTGGTATCCTGCGGCCTGTTTTCGTGACCACATGACCACGCCGCTTAGCTGCTGCTTGTGCCGCCTCACTAAAGAGCTTGTACTCTGGCCACTGCTTCCCCAGGGCGTCGATTACTCGTTTTGCCTTAGGGTAGCTGATGCCTGCCTGGCTTGCCAGCGCCGCGGGCCCCCCACCGTACACGGCAAGAAAGTTTGCCATTTTACCTACACTGCGAGACACCCCCGCACTATCCGCTGTGATCTGGTGCAGGTCAGCACCACTACTTAGTTGCCGTTGTAGCGCACCCGCACCACAGTACACAGCCAGCATACGTAGTTCCTGTGAACTGTAGTCAATTGACACCAGTGAGTGCCCTGGCCTGGCTATGATGCAGTCCCGAATGTAGGAGTCACCACTGGGTAGTTGCTGTAAGGGGGGCTCACTCACGGACATGCGCGCAGTCACTGCCGCCAATGTTGTTATCCGGGGGCGCACCACACCACACAGTTTGGATAGGTAGGTGCTGTCAAGTTTTTGTGCGTGCTTGCCTCTCAACACGATGTCACCCAGCGGGTGAATACCTTCCTCTAGGCCTTTGACTGAGGGCTTACCTGTGGGGGTTTTGGGTAGCTTAACGCCGTCCGCTGCTATTATCTCCGGCACCAATGGTGATCCCAGTGATGAAACACCCCATTGCTGGGCTTCTTGCACCGCATCCTGGTAAATCTTGCGCTGTTCTTCACGCTTCTTGCTGACTGCAGCATCATCTACCAGCAACCCCACACGGGACATGTAAGTACAGGCTTCCATAATCTCATGCTCCCAATCCACCAAGTGGCTCATGCCAAGCTCTTCCACACGCTGTTTCAGCATGGGAACCATGTGGGCGAGTGCCACCACATCGTTGGTGGCGTACCTGACGAACAGCTCATTGTCAATGGGCACTTTGGCAAAGAACTCACCAACTGGTACACCTGACGCTTTCGCGGCTTCCTTCACGAGTTGCTTATCCTCGCTGAATTTGCCCGACAATCCCAACGTTTCAAGAGTGGCCGCGAAGGAATGTCCCGGCCCGCCGTCTTTGGGGCCTCGACTGTCCGCTAAATGCGCTAGTATTCGCGCGTCGCGCCAGTGTAACCGCTTAGTGTCAACACCAGCACGTGCAAGAAACGCCAGATCAAATGGTGCATTGAAGAACCACCACTCGTGTTGGTACACCCAATCCGGATTAGCAAGGGCTATTTGTGCAGGTATCACGTAACCCTGCCGTTGGTCGCCGACCTGTATAGTGCGTAGTTGATCCTTGTGCGGGTCCAGCCCGGTTGTCTCTGTGTCCATACACCACACCCCCCTAGCGGGGGTGTTAAGATGCTGCAACACCTGTGCCATATCCTGCGCCAACATTATAACTCCTACAGGTAGATAGGTACAGGTAGACCGTCCACTATTTTCACGAATCCCTGTTGCCAGTTCGCCACGCGATCACCCATGTAACCCACCTTGCGCACGTCAATAAGGTGGCCTGTTTCCACACCCCACACAGTCCGTGCTAAAGGACCATGGCCCACCGTGGTTGGTATAGCAGCCAAACGATGGGTGTGACCCATTATTAATGATGTGTGCGTTTTCTTAGCCGCATTCAACGCCGTCATGCCAGCAACCTGATTCAGGCGCACACCGCCCTCATGCCCATGAATAAACGTGAGACCTTGCTCCACTTCCCACGGCGGTTTCAGTCGGATATCGTAAGTATCCATTTGTAGTAGGTTCTTGTACGACCACGCCTCACCAGTCTCGGGCAGGGCAGGCACACGATCAACTAGGTACTTCTGGGCACGTAGGTCATGGTTACCCTCCAACGCCTCAATCGGGCCGTTGTACACCTTGCGTAGCGGCTCTATAAGCCGCTTACGCGCCAGCACAGCATCTCTAACAACACCGCCAGCAAATTCCTCACGGGTACCGGCGGACCACCGCGATGGCTGGGGTAGGTCAAGCACATCCCCCATCAAGATCACCTTCGCAGGTTGCAACTTCTCAATGTAGTCCAGCACTGCACGGAACGCCACCATGTCCGTCAGTGGGAAGTGCAGATCACCTAACGCGATAATAGTTTCACCTAACATTGTCAAGTAGACCCTCCACCGCGCTCTGTACTTGCTCTGCAAAGTGCACAGACTCCAAGACATCCACCTTACACACTTTACTCAAATAGTCCACCGTGTAATCATACACTCCATCAGCCAACCTGACGACCATGTCTGTGGTCACACCACTGTTTTTAGCCATGCCTCTAAACTTCCTTCCCGCAACAAGTCTGCGATATCCATCCCCTCTGGGGTGGTAACACCTCCCCATTCATTGACCATTTCCATTCCAGCAGCGTCACCATCACCGACAAACAACCTAACCGGTATCCTCTGCAGCAGTTTCTGCCACACAGGACTAGACCGCAGCCACTGTGCCCCAGGCACCCCCAGAGCTGCGACACCCACGGTCTCCAAAGCCAGTGCATCCTTCTCACCCTCGCACACCACCAGTGGAGTGTTTAGTGGAACATGCCCCCTAGGCATATAAATACTCCCAGGCACGCCCTTAGGACTACGGTATTTAGCTTTGCTGCCCTCATGACGGGTACGCTCGAAAATCTGCACTAGCCGCCCACTGGGGGACACACGAAGGTACGGTATGTGCACAACACCAGATTGATCCTCCCACCACCGGGACACAGCAGCAACACGAGCGGATATCCCCCACTCGATCAGGTAGTCACAGGGCTTGTCAATGGTTGGTGGTTCCTGCACACTCCACAAGCTACCACCGGCACTAGACTGAGGGGGTGCCGAAGTCTTCACAAGACGCGACTGAACACTCACATGCTCTCCGCACGCGAAACAATGAAGCCCCTTCTCATCGAGTTGCATTGAAGGATTACTGTCCGGGTGCGCATAACAAAGCACCTTGCCCGCCTGGGCTGGCTGTGGGCTACGCCCACCTTTCTCCACGTACACCTGGTACACATCACTCAGGGACATACACAACCATTCCTAGTAACTTCTTTGCTGGCGGATTACGGAAATACTCTACCACACGCAGTGCGGTCTCCTCATCATACACCCTACCAATCACATCCTTGTTACAGGGCCCACACAGCAACCCACGCACCAGCCCGGTTTGGTGGTCATGGTCAACCGCAAGTCTCTTAGTCTTACCAGTAGCGCGCTGGCACACCGCGCACACGCCGCCCTGCTTCTCGTACAAGTCCCAGTACTGCTTGGGGGTGATCCCATATGTGCGGAGGATGCGCTGTGCCCAAGCCCTCTCCTTACGCTCCATGCGGAACTTCCGCATACACGCCACACAGCGTGGGCCTGGCCTGCGCACCGTCTTCCGCACAACACCACAATCCTTACACATCAACGCCTCGGAACCCTCTGCACCCATTTCTCACCACACTTCCTATGTCTATCCTTCACACTCTGAATGTGCACCTCTTCACCATCACGCCCATCCGCGGTAAACATCACCTCAGGGAAACGCCCAAGCTGGCCACGAACACCCGACAACGGCACAGGCTCATCACCCTCCACATATTTAGATGTCACATGGTGTAAAGCCAACACCGCAATGTTGTGCTTCCTGGCAAGCCGCGCCAGCGTGCGCACACTAGCCTCCTCCGACTCCCACTCACCAGACTCAGCAAGATTAGCCAGATTATCTACAACCATGCCCTGAGGCATGGTCCCGAACACGTGCTGCCACATCTCCAAAGCCTCATCCAAACCATCCCACGAAACCCACGGGCAAACCAGCTCGCCACCAAGCTTACCCAACCGGTAACTAAACGTGGCCGGCGACATATCCCAAGCCAGATACAAGGTGTCAGGTACAGACAAAGCCCACTGCATACCCAACCATGACTTACCCACACCCGGCGCGGCAGCAAGCATAGACACACCGCCACGGGGAATGCTGATAGGCTCCCCCACCATTTCCGGTGGTTCCTGCGCTGTCAGGAGCTCAAACACGCCCCACCCGACCTCACAGAACCATCCGGATACCGGCACACTGGCAAAGCCGTGTGACCTACAGCCCACTCAGGTAACTCAGACTTGTCAATCTCCACCACTGTGAAGCCCTTCCTGCGCAGCATCCGCTTAGCAAAAACGCAACGCCCACAACCCTCACCGGTAACCATCTCAATAACATCAGTCATCGCACATCACACTCCCGAAAACTAATCCCTCAAACCATCGCAACGGCTTAGTAACCACACGGTGCACCTCAACCGCGACACCAGTGACACACAGGTCACACACATACCAGCACCAGAAGAACGTACCCACCACCACACTCACAGTGTTCAACAACCACTCACGCCGAACAACAAACGAACGAACCCGTTCCCACACGCCACGTAACATCAGAAACCACCCTCCATCAACAACGAGAAGCAACAAACTAACACAACCACACTAGCCCACGCCAGCAGGAACACGCCATACACCACAGCCCAGAACAACCGAGGATGCATCTCATAAAACGCTGACACCCGCCGGCGCAATAGACACATCACAGCTCCACCGTCTCAACAGTAAGCGTGCCTGGAATCCCCGACAAATACGGATCCAACTCAACCAAACCCAACCGCTCAGCATCCACCGCAGAATCCGCATCGACCTGCACAGACTCCACCGTAAAATACTTAGCCGTCACAATAAAACGACTCACCTCAAAGCCTCCCAATCCTTAGGGCCACACGCCTCACAACGCTCATCACCACAAGGCGTGCAATCACCCAACTCAATTAAATCAACACAAGACTGCAACCAACCAGCAACAACATCAAGATCGGCGACCTGGACTGTCCTAGTCATCTTACCAGTGCTCGCCTTGATGATAGCACCCCTAGTGCACTCCACGCCAAACTGCTCACGCAACCCCAACGCGTACACCCCCAACTGCCACGGGTCCGCCGGTGTACGCCCAGTCTTCAAATCCTGCACAACCACCCCCCATTTGGGGTGGTTGATTACACGGTCAGCAAACCCCACAACCTCCACCCCCGACGGCAACAAAAACCTAAACGGAAGTTCAACACCCACACCCCCATCCGGGGTAACCAACACATCCTCAACAGGCATCCGTTCAAACAAACACCCCACCTGCTCCAACACCTGACCCTCACGCCGCACAACATCCTCCTGCGGCGAATACGGCCCAGAACCAAACCAAGACCCCACAGCACCACACTCAGCCTCAACACGCTCAATCTCACGCCAATACACATCCCGAGCAAACCCCAAAGACTCCCCCAAACCCATCACACGCCCCTGCTTCTCCCACACCTCCAACCACTCATGCACAGCAATCCCCTGCGGCAACCAAGCCGCCCCCCGCCCAGGAACACGATCAACATACCGACGCTGAAACAAAGCCCCACACCGCCACACAGTCGAAGCCTTCGAAAAAGAAATACGCATAGTTTCAACAACAACCACACACCACCACCCCCCGTCAAAAACCACCCCCGAAAGAGACCCACACCACCAACAAACCTGAAGCACTATCCACAGGAAACAACACACACCAAAACAAAAACAATAGGGACCACCCACCATTGGCCCCACCCGGGGACACCCCCAAAGCCCCAGGTCAGGACCGCAGGTGTATGGCCCTCCGGCCCTGTGTGAGGGTTTTATGGCACAGCAAAGCTGCTAAGAGGCAGCTAGTTTGATGGTTTATCCACAGGTTTATCCACAGGTAGGTGTAGTTATCCACAGGGTGGGAGCGTCCTCTTGGACGCGGTCACCCAACCACACACAACCAGTTAGCTTACTGTGACCTTGACCACGTTCTTCCGAACGCAGTCAGGTACCACTGGTTTCCTGTAGCTAACGTGAGTGAGCGCTTATAGCGCTCACCCTCTATGTGATCTAGGTTACTGTTACCTGTTAACATGTAGGTTAACTACTACATGTATCTAGTTAACTACATGTAGGTTATATATATATATATATATATCAAC
>ERZ772769.61-NODE-61-length-27229-cov-8.27894_pt1 | contig 27229 bp, 20 predicted proteins | sample MGYA00580987_ERZ772769 | MGnify/ENA primary metagenome ERZ772769 (study PRJEB29015, sample SAMEA2738043) | human oral metagenome | biome: human oral; feature: human-associated habitat; material: saliva | place: China | collected 2234 ...
TTTCTCTCTTTCTTTTTATATGCACTATTATAACCTATTTGTACATTTTTATTTTGTCAAAACTGCACATTTTTATTTTATCATTTTCATAGTGGTGATAACAAAATTGAACTACAATTTTGTAATGAGTAAATGAGACTATAGGCTTATTTACTAGGGAGTGACTCAAAAATCGTGATTTCGAAGAAATCGATTTTGTCGAGTCACCCCCGCACAGTTTATTAGATATCTAAAAAGCTTTTATAAAGTGAATTTAGATATCAATAAACCACTGCGTCTATGAGTTTTCATGTAAACTATTTATAAAATCTAGTACTTTTCGGTCAGCTCCGTCCTTCACCACTATAAGAGTACGAAAAAATATAAGAGAAATTCTATACTTATTTTATTTCTTTATTTTAATTTTATTGTATTTGTAAAGAAAAATCAACCACCTTCGGAAGATGGTTGATTGTGTTTAAACTCAATATTAATTATTTAGAAATTTCTAATACTCCGTATCCAGTGTCACGGCGTTTATATACTACAGAAATTTCATTTGTAGTGTTATCTAAGAATGCGAAGAAATCGTGTCCTAGAAGTTCCATTTGGAATACAGCTTCTTCTCTTGTCATTGCTTCAACTTTAAGTTGTTTAACTTTGCCAAGATCTAAAGTAGTTTCTTCAGCTTCTTCTAACTCACTCGTAAGAATAATTTCTTCAGCAAATCCTTTTTCACGACCTTTTCTATTGATTTTAGTTTTGTGTTTTCTCATTTGACGTTCAAGTTTGTCAACAACTAAATCAACAGCAGCGTATAAATCTTCGTTTGTTTCTTCTGCGCGAAGTGTTACACCTTTAAGAGGTACAGTGATTTCGATTTTTTTCTTATTATTTTTGTATACTTTAGCATTAGCGTAAACGTTTGCTTCTAAACTGTCAGCAAAGTATTTTTCTAATTTAGAAACTTTACTTTCAACATACTCTCTGATTGCTTGAGTAATTTCTAAATTCTCTCCTCGTACTTGATATCTTAACATTTTAAAGCACTCCTTTCATAAAGCAGCTTAGCTACTTTATAGGGGGTTCCCCCTTTTTTTATAGTTTTATTATACCACTTTTTGATAACGTTAGCAATATAGTTTGCATAAAAATGTCACTTTTATAAAATGTACATTTATTTTGCTTTATAAATATATTTTTGTTAAAATAAAATTAAATATAGATGTTATGTGGTTAACTAGGAATATTAGAAACTTAAAATGTTAACTAAATGAGGAAATTTACTGAAAATATTCTTGATAAAAATTTACAGATAAGGGGTAATAGAAAATGTTTTTCAAGGAATACTGTGAATTTATAGAGGCGATTTATATAGTTTATTATTCAAAAATGAGTAATAATGATAAAAATATAAATTATAGAAAAATTAAAAAGAGCTATGATAACTTTGGAGAAATCAATTCAGATTTTGATGAAATATATAATGAAATAATTACAGGGGCAGTCTATACTCTAAAAGAGAGTGATTTAACTTTTTTGAGGAGGTATAATGGACTGCTTTTATCTATATCCAAATTGCTAAAAATGAATATTAAACTTCATTATTTAGATAATTGTCAATATATAAGTAAACTGTACTCAGTAAATGAAGATAAAGGTAAGTTTCACTGTTTACAATGTGATAATAAAGATCAGCAATATTTTTTCACATTTGTTGATAAAAATCAGGAAGTTACATATTGTAGAAGATGTATAGATTTTGGAAGAAGTGATGATTATTTTATAAAGTTTCATATAAATATCCCAGTATCAAATTTAAAAGTACCTGAAAGACCTAGTGTTAAGTTAAGTGATGTTCAGGAAGTGGCAAGTAAGACTTTAGTTGAAAACATAGAAAGCTCGAAGAGTACTTTAATCTGGGCAGTTTGTGGGGCGGGTAAGACAGAAATAGTTTATGATGCTATATATCATGCAATCTCGGATAATAAAAACATATGCTTGGCAATTCCAAGAAGAGATGTAGTCAAAGAATTATCCGAAAGGTTTGCTCGTGATTTTAAAGGATATCCTATTAGTATTTTACATGGAGAAGAGAAGACTTTAGAGGAGTCGAATTTCTATATTATGACTACTCACCAACTCGTTAAGTATTACAATTACTTTGATATTGTTATTATTGATGAGGTGGATGCTTTTCCGTATTCTGGTGATGAATGTTTAGAAAATGCTGCTAAAACAAGTTTGAAAGATGATGGTGTTCTTGTATTTCTTTCAGCGACACCTTCTGAAATAGTTAAATCTAGCGTTGATGAAGTTATAAAAATACCTATAAGATATCACAGATACTTGTTACCTGTTCCGAAAATAAAAATTGAAAAGCTCGAAGTGTTTGATTTTTCGAGAAAGTCACAATTTCTAGAAAAATTCATCAAAGAAAAATTAGAGAAGGATAGACGAATATTGATATTTGTTCCTGAAATAGGTATGTGTGAGACGGCTGTCTTATATTTTAAAAAATGTATTTCCGAGGAAATAATTGTAGATTTTGTCTATAGTGGAGATGAAAATAGAAGTAAGAAAATCAAAAAGTTTTATAACAGAGAACTAGATATTCTCATTACGACAACGATATTAGAACGTGGTGTGACTTTTGATTATTTAGATGTAGTGGTTTTTGATGCGAAACATGTAAATTTTACAAAGTCTGCATTAATTCAAATTTCAGGTAGGGTAGGTAGAAAGGATTATGATAATTCTGGTGATGTTGTATTTTTAGCGGATAATATAAGTAGGGATATGAAAGCCGCTATTAAAGAGATTGAGTATATGAATAATCTTGCAAGATATAGGAAGTTGAATAGGAGGTAAGATATGAAGTGTAGTTTTTGTAGTTTGGAAATAAAGAAAAAGTTAGGGTTTGATACATTATTTTCAAAAAAAGAGGATTTTTATCTTTGTGCTAGCTGTAGGGAACATATTGATATAAATGTCTTGGAAGTTGGAGAATATACTTTGTATTATTTTGCTGACTACGAATTTTTAAAAGATGAAATCTATTCTATAAAATATTTCGGAGATGTGGCTTGCGCAGCAAAATTTAAAAATCTTCTAGACAAGTTTTTTTCTTCAAATAATTTTGATTTAGTGACGATTGTTCCAGCAAACGAGATTCGGGAGATTATTCGAGGGTTTGATCATATTGAACAAGTTTGTAAGTTATGTGATGTGGACTATAAGAAAATTCTTAGTTGTGATTATAGAAAGAAACAGTCTAAACTTCATAAAGAAAGAAAGGAGAACAGGTATCATCTTTTATGCGATGAAATGACTTTAGGAAGTATTGAGTCTGTTTTGATAATAGATGATATATATACGAGTGGAAATACTTTGTTAGGATGTGCTAAAACTATAAAAGAAGCCTATCCAAATATAAAAATAAGTTTTCTAACGTTATCGAAAGTAATATAACAGATAATCTGAGTATTTTTTTCTTAATAACATATGATTTTGTGATATAATGTTTAAGTTGAATTTTAAACATAGTTATACTACTTTAAATTCGATATTTTATGAAAATTATATAGTTAGGAGATGGTTAAAACAAAAATTTTATTTTCACTTATAATGATCGCATTAATTCTAATTCTGGTAATCTTTTTATCTAAGAAATTCGAATTGAATAAAGATCAAATTATTATATTTTGGATATTAGTTTTATTCTGGTCTGCGATAAGTATTATACGTGCTTATAGAAAGTTATACGCAATTACACCGATAGAACAAGGTGGACTTTCTTTAACACCGGTACTCGCAGCTCAAATAGCAGCCGGATATGGACTTATGAGTTTAATAGTAAGGTTGCCGATGTTTTTGGCGAGCGATATTTTTAAAAGGCGTAAAATATTCGTTCAAATTTCTTTATTTTTATTAATAGTGACTTCATTTTTAGTAGCATTTAACGGTAGCTATATTACGTTATACTTATCTTCTTTATCATTAGGGATAAGTGCCACAATGCTTGCTTTGTTCAATGTTATTTTCTCAGAAACTTTTTCTAGAGATAAGGCAGCGGTATCGGTATCGATACTATCTGTTGCGCCGTTATTAGCTGAATTTATCGCAGCACCTATACAATATGTCTTTACTATGAATACATATAAACATTTTGACTATATGTGGATAGTAGCGGGTGTTATTGCGATAGTTACGTTTATATTATCATTTATGATGAAAGATTATCGTCCTGTTGATAGTGATTTTTCATTTGATAAGGTGAAGGCAGTAATTAAACATAAGAGTTTTATCTATATTTGTCTAATAGCGTTATTACTTTCATTTATTAAGTTTGCTACAAGTGGAGCCAACATGATTACTTACGGTAAAACAGAGCTGAATATGACGCCGCTAATGCTTGCGTATATGGATGCAGTCTTTGCTGTTCCTCAGCTTATTGCTGGAGTTCTTGTAGGAGTGTACTTTACGAGAAAATGGGGTATTCAAAAAACTCTATTATTCTTACTAGGATGTTCATTAGCGTTCTATATTATAGCGTTATATGTTAATAACCCGTATGTTATTTATTTTAGTTATATCTTAAATGGATTAGGGTATGGTGGTGCTTATAATGCACTTATTTCTCTTGCTATGCAATATTTCGATAGAGAATATCGTAATGTAAGTATGGGAATCTATCAAGCATTCTTCGCATTAGGTATCTATTATGGAGATTATGTGTATGTTTGGATAGGTAAACATGTTAAAAATGGCTTACTTGGTTTCACACAAAGTAAATCTATTTTCCTTATTGTTATAGGGATAACTTTAATAAGTATGCTTATGGTTAAATTAAAAGTTAGAGATAATTAAAAAAAAGTTGATTCACAATGTTGTGAGTCAACTTTTTTTGTATTCTGTTTTATTTTATTATCCGCTGATTAAATCTCCACGAATGTATCCAGTGTAGCTACCGTAATCAACATAGGCCCAAGATTCACCAGCTGAATTTGTCTCAAGTGATCTTATTGTAACAGCTGCTCCACCTTTTATTGATGTTATGATTGTACTAGTGTCATTTTTGTCGCTTCTTAAGTTAACACCTACAGCTGGTTTTACATAAGCAGTACGTCCGCTAATACTATGACTTCTTTCGCTTGAAGAACTAGAAGAACCTTCTTTTACGATAATAGTTTCTTTTTCTTTAGCTTTCTCATTTAGTCCATTAACAGTGAATGTACGTTTGAATTCTCCTGTTGTTTTCAGTTTTAATTTGTTTACAGTGTTTTTGTTGAGTGTAATCGTAACTTCGACTTTGTCACCATTTTTTAAGTTGCTTTGTTTATTGAAAGAAATATCTGGATTTGATAATAGATTAGAAATTTCCGCACTAGAATTAGCAACTTCTGGAACTTTTTTAATATCAACTTCAGGTTTTCCTTCGCCTTCAGCTCCGTATTTTCTTTGGTAGAAGGTTTCTTATCATCCTTTTGAGTAGTTTGATTAGATGTTGTAGTTTTATCATCTTTAGTTAAATAATAATATCCGCCTAATGCAAATATTAATACTACCAAAGTAACTGTAACAATAGGAATAATGTATTTTCTCATAATACTATTCCTTTCTATAAATTTAATAAATAGGAGTGACTCAAAAATTGTGATTTAGAAGAAATCAATTTTGTTGAGTTACCTCCATAAAGTTTATTAGTTATCTAAAAGGTTAGTATAAAACGAATCTAGATATTATTAAAACTTTGCGTCTAAGGGTCCTCAAATAAATTTCTTGAAATTTAGGATTTTTGGCTCATCCCTTATTGCAATAAATACTAAGTTAGTTGTATTCTCTACTAAATATCATATTTTATAGTGCTATTTGTCAATTATAAACAGTGTTTAATGAGAAAATTTATAAATAATATTAATTTTTAAAGTTTAGGCTAGTATTATGTTTATTTCAAATGTACTTTGAGGGATAATAATTTAAATTACGGTAAGACATTTATTTTAACTGGAAGTCTAATTTTTTCTTTAATGGGAAGTTTTCTTTTGGAATTAACAACTAGATGGATAGATTATTTGTTATTTTATTTTTCTTTTAAAAAGTGTAAAAATTTGATATAATAATAAAGATATCTATATAGTTATAATTGCTATATGAGGGTATAATTAAAATAAAAAAGGAGTGTTAATTTGGATAATAATATTTCAAAACTTTTGAGTAAAGAAATTGAAGAATTAATGAAGAATAAGTTTTTCTTTAGAACTCCTAATAATATGAAAATACTAGCTTATGCAGTGAGTTATTTAATGTTAATATTATTAGGTATATTCCTAAATATTGAAGCTATAACGGCGTTCCTTTCTGTTTTTCCACTTACATATGTGTTAGGTGCGAGAGGATTGAATTATTATATTCCATTAATTATTTCAGGTGGAGTAATATTATCGTTATTTGCTTCTCATAATATGATATTTTGGTTTGGAATACATATGATTATTTCTTATATAGTGTATAGAACTATATACTCACGAGGTTCAAAATTATTATTGGTTGCTATTGTTAATACCATAATATTTTTAGGGATAGCTTTATACGTATTCTTGTCTATAAAGATGGGAACTATAACTATCGATAGAACACAAATATTAAATTTTATTAATTCTTATGTGAATTCGATGGTTGAAATGAATCAAGGTGTCGATAAAAATATGGTATTAGATAGTTTTTCAAATATGCAAAAATCATTCCCTGTAACATTATTTATCATGTTACTTGCATATAGTTTAGTATTGGTGCATTATACATTATCGATGTTAGCTAGAGAATTTGTAATTATTCCAGTGTTTCCAAAGTTTAGTCGAATAATGGTTAGTTCAAAAAGTGCTTATACATATATTGTAGTTACTATAATAACTTTCTTTGTTGAAATGGAAGCTGGAAGTAATACATATAGTTTTTGGAATATTCTATTCCAAAATATAACAGGAATATTGTCGTTAGCATTTATTTTAAATGGATTGTTTACTGCATTCTTCTTTGTAGAGCAAAAATCAAAATCAACTATTGGTAAACCTATATTATTCCTGCTGATGCTGATTTTTAGTCCTGTCTTTGAGTTACTTGGTTTCATTGACAGTGCATTTAAATTAAGAGAAGGATATATTATGATGAAGAGGGGAAGATAAGTATGAGTGATAAGAAAAAATTTGAATTGATTATTATTGCTATTTTTCTAATAGGTGCAATTTTAAGTGCTATATTTAATATTTATAGCTTGATAATTTACTTATTGATTGGTTTACTTATTTTCGCTTTTTATAATATACAGAGGGAAAAATCTGTTGAACATACGGAGAGGTATATTAGTAAATTAACAAATAGAATTAAGGATTCATCAGAAAAAGGTATTAATAAGTTCCCTATAGGAATAGTTGTAATTGATGAAAATAAAAATATAGAATGGGCAAATAACTTTATATATAAAAATATTAAAGTTGCAGACATAAAAGGTTTGAATATTTTGGAACTTATGCCAGAGATAAAAGATTTGTTTGATTTAGAAACACCAGTGGATAATCAGTTTGAAATTTTTGGTAAGCATTATAAAGTTAATTACCAAAAAGATAGTGGATATATATATTTCTTCGACATTACAGAAAGTAAAGTAGTGATGCAAAGATTTAGAGATACAAGACCTATTATCCTTAATTTAAGCATAGATAATTATGAAGATGTTTACGATTCACTGGAAGATGAAGTTGCAAGTAGACTGGATGCTACTGTTGTTATTGCTTTAACAGATTGGGCTAAGAAAAATAGTATTTATCTAAAAAGAATAGATGATGATAGATTTATTGGATTGTTAAATGTAAAAGACTTAAAAAAAATAGAAAAAGAAAAATTCCAAATTTTAGATACTATAAGAAATCTAAAAGAAGATTTTGATGCACCAATTACTTTAAGTATAGGTGTAGGTATGGGAACAGATTTCTTACCTGAGTTAGGAGAACTTGCGAAGAGTTCACTAGACCTTGCGTTAGGTCGTGGAGGAGATCAGGTTGCCATGAAGGATATTGATGGTACGATTAGATTTTATGGTGGTAAAACTAATCCACAGGAAAAACGTACTAGAATTAAGGCACGTGTTGTTTCTAATGCGTTGGCCGATATAGTAAATGATAGTGATAAGGTAATAGTGATGGGGCATAAACGTCCTGATTTCGACGCGGTTGGTGCATGTGTAGGTATTTATACTTTTTCTAAGTTTTTAGGTAAAGAGTGTTATATTATCTTAAATGAAAGTGATCGTGATGAGACTATTAAAAAAGTGATGTTTGAAATAGATAGTCATGATGAACAATTATCAAAAGTATTTGTAGATAGTGATGAAGCATGGGAGCTTATGACTCCTCAAACAACCTTAATTGTAGTAGATACTTCTGATGCATCACGTGTAATTGATGCGGCTATATTATCTAAAGCTAATCGAAAAGTTATAATCGATCATCATAGACGTGGAGAAGATATAATTACGAATCCATTGTTAACTTATATTGAACCATATGCTTCGTCTGCATCTGAATTAATCGCAGAGTTAATAGAGTATCAAACTAAGATAGAGAAAATATCTCCTATTGCTGCAACAGTTATGCTTGGAGGAATAGTAGTAGATACTCAGAACTTTTCTGTAAGAACGGGTTCTAGAACGTTTGATGCGGCTGCATATTTACGTAGCAATGGAGCAGATCCAATAAGAGTTAAAACAATTCTAAAAGAACCATTTGAGAATTTCATGAATAGAGTAGAAATAATTAATAATTCTATTCAGAAATCCCCAGAAATTATTATGGCAAAAGCCCCTAAAGATAAATATTATACAAATGTTATGCTTGCTCAAAGTGCCGATTTACTTCTGACACTTAAGGGTATTGAATGTAGTTTCGCTATAGGATATTTAGAAGAAGGTAAAGTAGGTATTTCAGCAAGATCATTAGGGAATATAAATGTTCAGCTTATCATGGAAGAACTTGGTGGCGGCGGTCATCTTGCTAATGCAGCAACTCAGATTGAGGGGATTAACTTAGATGAAGCGTTAGAACGTTTAAATGATGCTATTGATAAAATAATATCTTAAAAATAAATCATAGAAAAAAGGAGAAATTATAATGAAAGTTATATTTTTAGAAGATGTAAAAGGAAAAGGTAAAAAAGGAGATGTTAAGGAGATTGCTGATGGATATGCAAAATTCTTAATAACTAATAAAAAAGCTGTAGCGGCAACAAATGCTAATATGGCTACACTTAAAGGTCAACAAAAACGTGTTGAAAAAGATAAACAAGAAGAATTAGTTCAAGCTAACTTACTTGCGAAACAACTAGAAGGTCTTGAGGTAACTATTAAAGTTAAATCTGGAGAAGGTGGAAGATTATTCGGATCAGTATCTTCTAAACAAATTGTTGAAGAACTTAAGAAACAACATGACCTAAAAGTTGATAAAAAGAAAATTGATTTACCACACGGTATTCAATCTTTAGGTTATACAAATGTTAAAATTAAACTACACTCTCAAGTAGAAGGAACAATTAAAGTTCACGTGGTGGAACAATAGTAAATAAGTTGAAGGTGATAATATGAAATATCATATAGATTCTGTCATTATGGCGGAACAATCGTTATTAGGTGCTCTAATGCAAGAGCCTGAAAAATTAGTAGAAGTGAAGGCAACGGTTGATGCTGAAGACTTCTATGATGAACGAAATAAAGATATTTACAGTGCTATTTTACGTTTAGATGAAATGGAAATAATACCTGACACCACTACAATTTTTGAAGAAATAAATAATAGTGGGGCATTCAGAAATGTGGATGCCTCATTATATATAGTGGATTTATATGATATTACTCCAAGTTCTCGTAATATAATGCATTATGCGAATTTAGTAAAGAGATATTCTATTTACAGAGAAATTCGTGCTGCATTATTAAGTAGTACTGAAGAGATGAATCAAGGAAATGCTGATATTGATTCTTTAACGGCAACTTTATTTGATCAAGTTGAACGTGCTATGGAGCGTGCAAAGACATCTCAGTTTAAGAACATGAAAGATGTTACTGAAGAAGTATTTAAAGAGATTTTAGCTCGTATGGCAGGAGAAGGTGAGAATATAGCCGTTCCTACTGGTTACGGGGCATTAGATAAACTTGTCGGTTTTGGTAAGGGGGATTTAATTATCCTTGCAGCGCGTCCTGCGATGGGTAAAACAGCATTTGCGCTTAATATTGCGTTAAATATTGCTGGAAAAAATCCTCGTTCTGAAGATGAGAAAAGAACAGTTGCATTATTCTCGTTAGAGATGGGTGCAGATCAGCTTGTATCAAGGATGATTTGTAGTGAAGGAATGATAGATTCTGAAAAAATTAAACGAGGAACTCTTGACAATGATGACCTAATGAAATTAGAAACAGCAGTTCATTTCTTAAATCAGAAGAATGTCTTTATTGAGGACAGTGCCTTTATTAAAGTAAATGAAGTAAAGGCGAAATGTAAGTTATTAAAAGCTGAACATGGCTTAGATCTAGTGGTTATCGATTATCTGCAACTTCTGCAAGGAAGTAAGAGAACAGATAATAGACAACAAGAGGTATCTGAAATATCTCGTAGTTTAAAACAGATGGCGAGGGAACTGGAATGCCCAGTCATCGCCCTATCTCAGTTATCACGTAGTGTTGAATCTAGGCAAGATAAACGCCCTATGATGAGTGACCTTAGGGAATCTGGAAGTATTGAGCAAGATGCCGATATAGTTTCATTCTTATATCGTGGTGACTACTATAGAAGTGAAGATGCTGATGAAAATGAACCTCAAGAAACAAGTGATGTTTCTACTATTGAGGTAATTATTGCTAAAAATAGGCACGGACAAACAGGAACGGCAGAACTTGCATTTATGAAACGATATAATAAGTTCGTATCTAAAACTTATGCAGAATAGTAGAGGGAGTTATGAAAAATAGAAATAGCAATCAAGGGGATGAAGTCGAAAGATGGAGGATTCTATTTTTGTTGATTACAGTGTATGTAAGAGTGAATTAATGCCAACTGGTTACTATGATACAAATGGTTTCTTTGTTATAGCTGGATATTGTGATAAACATGGAAAATTTGTAGAGGATGATAAATCGCCAGTTAATTTAAAAAATTAATTATTATATCTCTAGAAAAACAAAGTATTTGTTTATAAGATAGGGAAAATAGTTAAAGGTGAGCAAATTAAAAGATAGGGACAGATAGCGAAAAGATTGTTTGTCACTAGCTTTTACAAAAATATTATAATAAAGTTTTGGAGGAAAAAATTATGAATTTTAAGAATAAAAGATTGATATCAACTGTGATTGTAGTGGTTCTAGTGGTGTTTTCGTTAATTAAAGGGACTATCACATCAAGTAACAACAATAAAAAAGATGATGCAGAATTAAATGGGTACTTAACAGAGTTTCTACAGGAGCAAAGTGTTACTAAATTAACTTTGAAAAAAGGTGATAGTAGCGAAGTGATTCAAAAGATTTCTATTGAAGGAGAGATTAATGCAGAGATGACGAATACTTATTCAAGAGGTTCTATATTGAATCAAATTAAAGAAGCTAAGAATAATCCTAATGTTAAAGCTATACTATTATCTGTAAATTCACCAGGTGGAGGTGTTTATGAGACTGCAGAATTGTACAATGCTCTTAAGAATAGTGGGAAAGACGTTTATGTTTCGATGAAGAAAACAGCCGCTTCTGGAGGATATTATGTATCGACTTCTGCTAAGAAAATTTTTGTAAATACTGAAACTACTACTGGTTCTCTGGGAGTAATTATGAGTTATGTTTCTGCTCAAAAATTCTTAAATGATCATGGAATTAAACAAGAAACTATTCGTTCTGGAGAACAAAAAGCAGTGGGTGGCTTAACTGAAGACTTACCAGAATCAACTAGAAAAATATTACAAGAGCAAAACAAAGAAGCGTATGAAAGATTTGTAAAAGCTATAGCAGAAGGTAGACACCTAAGTGAAGATGAGGTTAAGAAACTTGCTGATGGTAGAACGTACACTGGTACACAAGCAGTAGCGAATAAACTAGCTGATAAAGTAGGTACTGAAGACGAACTTATTGATTTAATAAAAGAAGAAAAAGGATTATCTAATCCAACTGTAGTTGAGTTAAGAGCTGATAAAACTGCAGAAAGTTTAATTTCTAGATTTGTAAAAGCAACAACAAAAAGTTTCATCTCTGAATTAAATAGTGAAGTAAATTCAAACAAAGTTGAACGTAGTTACTTAGGATAGGGAGGGGATTTAAATGAATAATGATTTAAATAATAATACACCTTCATATGATCCGCTTCTTAACGTGGTTAATACAGTAGTACTTGATGAACCTACACGAAATGACGAACTTGTTAAAGAGTATAAAGATACTAAAGAAGCACAAGAAAAACTAGAAAAAGATTTTTCATTGCCAACTTCATTAGAAGATTATTTAATGCTTTCTAAAAATTTCTATGCAGGATTCTGGACTAGATTTGTTGCATATGTAATCGATATGATAGTTATTTATGCTGTATCTAGTTTATTAAATACTATTAGCTTTGGGTTATTAAATAAGGTACTTGATTTTCCTATTTTAGGAGAAGAGTCTTTAAGTTATGTTATTGTTATGTTTACGTATTTTATAGCGATGACGTACTTCTTCTCTCAAACCTTAGGTAAGATGATTATGAAGATAAAAGTAGAGACTAATAAAGGGGAAAAGTTAAGTTTTGCTGATGTAGTTTATCGTGAGCTAGTAGGTAGATTATTAACGATATTCTTAGCTTACCTACCGTATTTAGCAGTAGCTTTCACAAATAAGAAAAAAGGACTTCATGACTTTATTGCTGATACTGTAGTAGTCAAAGAAGATTTTTCAAAATTACGTCGTCAGATGAATGAAAAGTTAGAGAGTAAAAATTAATATTGTAAAAAGCTGTAGGTTTTAATAAATCTATAGCTTTAAATTTTAAATTAAATCCTAGAAAATCAGCTGAGGTTGACAAAAAGGTCCTAAAATTTGATAAAGTTCATATGAGAACTTATAGACACAGTGGTTTATTGATATCTAAATTCGCTTTATAAGAGCTTTTTAGATATCTAATAAACTGTGCGGAGGTGACTCAACAAAATCGATTTCTACGAAATCACGATTTTTGAGTCACTCCCTATATCATAATGATATCTGTTATTGATTATTTAAAATATTGTTGACAATAATTTTAGATGGTAGTATACTTGATTTACAACAAAGACTACAAATGTAGACGAATAAAAATATTTAAGAGATAGGTGTGATTAATATATGGTAAAAAATGAAACATATTTAATTGAGGGGATGAGCTGTGCTTCTTGTGCAGCACATATTGAAGAGAGTTTAAAACAAGTTGATAATTTATCGGATGTTAATGTGAATCTTGCGACAAGTAAACTTACTCTTGTCAGAGAAGAAGGAATAGATAGAACTGAAGTAGAAAAGATTGTAGAAAAATTGGGGTATAAGCTTACTTATGTTTCTAGTATTGAAGAGCGAGCATTTATATTAGAAGGAATGAGTTGTGCAACGTGCGCGAAAAATATAGAAGATGCGATTTCATCTTTGGATGGAACAGAAAAAGCCATTGTAAATTTCGCTACTGAAAAGATGGTAGTAAAATTCGACAAAGAAAAATTAAGTGTAGCTGAGATTGAGAGAAAAGTAGAAGAAGCGGGCTATAAAGCAAGATTAGAGATAGATAATTCGGTAGATGACCAAGCTGAGAAAAAACAACAAGAAATAGATGGTATTTGGAAAAGATTTATTTATTCAGCTATATTTACAGTGCCTGCGTTGTACATAGCGATGGCTGAGATGGTGGGGTTACCTATGTTGGAAAGTTTAAGTCCAATGGGAAATCCAAAATTATTTTCAACTGTACAGTTTATTCTGGTATTACCTGTTTCGTATTTTGGTAGAAAATTCTTTAGTGTAGGAATTAGAGCTCTTCTTAGAAGAAAACCTAATATGGATTCTTTAGTAGCGTTAGGAGCAGGGGCAGCATTCTTATATAGTGTTTATTCAACCGTATTGGTATATTTAGGTGATGAACATGCAGCTATGAATTTGTACTATGAATCTGCAGCGGTAATCTTAACATTGATTACACTAGGTAAATACTTTGAAGGAGTGTCGAAAAGTCGTACTACAAACGCTATAAGTAAATTAGTTGGGTTAGTGCCGAAAACAGCTAATTTAATTAAAGATGGTGAAGAACATGTAGTAGCAGTAGATGAAATATCTACAGGTGATATACTACTTGTTCGTCCTGGTGAAAAAGTACCTCTTGATGGAGTCGTGATTGAAGGTCGTTCGACTGTAGATGAATCGATGTTAACAGGGGAAAGTATTCCAGTAGAAAAAGATATTAATAGTAAAGTTGTTGGAGCTAGTATTAATAAAACAGGTGTTTTTAAAATGAAAGTTACTAAAGTTGGAAAAGACACTACTTTATCACAGATTATTAAACTTGTTGAAGATGCTCAAAATTCTAAAGCTCCGATCGCAAAACTTGCTGATAAAATTTCAGGAGTATTTGTTCCTATTGTTATTGTTTTAGCATTAATAGCTGGAATTTTATGGTACTTTGTTGGAGATGCATCTTGGAGTTTTTCTCTAAAAATTATTATCGCAGTGCTTGTTATTGCTTGCCCTTGTGCCTTAGGTTTAGCTACACCTACAGCTATAATGGTTGGTACAGGTAAGGGTGCTGAACACGGTATTTTAATAAAAAGTTCAGAAGCTTTGCAGTTAGCTAAAGAAGTTGATACTGTTGTTTTTGATAAAACTGGAACATTGACAGAAGGTAAAATTTCAGTAACTGATATAATGACATTTAATAATTTATCTGAAGAAGTTCTCTTGCAACTTGCAGCGAGTGTAGAATATCTTTCAGAACATCCATTAGGTTTAGCGATAGTAGATGAAGCTAAAAATAGAAATTTAGAGTTGTTAGAAGTTAAAGATTTTAGTTCACTAACAGGATTAGGTATTTCATCAACAGTTGATAGAAAGTCAGTGCTTATCGGTAATGAAAAACTAATGTTGGAAAATAACATTGTTACAAAAGATTCAGTTGAAAAAGCAGAGAAATATGCTTCAGAAGGTAAAACACCATTATTCATAGCTGTAGACTCTGAACTTGCAGGAATTATAGCTGTAGCTGATCAAATAAAAGCAAGTAGTTTAGAAACTGTTGAAAAATTACATAGCTTAGGGTTAGAGGTAGTTATGTTGACTGGTGACAATAAAAAAACTGCGCAAGTAATTGCAGAACAATTATCGATAGACAAAGTAGTGAGTGAAGTTCTACCAGAAGATAAAGCGAATGAAATCAAAAAACTTCAAGCACAAGGTAAAAAGGTAGCAATGGTCGGTGATGGTATTAATGATGCACCAGCACTAGTACAAGCAGAAGTCGGAATAGCAGTAGGAACAGGAACGGATGTAGCAATCGATGCGGCAGATATAGTATTAATGAAACCTGACTTAAATTCTGTTGTTAATGCTATAGTTTTAAGTAAAAAAACTATAACAAATATTAAAGAAAATCTATTCTGGGCATTTTTCTACAATGTTATAGGTATTCCTTTTGCGATGGGAGTATTCTACATATTTGGTGGACCATTGTTAAATCCAATGCTAGCAGGAGCTGCAATGAGTTTTAGTTCTATATCTGTAGTTCTAAATGCTTTAAGGTTAAAAAGAGTAAAATTAAATTAATAAAAAGAAAGAAGGATTAATCATGAAAAATGAATATAGTATCGAAGGTGTAAAATGTGGTGGTTGTGTCGCTGCTGTTAAAGAAAAATTATCAAAATTAGATAATGTTGATAACATTGAAATCAATATCCAAGAAAAAACTATCGAAGTTGAAGGAACTGCTTCAAAAGAAGATCTTCAAGCTGCGTTAGTAGAAACAAATTTTAAAATAGTTTAATAAAAAATGAGAATGATTCAACAAATTTGATTTTTCTTACATCATGATTTGGAGTCGTGTCTAATAAATAAGCACCTTAGGATTAGTTTTTAATCTAATTCTAAGGTGTTTTTGTGTTTTATTTGTCGTAACCTAAGTATCCTATTGCGATAGCTTTAGGTCCTGCATGAGATCCAATTACAGGAGAAACGATTTCTGTTTCAACTTTGATATCGCCAAAAGTTTTCTTGATAGATGCCATTGCTTTTTCTAATAATTCATCTGTTGTATAAAGAACAAATAAACTTTTTGGATTTTTTTCTTTTATTTCTTCACACATTTTTGAAAGAACTTTATTCATTCCCCTATGTTTACCGCTTACTGCAAGGAGACCATCTTTAATAGTGATAATAGGAAGAATATTTAGTAGGTTTGATAGAACGAACTGAGCTTTAGTAAGTCTACCTCCGGCATATAAATATTGCATAGTTTCGACTGTTACAAGAATATTGTGTTGTTGTGAAAGTTCTAAGTATCTATTTTCGATATTTTCAAATGTTAGACTTCCTGCCTCGAATTCTTTAATAATTTTTTCGATAGCTATTCCTACCATTCTTGCTATTTGAAGGGTATCGATTATCTTGATTTCTACACCATCGATAAGTTCTTTAGCTTGAACGAAAGAAGAATATGTTCCTGATAATTTAGAAGAAACGCTGAAAGCAACGATGCGCTCTACACCTCGTTGTTTTAAATCTTCATAAACGCTTAAAATTTTACCTACTGCAGGTTGACTTGTGCTAGGTTTTTGTCCGTTGTGTATTCTTTCGTAAAATTCATCAGGAGTTATAGTTACGTTATCCTCGAAAATTTCATCATCAAGACGAACCTCTACCGGGATAACTGTAATTGGATTGTTATTTGCAAAATTTTTATTAATTTGTAATGCTGAATCGCACACAAAAGCTGTTTTCATAAATTTTAACCTCTTTGATTTTGTTTTAAATGATTGTAGTTTAACCATGTCTATATATAATATACTAAAAATAAAATTTTTTCAAATAAAAAGCGAAATAAAAAGTAAACTATTATTATTGGTTTTAAATTTTAATACGCTTAATATATTGGATTTAAAGGTAATATAATGTTTTAATGTTTATTAACATGGATATTGAATATCTACAATTATATTTTTATTATATTGGGCTGATAATACTGGTAAAGAAACATTTTCCTATGAAATACTAAGTATGATATAATAATTTAAATGTTATAAAGTAAAAATTTATATGAAAAATATAAAAGAAAAAGCGAAAGGGATAAACATGAATATAAAAGCAGTGTTATTTGATATGGATGGATTAATGGTAGATACCGAAAGTTTGGCAACAAAAGCATTTATTCATAGTGCGAAAAAGCAAGGTTATGAAATGACTAAAGAAGAGACTCTCTTGGTATTAGGTTTTACTACAAAGAGTATTTATGAATTTTGGGAAAATTATTTTAAAGATTCTGATGTTAATGGAAAGCAATTAGTTGATGATCATTATAAATATATAGAGAATATATTGTTTACAACAGGTCCCAAGAAAATGCCATTTATAGAGGAATTGTTAATATATCTAAAAGATAATAATTACAAAGTTGCGGTAGCTTCATCTTCTAATATGAATCATATAGTTAATAATATGGAGAAAACCGGTCTTATAAAATATATAGATGAGCTTGCTAGTGGGGCAGAGGTGAAAAATGGTAAACCAGCACCAGATGTGTTTTTATTAGCTGCAGAACGTTTAGGTGTAAAACCTGAAGAATGTTTAGTTCTTGAAGATTCTAAGGCTGGTGTAATTGCGGGAAGTACAGCAGGGGTTAAAGTTATAATGGTTCCAGATATGTTTGAACCAGATGAAGTTTGTAAAGAAAAAGCTTATAAAATAGTTGAGAATCTAGGAGAGGTTATTAAATTATTAGATGATAGTAATAAAATTGTTGATATGATATAATAGTTAACAATAATAAAATATGTATAGGAATGGAGAATAGTATGGATAATATGTATATTGTAGAAGGTATGACGGATGAACAGTTTATGGACTATAGAGAAATACTTCTAAAGTTAGTTTTAGAGATGTTAGAAAATAGTGAAACGCTAGAAGAAGCAAAAAATAAAATAGAAAAACTAATGAAATAATTTTTAAAATCAACTCAATAAATAATTGAAGAGCCTAAGCTGAATAATTATGATGATATTGAGTTGATTTTAATATAAGGAGAATAAAATGATTGGTCTTGTTTTTGATGTGGATGATACTTTATACGAACAGATAGTTCCATTTGAGAATGCGTATAAGAGTCTATTTGATATGGATATTAACATGGAACAATTTTATCTTTTGAGTCGGCATTATAGTGATGTGAAATTTGAAGCTTCTCGAAATGGTGAGATGACTATGGATGAATATCATATTTATAGAATTCAAGAAGCGGCGAAAGACTTAGGTGTTATCCTAACGGATGAACAAGCGCTTGATATGCAGAAAGAATATAAAAAGAATCAACAAAAATTGCAAATGTCTGATATAACTATAAGTATTTTAGAACTTGCAAAAGAGAATAATATAAAGCTGGGAATTATTACTAATGGACCAAGTGAACATCAATGGTCTAAGGTAGAAGCATTAGGTGTTGAAAGATGGATTAATAAAGATAATATTGTTGTCTCGGGCGACTATGATATAAATAAACCAGATGTTAGAATATTTGAAATCATGCAAGAAAAATTACAGCTTCCTAATGATTCGCTATATTATGTTGGTGATTCATTAGAGAATGATATAGTAGGCGCGAATAATGCAGGATGGAAAGCGATTTGGATAAATCGTTATAAGAAAAAATTACCGGAGAATGTAGACATATATAAAATAGCGGAAAATAATATCGAATTGTTTGAAATTATCAAGAAAATTTTTGAAAAGTGAAATAAAATAGTTTTAGTAAATTAATTTTTATGGTAAAATTAGTTATATTAATTTTATTAAAAGTTTATTAGAATATAGTTGAACTAGTAATTTATCTAAGGAGGAAAAGATATGAAATTAGTATTTTTTAATTTAAGAGAAGATGAAAAAAGTGCATTAGAAAGTTGGAGAAATGCTCACCCTGAGGTTGAAATTGATGTTTATACAGAAGAACTTACATCAGCCAACAAACATTTATTAGAAGGTAAAGAAGGTGTAGTTCTAGCTCAAAACAAACCTTTTGAACGTGATGTATATGAATATGCTAAAGAACAAGGAATTAAAGTTTTTGCGACTCGCTCTGCTGGTTTTGATATTTATGATTTAGAATTAATGTCTGAGCTCGGAATTAAAATGACGAATGTACCTTCGTATTCGCCAAATGCTATTGCTGAGCATGTTCTAACTTCTGCATTGCGTATTAGTAGAAATACAAATAAAATTCAACGTAATATAGAAAAACATAATTTCTCTTGGAATCCAGGGATATTATCACGTGAACTTAGAACTTTAACGGTAGGTGTTATAGGGACTGGAAGAATTGGAACACAAGCAGCTAGATTATTCAATGCTTTAGGATCTAAAGTATTAGGTTATGATGTTTATCAAAATGAAGCGGCAAAAGAAGTATTAGATTATGTTGAAAATCTAGATGATTTAATAGCGAATTCTGATATTATTACTATTCATATGCCAGCTATTAAAGAATATAATCATATGGTAAATGATGAATTTCTTGCTAAGATGAAAGATAATTCAATCTTGCTAAATGCTGCTCGCGGTATGCTAGTTGATACTAAAGCTGTATTACGCGCTTTAGACAGTGGTAAACTTCTTGGTGCAGGGCTAGATGTTTATGAAAATGAAGGCAAATATGTTCCTAAAAACTTCGAAGGAAAAGAGTTTGACGATGAATTACTACAAACTCTAATTGATCGTGATGATGTAATTTATACTCCACACACAGCATTCTACACAGAGACTGCAATTCAAAACCTTGTAGAAGGTGGATTAGAAGCGGCTGTAGAAGTAGTTACAACAGGAACATCTGCGAATGTTGTAAATAGATAAAATATAATAAAATTAGTTTTGTAAGATATATTTTTTATTATGTATGAAAGGTTCGCGAATAAAAAAGTACATAGGATAAAATAATCTGCAATTTTAGTAGAAAAAATTTAAATTAGGGTAGCGTGGTAGCTGTAATGGCTACTACGCTATCATTTTATATTTTAATAGTTTTAGTTGGTAGAGGAGGTAAAGTCTCTGGAGTAGAAGAATTGCTCAATAAGTGGGAGTAAGATAATACCGATATCAAATTAGACATAAATTTCTCAGTAAAAATTCTAGGAGTGGTTGACTCAAAAGACCCAAATTTAAAAGCGTATATTATAACTTATAGACGCAGAGGTTTATTGATATATGAATAAACTTTGCGAGGGTGACTCGACAAAATCCTGTTTTTCCGAAATCGAGATTTTGTCGAGTCATTCCCTTTTTATTTTTAAATAAGAGATTTAATAGATATGAAGAAAAGATATTTTAATCGAGAGTTTAAATAAAATATCTTTTTTCTAATGTAGCACTGTCACTTTTTCTGCATTAGGAAAGATAATGTCAGATGATAAGTGCAAGCTAAATTATTAGTGTTCATAAAATGTTAATCCTTTTTGTTGTGAGTAGTAAAGTTTAAAGAATAGTGGAGATGTTTAGAATGGTAGCTTCCCTCAATATACATAGATAAAATTAAACATAAGTTGCTTATATATTAAGTACATTATTAATTTAAACCACATTAGGTTCCGAAGGATTAAGTTTTATTTTAAATCGTTATATAACGGTTTTTGTTTTGTCTTGATAAAAGGTTTAGAATTAGTCATAGTGGAGAGGGTTAATTTTTTAATTGGTCTATATGCTCTACTAATACTAACTTTAATATTGTGATTAAGACTTAAAAAAATAGTAATTGTATACGAATCAAGTGACTCATCATAGTTTTTACGTAGTTGTGTTTGAGGTTTAGCGTTTTGATATAGACTAACAATAGACTTTTTCGAGATTTTTATTATAGACATCTTTTTCACTTAAAGTTTTTTTGTCTGAGTTTATTTTAGTCTAATTCTAGTGTTTTGTTAACATAAAATAGATAAATAAGTTTACATAAAAATATTTAATAACACATAAAAATAATTTTTTTATAGGTATTATTTTTAATAATTATTGCGTTTTAAAACGCTTTCTTTCGAGGGTTAGAATCTTGGAAAACTTAAAATTTCGTTGAAAATATTGACAAATATGGTATTTATAAGTAAAATAAATAAGTGTAATTTAAAAATGTGGTATATATAAATTATTAATCCACACTACATTTATTAATAATTTATATATATTTATATTTTTTGGTTTTAGCAATTATATTTATTATTGATTTTATAAGGAGAAGATTATGTATAGTAAAAACAACAAAAAAATGCTCGTTCAAAAAGAACGAGAGCGAATAAATTACTATGGAATCAAAAAATTTAAAATTGGAGCAGCATCAGTATTGATAGGTGCGGCATTTGCATTCTTAGGTGGTTTTGTTCAAGCAAGCGATACAACAAATGTAGTAAGTCAATCAGGAGTTGTACAGGTTAATAAATCAGAAGAAACAACTTCTAATAAAAACTTGTCAGAAAAAGAGGGTGTAGTTGAAGAGAAAATGGCTGCTTCAACTAAAAAAAATGTAAAGGCATCTGAAGTAAAAGTAGATAAGGTGAAACTGGAAAAAGTTATTGCTTTATTAGAAGAAACTTTGAAAAAAGCTGAAGCGTCAGAAGAAACAACAGTAATTCTTGAAAAATCTAAAGAGAAATTAGATAAGGCTAAATTATTAGAAAAAAATGCTGAAGCTACACAAGAAGAAGTAGATAAATTAGCAGAAGATTTGAAAGAAACTTTAGAAAAATTAGAAAAAAAATTACTTGAAGTAAAAGAGAAAATACAAAAAAACTTAAAACAAAATGATAACGAAGTAAAATCTAATAATGAAAAGTTAGATAAAGTAGAATCAGATTTAGCTAAAAAAGAAGAATCTACAGTAGAAACAGCTGACTTAGATGAAAAATTAGAAACTACAGAAGATAAAACGCCATTAGCTAAAAAATCAGCACAAGTGGAAGCTAAGCCAGTAATAGATAAAAAAACTACAAAAGTAGAAATGGAAACTATTGCGGAAAAAATAGCTAAAGGTATAGAAGCTAAGCACAGTACAGATGAAAAGTCAGAATTTCCGAAACAAGAAGTAGTAATTCCTGTAAGAAGGGGCAAAGAAGAAGGGGAACAGCTAGATATTACACAACCGAAAGTAGAAAAACTTCCAGAAGGAAATAAACAAAGTAGTGCTAGTTTAAATAAAAATGAAAGAGGATACTCTGGATTTAGAATAGCAAACTATGCTAGTAGATCTATTGATCGCTCTGTAGATGGAACTTTATCTCAAGGTGAGATTACAGGGGTGGGTGTAAGACAGTTTAGAAGTTTAACTTATAGTATTGATGGAGATAAAACAGTTTGGAGAGCTACTGTAGAACCAATACATCGTCATCACCAAGCTGCAGGTATAGTAGCAGCTTCAAGTGACAGTATCGAGAGTATTTCAGTTGCAAAACGAGGTGCAGATGGTGGAGGTGTAATAGAATCTGGATATGTTAATAAATCTAGACGTGCGGATCTTCCATCAAATATGAAAAACTCTAGAATATTTACTGAATTTTATCAAACCGGTAGTGGAGTGCCGGATACATTAGTATATGAGATTGTAACTAGAGGTAAAAACCATAATCTATTTTTACGATTTGGGACAGCTATCGCTAGACTAACTCTAGAAGATAATGTTTTAAATGGTGTTAATCATACTTTAATTGATAATAGAACTTCAGATTTTCCGGCAGTGGGGATAAAGGTTAATGCTGCAGAAGCTCCAAAAGTGGATCATCCCTACACTCAAACTAACAGTACGATTCGTATGCAGACGATACCATCCACAGATAATCAATTATCAGGAACTGGGAAACCAGGAGCGATTATTTCTGTTAAGAAAAATGGAAATACATTTAAGACAACAAAAGTTAATGGAAGTGGACGTTGGGTTGTTTCACTAGATGCTGGTTTAAATAGTAATATATCAGATACTGGTGATCAACTTGTACCGAAAGATAGTATAACAGTAACTCAAACTGTTGGAGGAAATGAAAGTGAACCGACTAACGTAGATATTTCATTAGGGCGTTCATGGCTTGCTTATTCGCCGGGACACACCAATGAATTGGTTTCAAATCAACGCGATCTTAAGCTATATGTACCACATGATGCAGGGATGGCGTATTTGAAGTATAGAGATACGAATAATCAAGAGCATCAAGTTGCGATTAGACGTACTGCGATTAATCAGCAATGGCAATCTCTTCAAAGTAATCTAGCAACTGTTACTTCAGTAGATAATACAAGTAATAAGTTCTATTCTATCATTAATTTGCGATTGAATAGTGATATGAGGGTAGGATCTCAAACTTCTGTTATTTCAAATATGAAAGAAGGCGGTTATGGAAGTCTTGAGGGATGGAAACCTGTCAATGTAGTAGAGGCTCCATTAACATCTGGTGCCCATATCGAAAGTGACTTAACAGGCAAAGCAAGTATACCTGCGGATGTAAGAGTAAAAGCCCCAGTAGGCTCTACTGTTAAACTGTATGATAATAACGATGTACTAATAGGAGAAGCAATAGCAGGAAATGATGGCTATGCAACAGTACATCCTCGAAATAGTTTACCTGAAGGGCAAATTAGAGCGACTTCAACTCCAGCTGGAGGGAAAGAATCAGCGAAAAGTGCCCCTGTGAATGTTACAAAAACTGTTCCAAGTGAGGGACCAGGCGATCACAAAAAACCAGCTCAGCCAACTAATACTCAAATCTTAATTAGCAAGACGAATATAGTAGCTTATCGTGGTGATACTGTTGATGTTACGATTACAGCAGCATCTAACGCTATTGAGAAGTTCTGGATAGCAAATGATCCGTATTCATTTAAAGGAATTGTGCATACAGGACAATTTAGAACATCAGCAGGTGATGATAAAACAAAGGTTATGACAGCTTACACTAGGGGAACGATAGCTATGGATCAACCTCTAGGAACCAACGGTTTTCTTTATGCTGTTACAGGGAAAGCAAGAGCGGGACGAGTTAGTAGAGAAAATCCATCAGAAACTAAAACTGTACAGTTGGATATTACCGTCCTTGAAGTAGCGAAGAAATATGATATTTCTATTGATAAAAAAATTACAGTAGAAAATCCAAATGCTGTAAGTACTCCAGAAAAAGAGAAAATCATTGCGGCGATTAAAGAGAAAAACAATAGAACATATACAGATGCAGCATACAGAGCGTTATTAGATCAGGCTACTTATTCAGTAGATGAAAAAGGGAATGTTACTATTACTTATCCTGATAAGTCAGTGGACAAAGTAGCTTCATCATATACTATTCAAAAACGTCCGGTAATAGAAACATCACTAGTTGATAAGGCGGATACTCAAACACCTATAACTGTATCAGCAGATCCAGGTTCTAAAGTAAAACTTTATGATCACTCAGGGCATGAATTGGGAGAAGGTACGGCAGATGGAAATGGTCGAGTTACTATTAATCCTACAAGACCGATTCCAAATGGAAATGTAACAGCAAAAGCAACTGATAATCGTGATAATACAACAGATGCAAGTGTTGCAAAACAAGCTACAGTACCCGCTCCACAAAACTTAGTTATTCAGCAACCTAATCATGGTTCAACAAGCGTAACTATTACTCCTCAAGGTAGAGCAGATATTATCTCTGCAGTTATTCAAGGGAAAAAAGTTAAAATTGAAAAAGAAGGTTCTGGTCGTTATAAGACGTTAGAAAATGCTGCGAATGTACGAATTTCACCAAATTCAAATGGAAGTGTAACATTTGAATTGCCATCAGGTACAAGATTTGAAACACTAGATAGAATTCAAGCTACTGCAGAAAATAAAGATATTACGGTAGCTTCAGGAATAAGATCATCAGGTGAAGCTAATCAATATGTACTACATAATAGAGGAGAAAAAGTACCTGTAAAAGATATTAATCGTTTAACTCCAGCAGACAAAGAAAGGGTTAAAACAGCGTATGAAAAGGCAAATCCAGGTATTAATAAATCAGAAGTTACTGTAGGTAGTAATGGAGATATTGACTATGATCATCAAGGAAGAGGTTCTATTCAAAAAGGTAATGCAAAATTAACTGGTAATGTTGTTCTAGATAATGTAGCTCCAGGTAAGCCAACGATTCCAACTAACTTGACTGATAAAGCTGGAACTAGAACTCAAATCGAAGTAGATACAGAACCAGGTGCTTCAGTTGTTGTTTATGACCACGGAGATCAAGAACTAGGTCACGGTGTTGCTAACGCAAGAGGTAAAGCGTTTATCGATCCGACTAAGGAAATTCCGAAAGGTAATGTTACAGCTAAAGCAACAGATGAAGCAGGAAATATATCACAACCAAGTGATGCTAAAGTTGCTACTTTCCAAGATTTCATACCAAAAGTTCCTTCTAAGACACCTGTTACCAAAGTAACTTCTTTAACACCGGATGAGGTTAATCAGGTTAAGAAAAAAGTTTCAGATGCTAATCCTGGTAAAGAAGTACAGGTATCAACTAATGGTACTGCCACTGTAACTGATCCTAAATCAAGAATATCACATCAAATATCAGGAGATAAATTAGTTGAATCAAATGATAAGATTAAACCAACAGTTGAAATTCCTTATGATAATCCAGCTAGACAAGAAATTTATGTTTATTCTGGAGAGAATAATGATATTACATTAAAAGCTTGGGATAATTCTGGCAAGATTTCTAAATTGCATCTAGCGTTTGCTGCTGATAATAGACAGGGGCTAGGTACAGAAGATTCATACTTGAACGGGAAAACTCGATCAGCACTTTACTTGAGCGCTACTAAAATTCACACTGATACACCAGCAAGCCAAAATTCTCCAGCTATTCTTAAGGTAACTGGTGAGATTCCTAAGGGTGAATTTAACGAACAAAGTGGGCAAATTTCACGATATTTATTTGCAGAAGATCCAAGTGGAAATACCAACTATGAGCATGTAGGTCATGCTAATGATGTAGGAGCTCCTGGACGCATTCGATTTGTATGGAAGCCTCAAACATTTAAATATGATGCGCAGGCCCCAAGCACACCGTTATTACTAGACAATGCAGATGCGACTCAAATTGAGAATGCTGTAAAACAAGCTAATCCAACCTTTAGTGATAAAATTAAGTCTGTAACAGTTAATGGCAATAATGTGATTGTGACCTATAAAGACGATAGTACAGATAGATTAGATGCTTCTAAAGTCTTCAAAGTGCGTGATTCTAAACCAACACCACCAACGGCAACTGCACCAAAAGACGGAACTGTAACAGTGACACCAACAGGGGATGCAGATAAAGTTACGGTTAATTACACTGATGAGAAAGAACAAAATAAAACTGTAACCGTAGTTAAGGCTAAAAATGGAACATGGAGTTCATCAGATAAGCCAGCAGGTGTAACTGTTGATTCAAGAACAGGAACGTTGTTAATTCCAGCTGAGGGGGTTAAAGATAGAAGTCAGGTAACAGCTACAGCTACAAAAGGTGATAGTCATCCATCAGAACCAACTACTGTAACGGCACAACCAAAAGACTTCACATCAGTCAACCAAGACTTCACACCAGTGAAACCAGACGAAAAAGTTCCAGTGAAAGACAAAGCGCACTTAACTCAAGAAGAGAAAAAACAAGTGGAAGACAAAGTCAAAGCGAAGAATCCAGGTAAGGAAGTAACAGTAGGAGAAGACGGAACAGCAACGTTGAAAGATCCAACAACAGGAATTACGCACACAATTCCGGGAACAGACTTAGTGAACCAAGACTTCACACCAGTGAAACCAGACGAAAAAGTTCCAGTGAAAGACAAAGCGCACTTAACTCAAGAAGAGAAAAAACAAGTGGAAGACAAAGTCAAAGCGAAGAATCCAGGTAAGGAAGTAACAGTAGGAGAAGACGGAACAGCAACGTTGAAAGATCCAACAACAGGAATTACGCACACAATTCCGGGAACAGACTTAGTGAACCAAGACTT
>ERZ772769.62-NODE-62-length-27109-cov-8.32261_pt1 | contig 27109 bp, 23 predicted proteins | sample MGYA00580987_ERZ772769 | MGnify/ENA primary metagenome ERZ772769 (study PRJEB29015, sample SAMEA2738043) | human oral metagenome | biome: human oral; feature: human-associated habitat; material: saliva | place: China | collected 2234 ...
GTTCTGCTTGGGTTTGGGCTTACGGATTTCAGCCTTAGCCATCGTGGTGCTCCTTAGAGTTGGGAGCCCGCGGCGGATAACCGCGGGATGGATTGATAAATTACTATTCGGAAAACGAAACCGGCTTAGAACGGAGGTTCGTCGTCGGCGCCGCTACCCCAGTCATAGTTACCACCAGACTGAGAACTCCACGGATCAGCAGCAGGAGCTGCGGGGGCCGCCGGAGCAGCCGGAGCGGAGTAGCCAGACTGGCCAGAGTAACCATTACCCTGAGCAGCAGCAAAATTGTTCTGCTGAGGAGCGGAGAAACCGCCCTGAGCAGCAGCGTTGTACCCAGCGCCACCGCCAAAGCCACCCTGCGCACCGCCACCGAAGTTATTACCTCCGGCAGAACGCTGTGCGCGAGTCACCTGAGCAGTAGCAAAACGCAGAGTCGGGCCGATCTCCTCGACCTCAAGCTCAAACGAAGTACGACGCTCGCCTTCCTTGGTCTCGTACGAGCGAGACTTCAGACGGCCCTGCGCGATAACCTGAGTACCCTTCTTCAGGGTCTCTGCAACATTCTCAGCGTAACCACGCCACACCGACGCACGCAGGAACAGGGTCTCCCCATCCTCCCACTGGTTCGTCTGGCGGTTAAAAGTACGCGGAGTCGATGCGATCGTGAAATTAGCAACCGCCGCACCCGCTGGGGTGTAACGAAGCTCCGGATCGCCAGTCAGATTACCAATAACGGTAATAACGGTATCGCCTGCCATTTGATGCCTCCTCGATAAGAGTTACAAGTATGTTGAATCCAGTACAGCGCAACCCCCTGACATTTTTAGGGGGTCAGCCGACCGGAAAGACCAACTACTTGCTGGAGATCTTCTGATCCTCCGGGCGGATGATCTTGGTACGCATGACGGACTCGTTCAGGTTCAGAACACGATCGAGCTCAGCTGCGGTCTCGGGGGTAGAGGTGAAGTTCACCACTGCGTAGATACCCTCAGACTTCTTCTGGATCTCGTATGCCAGGCGACGACGGCCCCAGATATCGACGTTGTCGATGGAACCACCCTCGTTGGTCACGATCTCGAGGAACTTGGACAGCGACGGCTCAACCGCACGGTCCTCAACCTCGGGGCTGAGGATAACCATCAGTTCATATGCACGCATGATTAAACCCCTCCTTTGGGCTAAACGGCTATGGGATTTCCATAGCAGGAGATTCATTGTGCCCTACACGTGAAACACACCGGGCGGGGAACACGCATAGATTTCTTAACAATACACGAGAAAAAGCAGATAGAACAGTACCGCACCGCGTGACCTCAACCATGCGATGCGGTACCAAAACCGCAGAAGCTACGCCTGCTGACGCTGCTCCCACCACTGCACCAGACGAGCCTTCGCCTCCTCCTCAGGAAGCGAACCCTCATCCAGACGCAAATTCAACAAGAACTTATACGCCTCACCCACCACCGGGCCCGGCGCAATACCAAGAATCTGCATAATCTGACCGCCATCCAGGTCCGGACGAATCGAATCCAGCTCCTCCTGAGCAGCCAACTCAGCAATACGACGCTCCAAATCGTCATACGCCTCAGCCAGCGAGCGCGACAGGCGACGATTACGAGTCGTCACATCAGAACGCGACACACGATGCAGACGCTCCAACTGGTCCCCCGCATCGCGCACATAACGGCGCACCGCAGAATCAGTCCAACCCGACTCGCGGTAACCATAGAACCGCATATGCAGCTCCACCAGACGAGCCACAGCCTTAATCGTGTCATTATCAAAACGCAGCGCACGCATACGCTTCTTCACCATCTTCGCGCCCACCACCTCATGGTGCAGGAACGAGACGGAGCCGTCCTTCTCAAACTTACGAGTCTTCGGCTTACCAATATCGTGCATCAACGCCGCAAAACGCAGAATAAAATCAGGAGCCGGACACGGGCCATCCTCATCCGTTTCCTTCTCCATCGCCTGCTCCATCACCTTCAACGAATGCGCATACACATCCTTATGGTGATGCGCCGGGTCCATCTCCATACGCAACGCAGGAAGCTCCGGCAACACATAATCCGCCAGACCCGTATCCACCAGCAGGTTCAAACCCACCCGCGGATAATCCGCCTCAATCAGCTTCACCAACTCATCACGCACACGCTCAGCCGAAATAATCTCAATACGGCCAGCCATCTGGCGCATCGCCTCGAAAACCTCCGGGGCAACCTCAAGATTAAAACGCGCAACAAAACGAGCCGCACGCATCATACGCAGCGGATCCTCAGAAAAAGACTCCTCCGGCGAGCGCGGAGTACGCAAAACACCCGCACGCAAATCCTCAACGCCACCAAACAAGTCAACAACCTCACCACTGGGCAAAGCCGCCGCCATCGCATTAATCGTGAAATCACGACGCACCAAATCAGCGCTCAAATCCGTACCAAACTCAACCGTCGGCTTACGCGAATCCGAAACATACACCTCAGCACGGTACGTGGTCACCTCATACACCACGCCATTCTTACGCGCACTAATCGTGCCGTACTCCTTACCGATATCCCACGTATGCTCACCCCACCCACGCAGAATCTGCTCGCTCTGCTCCGGAGAAGCATCCGTCGTCAAATCAAAATCGGTAAAATGGCCGCCGTCATCCAGCAGATTGTCGCGGACAATACCGCCCACCAAGTACAGCTCAAAACCCGCCGCACGGTACAGTTCTCCCAGCTCGGCGGCATCCGGGTACTTCGACACAACATCAATAATCAGCGACATAATCCTTTAATCGTGCCAGAAAAACCACCCATGCGCCCACCCCACACCCACAACACCCCACCAAAGACAGCTATCTCACCCCAAACCGAGGCACCAAAACCTCAGCCTATCGGTTAAGGTAGAACCATGAGCATTCCCGTACCCCGCGCCCCCAAAACGCGCTTCACCGCGCCCGCGCGAGCGGTACCCGCCCCCGAAGAAGTCTCCGCAGGCGGACTCATCATCGACTTCGACCGACCCGAACAGCTACCCGTAGCCATCATCGCCCGCATCAACCGCAACGGACAACGCGAATGGTGCCTACCCAAAGGCCACATCGAACACGGCGAAACCACCGTCGAAGCCGCACAACGCGAAATCAGCGAAGAAACCGGAATCACCGGCTACCCCGTAGCCTCCCTCGGCACCATCGCCTACTGGTTTACCTCCAACGGCACGCGCATCCACAAAACCGTGCACCACTACCTCTTCGCAGCAACCGGCGGCGAACTCAGCATCGACAACGACCCCGACCACGAAGCAATCGACGTCGCCTGGGTCCCCCTCGAAGAGCTCCCCACCCGCCTCTCATTCGCCAACGAGCAACACATAGCCCGCAGTGCGCGCGAATACATCACCACCCAGCTCTAAACACCCATCAAAGAGCCCCCCAAGACTAAAAGAAGCAATCACCCGCCGACACAGGAGAGACCTACGTGGCACGTAACGACGCCCGCTCAAGCGCAATCATGGCAGCAGGCACCCTCGTCTCGCGCATCCTCGGATTCGTCAAGACCATCCTGCTCACCGTAGCCATCGGCTCACTCTCAACCGTCGGCGACGTCTTCGAAACCGCCAACACCCTACCCAACCTCATCTACGTCCTCGTAGCAGGCGGCGTATTCAACGCAGTCCTCGTACCGCAAATCATCAAGGCAGCCAAAGCACAAGACGGCGGCGCACGATACATCTCCAAACTCGTCACCCTCACCGTCACCGCAATCGGCCTCATCACCCTCATCACCGTCGCCTGCGCCTGGCCCATCATCAGCATCATGGGCTCAGGATGGAGCCCCGAACAACGACAGCTCGGCTTCATCTTCTCCCTCTGGTGCCTACCCCAAATCTTCTTCTACGGCCTCTACACCGTCATCGGACAGGTCCTCAACGCCAAAGACGCATTCGGCGCCTACATGTGGTCGCCCGTACTCAACAACGTCATCACCATCCTGTCGCTGTTCCTATTCATCTTCCTCTTCGGCGCACAGACCCCCAACCCCAACCCCATCCACACCGTAGACAACTGGACCAACGCACAAACCCTCGTGCTCGCAGGCTCCTCCACCTTCGGCGTCATCATGCAGGCACTCGTCCTGTTCATCCCCCTACGCAAACTCGGCCTGCGCCTCAAGCCCGACTTCGCGTGGCGAGGCATCGGCCTGCGCGCAGCCTCCAAGCTCGCCGCATGGACCCTCGCCTCCGGCATCATCTCCAACCTCGCGTTCCTCTACATGACCAAGGTCGCCGCAGGCATCGTCGGTCAGCGCGAACACTACGCCGCCCTCGGCATCCAGATCCCCGGTCTGCAGGCACTCAACTACGCCTCCATGCTGTACATGCTCCCGCACGGCGTCATCGGCATCTCTATCGCCACCGTGCTCTTCAACCGCATGAGCGCCTCCGCCATCGCCGACGACAGCGACAGCGTCATCTACGCGCTCTCCCACGGCCTGCGCAACGCAGCCGTAGCCACCGTCTTCTGCATGGTCGCACTCATGGTCCTCGCAGGCCCCGTCGCAGTACTCTTCAGCGGCGGCGACCCCATCGCAGCAACCATCATCGCCAAGCTCATCGTCATCACCGCGCTCGGCACCCCCACCCTCACCATCAACTACCTCTACAGCCGCGTACTCTACGCCCGCGAAGATGCACGCACCCCCTTCCGCATCCAGGTGTACTCCGCCATCATCATGGTCATCATGAGCTTCGCAGCATCCCTGCTCGACGCCCAGTACACCGTGTACATGCTCGCCTTCATCTACCCGGTGCACAACATCCTGATCCTGCTCATCAGCCACCACATGGTCCGCCGCCGCCTCGGCTACTACGGCCAGCGCGGCATCGTCAGCACCTACGCCCGCACCACCCTCGCCTCCCTCTTCGCAGGCGGCATCGCAGCCATCGCACTCTGGCTGCTCGGAGGCTACCAGCTCGACGGATTCGCCTGGGCATCCAAGCTCACCGCAATCATCACCCTCGCCGTATGCGGCACCGTCATGGGCCTCGCATACCTCGCCGGTATACAAATCTTCCGCGTCAAGGAAGCCAACGCACTACTGGCACCCCTCACCTCCAAACTTGAGCGTTTTGCCCGCCGCTAAAGCAGCACACAACGCCCAACCCGGGTAGCTGCCCGTGCACCCACCGCACCCCACACCGGGACCCGCAGAGGACGCAGGCAACCACCCGGACGCCACAAACTATCACTCAGCCCCAGCATCCTTCAATGCCGGGTAGAATCTAATAGTCAGGGCCCGCCACACGGCAGGCACTATGAAACCACCTCGGGAGAACACGTTGTCGCAACAGATTCCGGTCGGATCGGTCCTCGGAGGCCGCTACGAGATCACCGCACACATCATCATTACGGCAGAATCCGACATGGTGCTTGAAGGCACCGACCAGATTCTCAACCGTAAGGTCTCGGTCGTCGTCGCATCGCCCAACCGCAGCGCACTGCTGGAAGCAAACTCCCGCGCGCTCGCAACCAACGCACGCGGCAACATCCAGATCCTCGACCTGGGCATCACCCCCGAAGGTAGCCGATACCTCGTCACCTCCCACACCCGCCCCGACACCCTGCTGGACACCCTGCTGGTCGAAAACCACGCACTCTCCAACGCAGAAGACGCGCTGGGCACCGAAATCTTCGGCGACTCCGAAAGCGGCAGCTCCCCCAACACCTACGAGAAGGTCTCCTCCTCCACCGCTAACCAGGAGAGCATCACCGCCGCCAAGAACTGGAACGCATCCGACGGCGCAGCAGTGACCGCATACTCCGAGCCCACCAGCATCTACGAAGATGACGAAGATGAAGAAGACGGTAGCCGCGGCACCTGGGCAGTCGCCCTGGCAGCAGTCCTGCTGCTCGTCATCGTCGCAGGCGGTATCCTCACCTCCCTGGGTGCAATCGGCTCCAACCAGGCAGCCGCACCGCACACCCCCAAGTCCTCTATCTCGGCATCCGAGTCGGCTGCGGCAAGCGCTAGCGCATCGGCATCCCCGACCGCTAAGGCATCGAACGCACCGGCTAAAATCGCGTCCGTGGCTCGCTTCGCACCCTCGAACCCCACGTTCATGAACGACATGGACAGCTTGATTCCGAACCTGACCGACGGTAATGCCAACACCGCATGGATCAGCTACGGCTTCGGCACCGCCAACTACGCCGGCACCATCAAGGAATTCGGCCTGGCGCTGAAGCTGCAGACCCCCACCGTCGTCTCCAAGCTGACCATTCAGCAGACCACCGGCGTCGGCGGCTCCTTCACCGTCTACACCAACAGCTCCGCATCCCTGAACGGCGCGGTTGAGGTCGGCAAGGGCACCTTCGAAGGCAAGGACGCAGTCGTCACCCTGGACACCTCTAAGCAGAGCGCAGAAAAGGGCGCCTACGTGATCATCGTGGTCAACGAGCTGCCCCGCCTCACCCTGCCGATTGGAACTTGGAATTACGGTCTGCGCATCAACGAAATCAAGGTGGACTAATCAACCCATAACGCGACGCCAATAGGGCGCTCGCATCCCAGACAAAAGGGCGGGGCTTCTGAACTCAACGGTTCGGAAGCCCCTCCCTTTTTGATGTCTATTTATGACTCTTTATGGCAGGGGCGCTACTCAAAGATTCACAGTGCGCGGAGTATCTGGATATAGGGTCCCCCAAGATGGAATAATCGAGGATAAAGCCCCGTTATAAGGGCAGAACGAACTACCTACGACGGAAAGACATATCCGATGACTGAGAATCTGGGAGGCCTCTTCGGAGGCGCAGCCCTGGGCAACCTGAACCTCGCATCCGCACCCGCTACCAAAGCGGCACCGGCAGCCGAGGCTGAGGCTGACGCAACCGTCCACAACATCATTATTGTGGGCTCCGGCCCCGCCGGCTACACCGCGGCAATCTACGCGGCACGCGCCGAACTGAAGCCCGTCCTCTTCGCCAGCTCCCTGGCACCCGGCGGCGCCCTCATGAACACCACCGAGGTGGAGAACTTCCCCGGCTTCATTCAGGGCATCCAGGGCCCCGAGCTGATGGAGAACATTGGCCAGCAGGCTGAGCGTTTCGGTGCAGACATCCGCTACCAGGATGTAGAAAAGGTCGAACTCACCGGCGACGTGAAGAAGGTCTATACCGCAGACGGCGCCGTCCACCTGGCGAAGACCGTCATCATGACCACCGGTTCTCAGGTCCGTAAGCTCAACATCGAGGGCGAAGATCGACTCTCCGGTTACGGCGTCTCCTGGTGCGCAACCTGCGATGGCTTCTTCTTCAAGGACAAGGAAATCGCAGTGGTCGGCGGTGGCGACTCCGCACTGGAGGAGGCACTGTTCCTGACGACCTTCGCTTCCAAGGTGTACCTGGTGCACCGCCGCGATTCTTTCCGCGCTTCGGAAATCATGCAGACCCGCGTTTTCAACAACCCGAAGATTGAGGTTGTCTGGGACTCGGCTGTTACTGCCGTTCACGGTGAGAGCAACCTCGAGTCGATCACCCTGACCAACACCAAGGACGGTTCTGAGCGTCAGCTGGCTGTTCAGGGCCTGTTCATCGCTATTGGCTCCGACCCTCGCGTGGAGCTGGTACGTGATCAGCTGGAGATTACCGAGAACCACACCATCGCGGTTCAGGGTCGTTCCTCGAAGACTTCCGTTCCTGGCGTTTTCGCTGCCGGTGACGTGATTGACCCGACCTACCGCCAGGCAATTATTGCCGCCGGTTCCGGTGCTGTTGCCGCTCTGGACGCGCAGCACTACCTCGAAAACCTCTAAACTATTCGTATTACTCGCAGGGGAATCCACCCCGTGTCAGAAAGGAGCACTCCGTGAGCAGTGCACAGCAGGCAACTGATGCCACTTTTGACGAACTGGTTCTGAAGAACGACAAGCCCGTTATCGTGGACTTCTGGGCTGAATGGTGCGGCCCCTGCCGCATGGTTGGCCCCGTGATTGACGAGATCGCTGGCGAGTACGCCGGTCAGGTCGACGTGGTCAAGGTGGATGTTGAAGCAAATGGCGATATCGCCATGAAGTACGGCATTACCTCTATTCCCGCCATCTACCTTTTCAAGGGTGGCGAGGTCGTCAAGAAGACCGTAGGCGCTAAGGCGAAGTCCGCTCTGCTGGCTGAGTTTTCCGAGCACCTGGGCTAATCTTTCGAGAAGCTAAAGAAAACCCTCGGTGATGTTTCACGTGAAACATCACCGAGGGTTTTTTGTATATACAACTGATTCCAGTTGCTAAATATTGTTTTATGCGAAAATTTAGCTCGAGAAATCAGAATCCAAAACGCGGATAATACGGTTCAGATCCTCAACATTCGCAAACTCGATGGTCATCTTACCCTTGCGGGCACCCAGCGAAATCTTCACCGAAGTATCGAGCTTGTCAGCAAAAGCCTCCGCAATATAGTCCAGACGCTCACGGTGCTTCTGGGGCTGAGGAGCCTTACGCTCCTTCACCTCCGCAGCGCCGGATGCATGATTCACCAACTCCTCAGTCGCACGAACCGACAGGCCCTCATTCACAATCTTCTGAGCGAGAGTCTCAATCTGAGCCTGGTCAGTCAGAGCCAGCAGGGCACGAGCGTGACCAGCGGAGAGAATACCCGCCGCAACGCGACGCTGCACCAGAGCCGGCAGCTTCAGCAGACGAATCGTATTCGAAATCTGGGGGCGAGAACGACCAATGCGCTTAGCCAGCTGCTCCTGAGTAGTGTCGAACTCCTCCATGAGCTGCTGGTATGCCGCAGCCTCTTCAATGGGGTTCAGCTGGCTGCGGTGCAGGTTCTCCAGCAGGGCGTCACGGAGCAGATCGCCGTCTTCAGTCTCACGAACAATCGCCGGGATGGTGCTCAGACCAGCCGCCTGGGTTGCACGCCAGCGGCGCTCACCCATGACCAGCTCATACTTTTCGGCACCGTTTTCGCGCGAGGGACGCACGACGATCGGCTGCAGAACGCCAATCTCACGCACCGAGTGGATGAGCTCTTCCATGTCCTGCTCATCAAAGTCGGTTCGAGGCTGCTTGCGGTTCGGATGGATATCGCGAACGTTCAGCTCAGCAAACTGGGCACCGGGAACCGGAACCAGACCGCCCTGCTCTTCGGAAGCGGACTGCGGAGTGGAGACATCTTCACCAAAGAAGAAGTCCACCGGGCGGCGAGTCAGGGTGGTGTTGCGCAGTGCAGCACCCATGTCCACGCGGGGCTTCTTCTTCGATGTTTCACGTGAAACATCCTGCGAGGAGGCGGGAGTTTCGACCTTCTCCTCTGCCTTTTCAGCTTCAGCAGGCTTTTCCTGAGCGGGTACAGCTTCGGCAGACTCAGCTTTAGCGCTCTTGCGCTGCTTCTCCGGCTTAGCCTCGTGAGCCATTTCGAAGAGGCCGTCAGTCATCGGCTCTTCAATCGGAGCAGATACCTTCTTGGGTGCAGTCTTTACGTCAGCAATCTTTTCGGATGCCTTCGCCTCAGCATTACCAGAATTCTTCGTACTCTGAGGGATCAGTGCCCCCAGGCCACGACCCAAGCCGCGTCGCTTTTCAGCCATCGTTACTCCTTAGGACTCCCGGACGAGCCCGCTCATTTTTTCTTCTTCATCTAGTGTAAACGAAATAAGCACTCGAAAGCAGGAGTGAAAACTGCACGGCGCATCATCCGAAATATTCCTGATAATTAATTTACCAAGGCTGTTTTCTAGGGTTTTATCCAGAAAAATATCGCATAAAATGAGCCCTTTTGAATCATTAATAGACAATTCAAAAGGGCTCGTTTCAAAAGATTTAGATTATGCGGATCGGCGCGAGAGTTCCTGCGCCGCCTCGCGGTAGGCGCGAGCGCCAGTCGACGAAGAATCGTAGGTGATGACGGTCTGCTGATAGCTGGGAGCCTCAGAGATACGAACCGAGCGAGGAATCTTCACGCTCAGAGTCTCCTCCGGGAAGTGCTCGCGCACCTCCTCTGCCACCTGGAACGCCAGGTTGGTGCGGGCATCGTACATGGTCAGCAGAATCGTGCTGATGCGTAGCTTAGAGTTCAGGTGCTTCTGAATCATCTGAATATTCTTCAGCAGCTGGCTCAGGCCTTCCAGAGCGTAGTACTCGCACTGAATCGGAATCAGAATCTCTTCTGCTGCGACGAAGGCGTTGACGGTCAGCAGGCCGAGGCTCGGCGGGCAGTCGATGAAGACATAGTCCAGGCGCTCCATGCCCTGCTTCTCACGCCATTCGGTGTAGTCCATCAGGGCGTTCTTGAGGCGAGTCTCGCGCGCCACTAGGGAGACCAGTTCAATCTCCGCGCCCGCGAGGTCAATATTGGCGGGGGCGCAGAACAGGCCGGGCATATCGGGGCATTCCTGAACAATTTCAGAAAGCGGCTTATCCTCAATCAGGACGTTGTAGACGCTGGGAACATCCACGCCGTGCTCAATGCCCAGTGCGGTCGAGGCGTTACCCTGCGGGTCGTTATCGATCACCAGGACGTTCAGCCCAGCCTCCGCGAGTGCAGCTGCGAGGTTCACGGCGGTGCTGGTTTTGCCCACGCCGCCCTTCTGGTTCGACACGGTGAAGACACGCGTATGCACAGGCTTGGGGAGCAAATCTGCAACAGATTTCTGAGCTTGAGGAGTCATCGGGTGCCTTCCATATTCCGGGTGGTGTGTCTACGGTGATGCGTCTTCTGGTGCCTCGCGCGTGGCAATACTCGGCGGCATGTGCGCGTGAGGAGGATTCAGCCTCCACTCCCCTACCGTTGCCTATTCCCGGCATGTTTCACGTGAAACATACTCCGTGAAGTGGTGAAGCCTGCAGTGTTTCACGTGAAACATTGGTGCTGCCCGAATGGTTCTGAAGGACTCAAGGTCCCCTAGTGAACCAGCAGGCTTTGATGTAGAAGAGTCTAAGGTTTCAATCCTTCCTTAAGGGTACCCGGCATCAGGTCAATACTCCACGCGAGAGGTCATTCTATGTACTCTACGGATGCAATTGCTACACCCACCCGAGCCGGCGCACAAAAAATGGGCGGTACCGCCTAAGCTACGCATATTCACTAGCTCAGGCGGTACCGCCCATTCAGGACGAAACCTTTAGAGGCGGACTCGAACCACCGTCGTTGGCTCTTCCAGCAGGTCACCACCGGCGGTGAGAATCTCGGTCTCACGCGCACCGTAACGGTTCAGCTTCTTCTTCGCCTTAGTAACCTCCTCCGCGGCGCTACGACCCTTCAGAGCCAGCAGCTCACCGGTGCCCCGCAGAATCGGCAGAGTGATGTCCAGCAGGCCCACCAGAGCAGACACAGCACGCGCAGTCACCACATCGGCATCCACGGCACCCACCGCCTGCTCGGCACGCGAGCGCAGCACGGTCACGTTCTCCAGACTCAGGTCCTCAACAACCTCATTCAGCCAAATCACGCGGCGCTCCAGAGGCTCAATCAGGGTCAGCTTCAAATCCGGGCGGGCAATCGCCAGGCACAGACCGGGCAGGCCGGCACCAGAGCCAACATCAGCCACCGACGCGTTCGGCGCAATGTACTCCTGTACCACGGCACAGTTCAGCACGTGGCGAGCCCACAGGCGCGGCACCTCACGCGGACCAATCAGACCGCGCTCAATACCGGTCGTCGCCAAGTGCTGCACGTAGCGCTCCGCCAGAGGCAGACGCTCACCGAACACAGCCTCCGCTGCGGCGCGCTCGCTCTCATTGAGAGCAACCATCGAAATCTCCATACTAGGCTCCTACCTCGGGAAGAGAAATCACCACGTGACGGCGGGGGCCCTCACCCTCAGACTCGCTGTACAAGCCAGCAGCAGCCACCACATCGTGCACGACCTTACGCTCGTACGGGCTCAGCGGCTTCAAGTGCTCATCGCGACCGGTAGCGCGCACCTTCTCAATCGCGTCAGCAGCGATCTTCTCCAGCTGCTCACGACGCTCAGCACGGTAACCTGCGATATCCAGAATCAGGCGGGAACGGGTGCCGTTACCAGCCAGGACGGAAAGGCGCACCAGCTCCTGCAGAGCCTCCAGAACCTCGCCGTGGCGACCAACCAGGTGGCGCAGTTCCTCATTGTCATCATCGTCATTGACGACCGACAGGTAGATGCGGTTATTACGCACCTCAATATCAATGTCGCCGTCCATATCGACAATATCGAGGAGCTCCTCGAGGTAGTCAGCGGCAATATCGCCTTCCTCGTCGATGTCCTCAAAATCGTCTTCTTCGCCCTCAAGGGGCTCCTCTACCAGCTGCTCCTCAACGAGCTGCTCGTCCTCATATTCCATAGCTTCAGTCACAATAATCCTCGGGGTGTTCGGAGGGGTGTCCTAGGGGTAAAAAGTATCTCATACACGGCGCCGGGCCCGCGCCACACATGGCGAGAACCCGGCCCGAATCACGGAAGAAAACTACTTCTTTCCGTTCTGCTTATTGCGTTGCTGCTTCTGGCGCTTCTTACCAACCGGCTGCTGACGCTGACCCGCAGCGGCACGCTCACGAGCCTCCTGCAGATCCTTCTCGTGCTGCTCACGGGTCTTACCAATCGGAGGCAGGCCCTTCGCCGCACGGCGAGCGTTCAGCTCACGCTCCGCCTGAGAACCGGGGGTCGGGTTATTGCGGATAACCCACCACTGCTGGCCCAGCGACCAGAGGTTCGACACGGTCCAGTAGTACATAACACCCAGCGGGAAGTTAATACCGGAAACAGCGAAGATGATCGGGAAGATGTACATGATCATCTGCTGCTGACGGAACATCGGAGAGTTCAGAGCCGCCTCCGACATGTTCTTCACACTCAGCTGCTTCTGAATGTAGAACTGGGTCGCACTCATCAGAACAATCATGATGACCGCCTGAACGATAGTGGCGGTAGCGTCACCAGCGCCCGGGTGCAGCATGGTCGCGAACAGCTGAGCACCGAAAATCTGCGAGTCATTAAACTGATGCACCAGATCAGCCGGCAGCATGAGCACACTCTCATTGCTCTGCGCTGCGGTGGGAACGCCCATCAGCACCTGGTACAGACCGAAGAAGATCGGCATCTGAGCCAGAATCGGCAGGCAGGAGGCGAAGGGGTTCGTACCGTGCTTACGGTACATTTCCATCTGCTCCTGAGCCATAGCCTGGCGGGAGAGCTGGTCCTTCTTGCCCTTGTACTTCTCCTGCAGCTTCGCCATATCGCCCTGCATCGCGGTCATACCGCGCATAGCCTTAATCTGCTTGACGAACAGCGGAATGGTCAGGGTACGCATCACCAGGGTCAGGAAGATAATGCACAGAACCCAAGTCAGACCCGAAGCCGGGTCCATGCCCAGCGAGGTGAAAAGAGTGTGGAACAGCCACAGGACCACGGAGACGATCCATTTAAACGGCCAAAGAATCAAATCAAAAATATTCACGCGGGAATACTCCTTAAGGACTCGGCTAAGTCATTGTGTGGGAGGCACCGCCTACTCAGGGCGGGCATCACCACCGGTGTGAGGGGTGTAAAGATGGGGGTGGTTGAGCAGAATAATTTTCGGTTCTGCTCCGGGAGCGAAAGTACGCTTCCCCGCCGGGACTGGGTCGATACCTCCGGTCGCCCAGGGAACACACCGCAGAATACGGCGCACCGTCAGGGAAAGCCCGCCCATCGCACCGTGGGTGGTCAGCGCCTCCAGGGCGTAGGCTGAGCAGGTCGGGTAGTAGCGGCACACGTCCCCGTAGAGGGGGGAGACGACCTTGCGGTAGGCCTTCATGCACGCAATCAGCAGGTTCTGCGGTAGAACGTAGAGTGCCTGCAGGAACGTTTCAGGCCTCACGAATTCGTTAGGTGCTAGAGCCAGCAACTCGTCGGGGCCCAGAGTCTCAGCAGAAGCGTTATAGGTGCCGCTGTGATGCGCATGGAAGCGTTCTTCGCAGCGCTCACGCTGGGGACGACTCACGGCTTCTCCTTGCTCTGAGGCAAATCGAGCTTAGCGAAAGCAGCCTCAAGTGCCGATTCGTAGTCGCGACGCAGCTGCTCCCAGCTGGCGTTCGCGGAGGCGGGAAGCGCTCGCACCGCGATGGCGTAGCCTTCCGGATGCGCGGCGCAGGTGAACGCGGCAAGTTCACGCAACCGGCGCTTGACCAGATTGCGTGTGACTGCGTTGCCCACCGCCTTCGACACAATGAAACCTACCTGGGTTGTTTTTCCAGGATTTTTCGCCGTAGATACAACGATGTTCCGACGTCCTGTACGGATGCCGGAACGGAAGGCGTGGGAGAATTCTGCGCTGGTGCGCATACGGTGCCGTTGAGGCAGCACGTGTTCCCCTTTACGTAGTGTGGGAGATTCGGCTCGTGTGGTGAGCTGATCTCCGCGTGTATTTCACGCTTAATGATAGTTCGCCCGCCGATGCACACGCATCGGCGGTTTGCGCGGCCCTTACCGCGGCGGTTCGACAGAATCGCGCGGCCTGCACGGGTACGCATACGCAGACGGAAGCCGTGCTTCTTGGCGCGACGGCGGTTGTTCGGCTGGAAAGTACGCTTGCTCATACTTTGTCTCCTTGATTTTTGCGGTTCGTGCCCTCACGGGGTATCGGAACCGTACGCTTCTTGGTGCACGGAGGTACCGCGACTATTCGCAGTAGGCGGTGCACACACAACAGCACAACTTTAGAAGAGTGGAGGGCGTAAATCAAGTTCTTGACGCTTTTTTCCGCGTGATTCCGGGCTCGTTTGTGGTGTGGAGGCGGTGGTTGCGGCGGGTGCACAGGATGTGGAGACACTACTGACTCAGGGGGCGTAAACCTGGGGATATTCGTGGCGGTACGATATCCACCGCGGTGTATATCCTCCTAAAATTTCTACCACTCCTGAGTTATCCACAGTCACGCACCACCGGACTGTTCCGCTAAATATCAAGGAAGAAACCCTGTTGTGCACTTAAATCCACCGCTTATCCACTTCTGTAATTACAAGTTTTCCACCGTGTGGAAAACTCTTGTGGATAACTTTCTCCCCCTGTGTATTAAGCGGGTAGAATCTTAATGACCTCGCGGTGGTTTCCGGCATGATTTCTTTACTGCACCACCGCTTCACATCGAGTGAAAGTAAAGAATTCCATGACCGACTCCCTTCAGGCGCGCTGGGCGCATCTGCTCTCCATTCTTGCCGCCGATCCGGCGGTGACGGCACGTCAACGCGGTTTCGTGAATCTTGCGCAGCCTCAGGGACTGATGGGTTCTTCTCGCCTCATCATTGAGGTGCCGAATAAGCTCACCCGTGCGGTCTTCGAGGAGCAGATTAGCGCTTCGTTCCGTGCGGCTCTGCACGAGGCTTTTGGTCCGTCGACCACCGCGCTTTTCGATGTGAACGAGTCGATGATTCCGGTCGAATCTGCAAGTCAGGACGTTTTCCAGGGTGAGCGTGAGGTGCCTGTTGAGCACCAGCCCGCCCCTTCGGCAGCGACGAATTCTGCACATCCCGAGGCGCCCGCCGGCTCGCGTGCTTTTGAGTACTACACGGAGCCGCATCCGGGCCCTGACCACTACGAGGTGCCCGCTGATGAGCAGGTCACCCGCCCCTCCCTGCACGACTTGGAGGCGGAGCGTGCTGGATTCCCCTCCGCACAGCAGCCCGCTCCGGCTGCTTCTGCTGCTCCGGCTGCGGGTGTGCCGGCGCCTCGCGAATACCCGGCGCCCTCTTTCGTTCCGGACGCCCCGGCGGTACCGCAGGCTCAGCAGGTGCATCCGCATGAAGACCCGGAAAACGCGCCGACTTGGGATAGCTCTGCCCGACTGAACCCGAACTACACCTTCGACACCTTCGTGATTGGTCAGTCCAACCGCTTTGCGCACGCGAGCGCTTTCGCGGTGGCGGAGCAGCCCGGCATTGTCTACAACCCGCTGTTCATCTACGGCGGTTCGGGCCTGGGTAAGACCCACCTGCTGCACGCGATCGGCCACTACACCAAGTATCTGTACCCGAATTTGCGGGTGCGCTACGTGAATTCTGAGGAGTTCACGAATGACTTCATTAACTCGATTCGTGACGATGAGGGTTCGTCGTTCAAGCAGATTTACCGCAATGTTGATGTTCTTCTGATTGACGATATCCAGTTTTTGGCGGGTAAAGAGGCGACGATGGAGGAGTTTTTCCATACGTTTAACGCCCTGTACAACCACCAGAAGCAGATCGTGATTACCTCTGATTTGCCGCCGAAACAGCTGACCGGTTTTGCTGAGCGTATGCGTTCGCGTTTCGGTTCGGGCCTGAATGTGGATGTGCAGCCTCCGGAGCTGGAGACTCGTATCGCGATTCTGCGGAAGAAGGCTCAGAACGAGATTTTGCCGGTGCGCGATGACGTCATGGAATACATTGCTTCCCATGTCACGGCCAATATTCGCGAGTTGGAGGGTGCTCTGATTCGTGCGAGCGCTGCCGCCTCGATGAAGAAGCCGCCGGAGCCCATTACCCTGGCTGAGGCTGAGACCTATCTGAAGGATTTGCTCTCTGATACCGGTGGTGCGGAGATTACGTCGGCGCTGGTTTTGGCGACGGTGGCGAAGTATTTTGACGTGTCCATTGAGGATATGCAGTCGAAGTCTCGCACCCGTACGCTTACGAATGCGCGTCAGGTGGCGATGTATCTTCTGCGTGAGCTGACCGAGATGTCTCTGCCGCGTATTGGCAATGATTTGGGTGGCCGCGACCATACGACGGTGATGCACGCGGTGCGTAAGGTGAGCGCGCAGATGGCGGAGCGTCAGACGATTTTCAATCAGGTGACTGAGCTGACGAATTTGATCCGTCAGGAGCAGCGCGCAGCCGGCTAGGTGTGCTTTTCTCCCTGTCCCGTAGCTTATTTTGCGCCTTGACTAGGTGTTTTATGGGCTTCGGGGCGGGAGTTTCATGCTGGATTCAAGGATTTTATCGACTCGAAAAAGTGGATTTTCGGGGTGTGGATAAGCTGTGCTTTAACTCATGCGTTCGTGTGGACGTTAAGTGCATGAATATTCAAAAGGTGTGGAATCAAGGAAATGCATAAATATCCATTCACAATGCATCCTCAGCACCGGGTGGGTTCTTCCACTTAATGTCCACAGGTTACTTCCGCGTCATTGCGGGCAAGGAAGGGGTTTTCCACCGTTTCCACAAGCGTTAACAATACTACTGTACTTAAAGAAAAAATCCTCCCCATAACAAGTAGTTCTGCTCGACCGGCCGGGCTGGTTCAGATTTTTCTACGCACCACTGCTGAAAACATAGATTTTCGCGGGTGGGGATCGATAGCTGCACGCTATCTCCTAGGTTGGGTTTGGTGGTTGGGTTTGCATAAGAAACCAACACCGACCCACCACCTAGTTCGAACCTGTTTTCGACTGTATTTACCGCATTTTCCGCCCATCTTTGTAATTACAAAAATACAGCGGCACTACATGCCTCATCTCACCCGATTTTTCGCTGCGGGAGCGACCTTCGAGTCTCTGTGTAATTACAAAATCCGGTAGGATGGATAGACGCGCGCGCGGAAGATTCACTGCGCATCAGAGCACGCGGTATTTCCGGCTCTATCGTCCAAAGCTTTACGTGCGCCCAAAAACTACTATCTAATTCCGTGAAAGGCGCCTTCTCGATGAAATTCACCGTTGAACGCGATGTCCTTGCCGAAGCAGTCGGCTGGACGGCACGCTCACTTCCGCTGCGTCCCACTTCCCCCGTACTCAACGGTCTGCTGATTACCGCCTCCGCAGGTGAGGTCAGCATCGCAAGCTTCGATCACGAGACCAGCGCCCGTCAGGTCATTGCAGCCGATGTTGAAGCAGAAGGCGTTTGCCTGGTTCCCGGCAAGATCCTGGCAGAAATTTGCCGCTCCCTACCGAATGCGCCCGTCGAATTCACCGCGGATGAGTCCGTGATTCGTCTTCACTGCCGTTCTGCTAACTTCCAGCTGGCTGGCATGCCGGTCGTGGACTACCCCGAACTTCCTGAGCTTCCCGAAATTTCCGGTACCGTGGACGGCGCCGAATTCGCTGAAGCCGTCAAGCAGGTTCAGATTGCGGTGTCCAAGGATGAGACTCTGCCGCTGCTGACCGGTATCCGCGTAGAAATCAATGGCGATACCATGACCCTACTCGCCACCGACCGCTACCGCCTGGCAATGCGCGAAATCAAGTGGAACCCGGTCAACCTCGACGTTCAGGCGGCTGTGCTGCTGAAGGCTAAGACCGTCTCCGAGGTCGGTAGCACCCTCTCCGGATCCGGTGAACTGTCTATCGCTCTGCCCGCCGCCGGTGAGCTGATCGGTTTTACTGCTGGCTCCCGCCGCACCACCAGCGTTCTGATGGACGGCGACTACCCCAACATCCGTGCGCTGTTCCCCGAGCAGACCCCGATTCACGCGGTGGTTCGCACCTCCGACCTGGCTGAGGCTGCTCGCCGTATCTCCCTCGTGGCGGAGCGCAACACTCCCCTGCGTCTGAAGTTCACTCAGGGTTCGGTTGCTATTGATGCCGGCCGCGGCGATGAGGCTCAGGCTTCTGAGACTCTGCAGGCGCACCTGTCCGGTGATGACATCACCGTTGCGTACAACCCCGCCTACCTCTCGGATGGTTTGAAGGTTTTCGGTACTGAGTTCGTTCGTTTCTCCTTCACCGATGCGCCGAAGCCCGCCGTGATTTCCGGTCAGGACGAGCCTCTGGCTGAGGACGACCGCAACTACCGTTACCTGCTGATGCCGGTTCGCCTGCCGTCGAACTAGTAGCTCACCGCCCCGCGCACCTCCCAATGCTCTGTCCAGGGAAGTCCGCGGGGCTGTGCTTTCTGGCCGCCTGTACCCATCCCCCAACCGAACCGTACGAAAGGAGCTTCCGGTGTATATCGACCATATTTCGTTGTTGGATTACCGCACCTACGCTCTGCTGAGCCTGCCTCTTTCGGCGGGAGTTACGGTGTTTCTGGGTTCGAACGGCGTGGGGAAAACCAATATTGTTGAGGCGATCGACTATGCGGCGTCGCTGTCTTCGCACCGCGTGAGCCATGATGGGCCGCTGGTGCGGATGGGGGCTTCGCGCGCCTATATTCGCACCCGTACGGTGCGCGGTTCGCAGCAGACGGTGACCGAGTTTGAGATTGCTCCGGGGCAGAGCAACCGAGTGCGCATTAATCGTGCCGCGCCGGTGCGTGCCAAGGAGGCGCTGGGTATTGCCCGCACGGTCTTGTTCTCCCCGGAGGACCTTCAGCTGGTGAAGGGGGATCCTGCGGGTCGTCGCCGTTTTGTGGATGAGCTGGCTATTTCTTTGCGTCCGGTGGTCGCTGGCTACCGTAGCGAGTATGAGCGGATTTTGCGGCAGCGTAATTCGCTGCTGAAATCCATGCAGCGTAAGGCGCGGGATGAGAACGCGTTGAGCACGCTCTCGGTGTGGGATGAGCAGCTGTCGACTCTGGGTGCCCAGTTGCTTTCTGCGCGTTTTCGTCTGCTACAGCGTTTTTTGCCGCAGCTTCGCCGCGCCTACGCGGGGCTGACGGACGGCTCTAAAGAGGTTGGTTTCAACTATGAGTCGACTGTTTTTTCGAGCATGGGCGAGCGCTCTATTGAGCATGCGGCGCTGATGCGCATTGAGGACCTCAAGGAGGCTTTGATGCGTGGTTTTGCGGAGCGTCGACGTGACGAGATTGAGCGTGGCGTGACCCTGGTGGGTCCGCACCGTGAGGATATTACTCTGCTGCTCGGTGGCATGCCGGTGAAGCATTTTGCCTCACACGGCGAGAGCTGGTCTTTTGCGCTGGCACTGAAGTTGGCGTCCTGGTTTGTGCATGTTGAGGATGATTCCTCGGCGGGTTCTTCGCCGATTCTGATTCTTGATGATGTGTTCGCGGAGCTTGATTCTGCGCGCCGCCACCGCCTGGGTGCGATGGTTGCCGACGCGGAGCAGGTGCTGATTACCTGCGCGGTACTCAGCGATATTCCGGAGGAGTTGGGCGACTACCGCCTGGTATCGGTGACGGCGGGGCACGCCGAGTATGTGCAGCCTGCCGCTGACCCTGCCACCGGCCTTGTCACTGACTCTGCGGGGCAGCCGAACTCGACCGCTTCTGCGCTCGCGGAGGGTGACGGCGATGAGTAACCGTGCCCGCCCCCAAAACCATGTTTCACGTGAAACATTCGGTGAATTCGCGAAATCTCAGTTTGCGGACCCTCACAACCCGCGCGAGGTGGACGGCGTAGGCGAGTTCTACCGTGACGAGGTGGACGCCCCCTCCGCCCTGCTGACCCGTATGCGAGTGGCGGCTCAAGAACGTGGTGAGGCGCCCCTGAACGCCTTCTCGGCGAATAAAATCATGCGCGATTTTGGTGCGGTCATGTCCGGCACCGCTTCGAAGAAGAAATCGCGACGAGCGCAGGGCTGGGACCCCCGCGTCATGGGTGGCTATAGCGGCCCCGGAGAGAGCTCTCGTGATCCCAAGCCCCTCGGCGGCATCGTCAGCGCCCTGATTCGTTCTCGCGGCTGGAAAGAGCCCGTGGCGGTCTCTAGCGTGCTGGCTCGCTGGGCTGAGCTAGTGGGGCCTGAAATCGCGGCGCACACCCGCCCCATCCGGTTCGAAAACTCCATTGTTGAAGTCCAGTGTGACTCTACCGCCTGGACGACTCAGCTGCGCCTGATGCACGGGCACCTCATTGAGCTATTCCGCCGTGAACTGGGTGAAGGTGTCGTAGCTCAGGTTCGCGTACTGGGCCCGAATAACGGACGCTGGAATCAGCGAGGCTACCGGCGCGCCACCGGCATGCGCGGCGTGCGTGACACCTACGGATAGGTGCAACGCGTCAGAGCCGGCAGAAACCTAGGATTCGGGGGGGGGCACGCTACATAAAACGCACCCCTTTTCTGCACCTCATGAAAGCTTTCATGAAAGCTTCAGAATCGCCGGCAAACTCTACGAAGCGGTGAACCGTATCCCCTACCTCATGAGGGGGTTGAACCACGCTAAACCGCCTTTGCGGGCTTTTGAGAGGGTGATAAGCCTTCAAAAAGCTCAATAAATGACGCATGCAGATGGTTTTATGCTCTCTTGCTCGGTAAAATAAAAGAGAAAATGCGTAAAGTGTGCCCACCTATGGGCACCACCGGCTGCGCGGGTTGTGCAGGCACTTTCTTGTGCCCTCTGTGAGGCGTTCTAGGCTCCCCTCTGAGCTGCCCGCAGTTCTTCTTCGCCGGTTGCATCATCTACTCAAGGAGTTCTGCCTCGTGGCATCTGAACAGAATGCATCTGAACAGCAGCATGAATACGGTGCATCCGATATTACCGTGCTGGAAGGTCTGGAAGCGGTTCGCAAGCGCCCCGGCATGTACATTGGCTCGACCACTGAGCGCGGTCTGCACCACCTGGTCTACGAGGTCGTAGATAACTCGGTCGACGAAGCACTCGCCGGTTACGCCTCCAAAATTGACGTGACCATTCAGGCTGATGGTGCTGTTCGCGTAGAGGATGACGGCCGCGGTATTCCCGTGGATGAGCACCCCACCGAGCACAAGTCCACCGTTGAGGTCGTCATGACCGTGCTGCACGCTGGCGGTAAGTTTGGCGGCGGCGGCTACTCCGTTTCCGGTGGTCTGCACGGTGTGGGTATCTCCGTGGTGAACGCGCTGTCGACCCGCGTGATTACTGAGGTGCACCGCCAGGGCTACGCATGGCATATTTCCTTCTCTAACGGTGGTGTGCCGGACGGTCCCCTACGTAGGGGTGAGCCCTCCGATAAGACCGGTACGATCCAGACGTTCTACCCGGATCCGGAGATTTTCGAGACCGTCGAGTTCGACTTTGAGACTCTGCGTGCGCGTTTCCAGCAGATGGCGTTCCTGAACAAGGGCCTGACCATCACCCTCACCGATGAGCGCGAGAAGTTCGTCGGTGACGAGGTCACCGAAGACGGTGAGAAGAAGGAAAACATCCTCAACCGCGTGCGCGCGAACGCTGATGGTTTCACCACTGTCACCTACCGTTACGACAACGGCCTGTTCGATTACGTACACTTCCTCAATGCAGGCGCGAAGACCATCGTGAACGAGGAGATTATCTCCTTCGAATCCGAAGACACCGACCGCAATATGAGCCTGGAAGTTGCGATGCAGTGGACCGGCGCGTACAAGGAGTCCGTCTACTCGTACGCGAACACGATTAACACCCACGAGGGTGGTACTCACGAAGAGGGTTTCCGTGCCGCTCTGACCTCGCTGGTGAACCGTTACGCGCGTGAGAACAAGCTGCTGCGCGATAAGGACGATAACCTCACCGGTGAAGACGTGCGTGAGGGCCTGACCGCGGTGATTTCGATTAAGATTTCCGAGCCGCAGTTCGAGGGGCAGACCAAGACTAAGCTGGGTAACTCGGAGGCTAAGTCCTTCACCCAGCGTGAGGTGAACGATCACCTTAGTGACTGGTTCGGTCGTAACCCCGCGGTGGCGAAGGATATTGTGCGCCGCGCAATCACCGCCGCTCAGGCGCGTATTGCTGCCCGTAAGGCACGCGAGACGACCCGCCGTAAGGGTCTGCTGGAGACCAGCTCCATGCCCGGTAAGCTCAAGGACTGCTCCTCGAAGGATCCGTCGATCTCTGAGATTTACCTGGTGGAGGGTGACTCCGCGGGTGGTTCGGCTGTTCAGGGTCGTGACCCGAACACTCAGGCTATTCTGCCGCTGCGCGGTAAGATCCTGAACGTTGAGCGCGCTCGCCTGGACCGTGCTCTGTCCAATGCTGAAATTCAGGCGATGATTACCGCTTTCGGTACCGGCATTGGTGATGACTTCGATATTGAGAAGGCACGCTACCACAAGATTGTTCTGATGGCGGATGCGGATGTCGACGGCCAGCACATTACGACCCTGCTGCTGACTCTGCTCTTCCGCTTTATGCGTCCGCTGATTGAGGCGGGTTACGTGTACCTGGCTCAGCCGCCGCTGTACCGCATCAAGTGGTCGAACGCTCCGCACGACTACGTGTACTCGGATGCTGAGCGTGATGAGGCTCTGGCTCGTGGTGCGGCGAAGAACCTGCGCCTGCCCAAGGACAACGGCATTCAGCGTTACAAGGGTCTGGGCGAGATGGACTACACCGAGCTGTGGGATACCACCATGGACCCGGCTCGCCGTACCCTGCTGCAGGTGAAGATGGAAGATGCGGCGGCGGCTGATCAGATCTTCTCTGTTCTGATGGGTGAGGACGTTGAGGCTCGCCGTGAGTTTATCCAGCAGAACGCAAAGGACATTCGATTCCTCGATATCTAGCCCGAAACGGCATATACCCCGTATGGAATATGCCAAATGAGCTATATAGCCGAGCGAGTCATTGAGGAATGAGAAAGTAATGAGCGAAGAACAGCAGAATAAATCCACTGAGGTTGACGTAGTCAGTAACGGTGGCGCTGAAAATGTAGACCAGCACGGCCGCATTGAACAGGTGGACCTGCAGACCGAAATGCAGCGTTCCTACCTGGATTACGCAATGGCGGTTATTATTGGCCGCGCCCTGCCGGATGTACGTGATGGCCTCAAGCCCGTGCACCGCCGCGTGATCTACGCGATGTACGACGGCGGCTACCGCCCGGACCGATCCTTCAATAAGTGCGCCCGCGTGGTTGGCGACGTGATGGGTCAGTTCCACCCCCACGGCGATAGCGCTATCTACGACACTCTGGTGCGCCTGATTCAGAGCTGGATTATGCGTTACCCGCTGGCACTGGGTCAGGGTAACTTCGGTTCTCCCGGTAACGACGGTGCTGCGGCGCCTCGATACACCGAGACCAAGATGGCTCCCATTGCCCTTGAGATGGTGCGCGATATCAACGAAGACACTGTTGATTTCCAGCCCAACTACGACGGCAAGTCCCTGGAGCCTACCGTTCTGCCCGCGCGCATCCCGAACCTGCTGGTCAACGGTTCTTCGGGTATTGCTGTGGGTATGGCGACCAATATCCCGCCGCATAACCTGCGTGAGGTTGCCGAGGGTGTGGAGTGGTTCCTGAAGAACCCGCACGCCACCAATGAGGAGCTGCTGAATGCGCTGATGGCGCGCATTAAGGGCCCCGACTTCCCGACCGGTGCACAGATTCTGGGTACCAAGGGTATTGAGGATGCGTACCGCACCGGCCGCGGCTCCATCACGATGCGCGCGGTGGTTAACGTGGAGGAAATCCACGGTCGTACCTGCTTGGTGGTCACCGAGCTGCCGTACCAGGCGAACCCGGATAACCTGGCGATTAAGATTGCTGAGCTCATCAAGGACGGTAAGGTCACCGGCATCGCGGATCTGCGCGATGAGACTTCGGGTCGTACCGGCCAGCGTCTGGTGATTGTGCTCAAGCGTGATGCGTCCCCGAAGGTTGTGTTGAACAACCTGTACAAGCACACCCAGCTGCAGGAGAATTTCTCCGCGAATATGCTCGCCATTGTTGATGGTGTGCCGCGTACTCTGTCCCTGGATGCGTTTGTGCGTCACTGGGTGGATCACCAGATGGACGTTATCGTTCGTCGTACCCGTTACCGTCTGCGTCAGGCGGAGGAAGAGGCTCACATCCTGCGTGGCCTGCTGAAGGCTCTGGATGCTCTGGATGAGGTTATTGCCCTGATTCGCCGCTCCCCCACCGCTGATGAGGCGCGTAGCGGCCTGATGGAGTTCCTACAGATTGATGAGGCTCAGGCGCAGGCTATTCTGAACATGCAGCTGCGTCGTCTGGCCGCTCTGGAACGTCAGAAGATTCAGGATCGCCACGATGAGCTGATGCGCATGATCGCTGAGTACAACGCGATTATTGCGTCGGAGACTCGCCAGCGTGAGATTATCTCTGAGGAGCTGGGCGAGATTGTGAACCGCTACGGCGATGAGCGTCGCACCCAGATCATGTACGGCTACAACGGCGACATGTCCATGGAAGACCTCATCCCCGAGGAAGAGGTCGTGGTCACGATTACTCGCGGCGGCTACATTAAGCGCACCCGCAGTGATCAGTACCGTAGCCAGCACCGCGGCGGTAAGGGTATTAAGGGTGCCTCGCTGCGCGGTGATGATGTGGTGGAGCACTTCTTTGTGACTACTACGCACAGCTGGATTCTGTTCTTCACGAACCTGGGTCGCGTGTACCGTGCGAAGGGTTATGAGCTGCAGGAAGCCGGTCGTGACGCGAAGGGTCAGCACATTGCGAACCTGCTGGAGTTCCAGGGCGGTGAGCATATTGCTCAGGTGATGGAGCTGAAGAGCTACGAGGATGCTGAGTACCTGGTGCTTGCTACTCGCGGCGGCATGGTGAAGAAGAGCCGCCTGAGCGATTACGATACGAACCGTACTGCCGGCCTGATTGCGATTAACCTGCGTGAGGGCGATGAGGTTGTTTCGGCGTTCACCGTGTCGGCTCAGGACGATATTCTGCTGGTGTCGCGTAACGGTATGTCGTTGCGTTTCCACGCTGATGATGCGTCGCTGCGCCCGATGGGTCGCTCCACTTCCGGTGTGACCGGTATGAAGTTCCGTGAGGGCGACGAGCTGATTTCTGCGAATGTGGTCACTGAGGGCTCCTTCGTCTTCGTGGTCACTGAGGGTGGTTACGCGAAGCGTACGAGCGTGGATGAGTACCGCGTGCAGGGTCGTAACGGTTTTGGCATTAAGGTTGCTAAGCTAGTTGAGGATCGTGGCGCCCTGGTGGGTGGCCTCATTGTGGATGAAGAGGACGAGGTGCTGGTGGTTATGGCCAGCGGTAAGGTCGTTCGCTCGAATGTGAATGAGGTTCCTGCGAAGGGACGCGATACTATGGGTGTTATCTTTGCAAAGCCCGGTAAGGGCGATTCTATTATTGGTGTTGCGCGCAACCAGGATCGTCAGCTGGATGATAGCGACGATGAAACCACTGAGAACACCGAGGCTTCGGAGTCTTCTGAGGCGCCCGGTACGGACAACGAGGGTGAAGCGGCAGCTGCCGATCTCACCGCTACTGGAGGTAACTAATGAGCAGCACTCCCGCGAGCTCCTCTCCTGCGTCGGCACAGCGTTCGGCGTCGGCTGGCGCATCCAAGTCTTCGGGTGCGGCTAAGGCTGGCGCGCGTCGCCCGGCTCAGGCCCGTTCGGGCCAGGCTCGTCCTGGCGGTACCGCTAAGCGTCCTGCCGGCAAGCGCCCTGTAAACGCTAAGCGTCCGACCGGTTCGCGCCGTCAGTTGGTGCGTCCGGCGCCGCGTTCGAAGATTCGTCGCGCGCGTCTGGTGGTTCAGAAGGTTGATACGTGGTCGGTTGCTAAGCTGATCTTCCTGCTGTCTATTGCCCTGGGTATCGTGACCGTCGTGGCTTCGGTGATTCTCTGGCTGTTCCTGCAGGCTTCTGGTGCGTTTGTCGGTGTGAACCAGCTGATTAGCTCTTTGGGTACCGGTTCGACCACTGTGGATATTTCGCAGATGATTTCGCTGGGTCAGGTTGCTTTGGTGACTACTATTTTTGCTGTGGTCAACACTGTGGTCTTTACTCTGCTGGGTATGATTGGCGCGATTCTGTACAACCTGGCTGCGAAGCTGGTTGGTGGCGTGACCTTGACTCTGAGCGATGAGTCCTAGTTTGTAGCTTTTTGAGCTTTGTGTGCGGGCGGCACTGTCTCCGATGGAGGCGGTGCCGCCCGTTCTGCATGCCCGCGCTCTGCGTGCTCTGTAGGTTTGGGAACCCCCAATATTAAAGTGTGATGCAGAACATGCTTTTTTGATTTGGTGTTACCTTCAAACACCTGTATAGTTATATCTCGTTCTACGGAAGAAATTCCGCAGAAGGAGGGCGTATAGCTCAGACGGTTAGAGCGCTTCGCTGATAACGAAGAGGTCCCAAGTTCGATTCTTGGTACGCCCACTCCACACTATGAAAGGCAATAATGAAGAAATTATTGATTCTTGCTGTTCTTTCGTGTGTCACTGTAATGGTCTTGAAAAAGTATCAGAGCAATGAAGTCGTGAAGGCTTGGAAAAATAACTAAACAGTGGTTTCCGCTGAGACGGGGGCGTGGCGCAATTGGTAGCGCATCTGCTTTGCAAGCAGAGGGTTAGGGGTTCGAGTCCCCTCGCCTCCACTTTCCGGTGATTATAGCAAGAGGGAAACGCCTGG